>Ga0181520_10004052_pt1 | contig 25011 bp, 19 predicted proteins | sample PEATcosm2014_Bin_29_FD_132451 | JGI IMG/M metagenome (GOLD analysis project Ga0181520, IMG submission 132451) | Peatland microbial communities from MTU Mesocosm Facility, Houghton, MI, USA - PEATcosm2014_Bin02_30_metaG | ecosystem: Environmental > Terrestrial > Soil > Wetlands > Peat | place...
GTTCCATCCGAGCGTACCGGATCGGGCAGAAGAATATCTTCGACCCAGTGGAACTCGCGGACTGGATCGAAGCCCGCAGCCTCTCATGAACACAGGCCGTTTTGTGTATCCACTGTATCCAGGGTGGGCCGAAAAAAGTGTATCCATCGGTGTAACCAGCGTCCATCTTATTGATTCCAAAGTGCCAGCTTAGAGTTCGGGTTCGATCCCCGATGGCGCTACCAAACACACATTCGAGCCCAACCGATGACTGTCCGGTGATTCTCTAAATAGCTGATTCTGCGCGTTGCTTTCGTCTGAATCGTCCAGCCGGCAATCGTGCCCGGACACAAGGCCCGAACCGGGGGGCCTCCTGTTGGCCGCCTGGGTCCCCGGCCTGAAGGCTGGGTTCTTGCCCCAACCGGCTCACCCCTGCCTGCCCTTTCCCTGCTGCGTTTCCCCTGCTGTTCGGCGCTCTATACGCTGAACTGCGATTTCTGTACCCTGGATGAGACATGACTCAGTCCCAGCATGGCTTCGCCACTCGCGCTATCCACGACGGGCAGGAACCCGATCCTCGCACCGGCGCCGTCAACGTCCCTATCTACCTCTCTTCCACCTATCAGCTGGAGGGCATCGAGAAACACCGCGGCTGGGAATACTCCCGCGTGTCAAATCCGACCCGCGACGCGGTCGAAACCTGCCTCGCCTCGCTCGAAGGGGGAGCCAGCGGGCACGCCTTCGCAAGCGGGATGGCCGCGATCGCCGCTCTGGTGACGATGCTCAAGGTCGGCGACCACGTCATCTGCGGCGACAACGTTTACGGTGGCACCACCCGCCTGTTCACTCAGGTTATTCCGCATCACGGCATCGAGTTCAGCTTCGTCGACACCTCGGACCCGGAGAACGTTTGCCGCGCCATTCGGCCCGCGACAAAACTGGTGCACATCGAAACACCGACTAACCCGCTGATGACGCTCACCGACATCCGCGCCGTCGCCAATGTCTGCCACGAGCACGGCATTCCGATGAGCGTGGACAACACCTTCATGTCGCCGTATTTCCAGCGTCCCCTCGAGCTGGGAGCGGACATCGCGATGCACTCGACTACCAAGTTCCTCAACGGCCATTCCGACGGCCTCGGTGGAGTGCTGGTCGCCAACAAACCGGAGCACGCGGAAGCCTTCCGCTTCGTGCAGAAGTGCACTGGGGGAATCCTCTCGCCGTTCGAAAGCTGGCTCATCCTGCGCGGCGTGAAGACTCTGGCGGTTCGCATGAAGCAGCATGACGAGAATGGCCGCAAGGTCGCGGCGTTTCTGGCGCAGCACCCAAAGGTCAGCCACGTGTTGTATCCAGGCCTCGAAACGCATCCGCAGCATGAGCTGGCCAGGCGCCAGATGTCCGGATTCGGATCTATGATCGCCTTCGAGGTCGGGAGCCGCGCCAACGCCGACAAGCTTCTCCGGAGCGTACGCGTCATCACGAACGGCGAATCGCTCGGAGGTGTCGAGTCGCTTATCTCTCATTCCGCCACCACCACCCACGCCGCGCTTCCGCAGGAGGTGCGCGACCGCATCGGCATCACCGAAGGCCTCGTTCGCATCTCGGTTGGCATCGAGGACATCGCCGACATCCTCGGCGACCTCGATCAGGCGCTGGCTGCGATATGAGACTGCCGGCTTTCTCGCTGCTGTTGGCCGCGGCCCTCAGCAGCATCGCTCAAACCGCGCCCAATGGGCTGTCGGGTTATCGATATTTCCGAGTCGGCGCGCCCGCGAATATCAAGACCCATCCCCGCGCTGGATACGCGCTGATGGGCGGAGGCCCCGATCTTGACGAAGCCTTCCGCTGGCTCTGCGATCATGCCGATGGTGGGGATTTTTTGGTCCTCCGCGCCGCCGGAACCGACGCGTACAACTCTTACGTCAAGGGCCTCTGCCATGTTAACTCGGTCGCCACCCTGGTGATTCCCGACCGCGCGGCCGGAAGCGCTCCATTTGTCACTGAGACCATTACAAATGCGGCCGCCATCTTCATCGCGGGAGGCGATCAGGCCCGGTACGTCAACTTCTGGGCCGGTACCCCGGTCGAAACGGCACTCCGAAGGGCGGTAAGGCGGGGCATTCCGATGGGAGGCACCAGTGCAGGCCTCGCGGTCCTGGGCCAGTACATCTACTCCGCTCAAAATGACCCGCCGGAGGGTCCGGACCTCACTTCAGAGGTCGCGCTCGCCGACCCCTTCGCTCGCCAGGTCGTCATCGCTCCCGATCTGCTTGGCATCCCCATTCTGCACGGGATCATCACCGATTCGCACTTTGACACACGCAAGCGGGAAGGGCGGCTGCTGGTCTTCATGGCGCGCATCCTGGCTTCAGGGCAGACAAAGACCATCCGCGCTATTGGCGTGGATGAGAGAACCGCGCTTCTGGTTGAGCCTAACGGAAAGGCGCGCGCTGCGGGCAAAGGAATCGCGGCGATCTATGAGGCGTCGCGAAGACCGAAGGTCTGTGAGATGGGCAAGCCTCTCACCTTTGGTCCCGTCGCAGAATTCCGGATCCTCGCCGGGGAATCCTTCGACTTGCGACGATGGAACGGACTGGAAAAGTCAGGACGCGCAGAGGTCCGTCGCGGGGAAGTCCTGACCCGGTAGTGGTCGACTAATGGTCACGCCATAAGGAACGGCCCGCCTGGAAACGCCCCGCTGCTGGCTACCGCCTACCGGCTTACTGATGCGGCCTTTGCTCCGGCGCCGCAGGCACATTCAGAACGCCTGGCTCCAGCACATTCGGTGTCTCTTCGCGCAACTCGGGCAACGGCCCTTCGAGCGCAATCTTCAGAACCTCGTCCATCGTATCGACGAAGTTGAGCTTCATCGCATTTCTCAGGTTTTCCGGAATATCGGGCAGATCCTTGCGATTGTCCTCGGGAAGGATCGCCTCGAAGATGCCTGCGCGATGGGCCGCCAGCAACTTTTCTTTGAGGCCGCCGATCGCGAGCACCTTGCCGCGCAGCGTCACCTCTCCAGTCATAGCGAGGTCGCGACGCACAGGAATGCGCGCCAGCGCACTGGCGAGCGCCGTCGCCAGGGTGATGCCGGCTGAAGGCCCATCCTTCGGAATCGCACCCTCAGGCACATGAATATGAATGTCGACGTTTCGATAAAAATCCTTCGGGAGCCCGAGATGCTGGGCCCGGCTCCGCACATACGAGAGCGCCGCCTGCGCCGACTCGGTCATCACGTCGCCGAGCTGTCCGGTTGTCGTCAGCTTGCCTTTGCCATCGAGCACCTGGACTTCGGTCTGCAGGATGCTGCCGCCCACTTCGGTCCAGGCCAGGCCATTCACCAGGCCGATTTCACTCTTCTCGTGGACCGAGGAGTCGCGGAACTTCGGCACGCCCAGCAGTTCGGGCAAATTCTCGGGCGTCAGCGTCTCCTTGTACTTTGCGCCGCTCCTGACCACGCGGCGGGCGACTTTGCGGCAGACGTTGCCGATTTCGCGTTCGAGGTTGCGCACTCCGGCTTCGCGCGTGTAGCTGCGGATCATCTCCGCCAGCGCGGCGTCGGTGAAGCTTATGTTTTTGTCGGTGAGTCCGGTGTTGTCCCGCTGCTTCTTCAGAAGGTACTGTTTGGCAATCTCGAGCTTCTCGGCTTCGGTGTAACCGTGCAGGCGAAGCACTTCCATGCGGTCCTGGAGCGCTGCCGGGATGGTGTGCAGCACGTTGGCGGTCGCGACGAACAAGACCTGCGAGAGGTCGTACTCGACATCGAGGTAGTGATCCTGGAAGCTGTGGTTCTGCTCCGGATCAAGCACCTCGAGGAGTGCCGAGGACGGATCGCCGCGGAAGTCGGAGGCCATCTTGTCGACTTCGTCGAGCATGAAGACGGGATTGCGTGTGCCGGCCTTTTTCATCGACTGGATGATCTGCCCAGGCAGGGCGCCAATGTAGGTGCGGCGATGGCCGCGAATCTCGGCTTCGTCGCGCACGCCACCCAGGGACATGCGGACAAACTTGCGGCCCGTTGCTTTGGCGATCGACATGCCGAGCGAAGTCTTGCCGACGCCCGGAGGTCCGACGAAGCAGAGGATGGAGCCTTTGGGGTTTTTCACCAGCTGGCGCACGGCCAGGAACTCGAGAATGCGCTCTTTGATCTTCTCGAGGCCATAGTGGTCGGCGTTGAGAACCTTCTCCGCATGATCGATGCTGCGGGTTTCCTTCGACTTTTTTCTCCACGGCACGGCGAGCAGCCAGTCGAGATAATTGCGGGAGACAGTGGATTCGGCCGACATGGGCGGCATCGCTTCGAGCTTCTTGAGCTCCTGGGTGGCCTTTTCGAAGACGTCTTTCGGCATGCCCGCCGTTTCGATCTTCTTCTTCAGCTCGTCGAATTCACTTTTTTCGCCGCGGCCGAGCTCTTTCTGGATCGCCTTGATTTTCTCGTTGAGGTAATACTCCTTCTGGGCGCGTTCCATCTGCCGCTTGACGCGGGACTGGATGCTGCGGTCCATGTTGAGTTTCTCGATTTCGATGTCGAGAACATCGGCGATTTTAAGGAGACGCTCCGGCAGGTCGAATATGTCGAGCAGTTCCTGCTTGTCCGGAACTTCGAGCTGGAGATTGGCGGCAATAGTATCCGCCAGCCGCGAGGGCTCATCGGTGCGTATGGCGGAGGCGACGGTCTCAACATTCAGCGACTGCTGCAACTTCACGTACTGCTCGAAGAGCGAGGTCACTCGCTGCACAAGCTGCTCAATCTGGGGCGTGACTTCGGTCAACGGCCTGGCGACTTTCACGGTTGCGACGAAAAAGCCATCTGAATCGCCGATCTCGACGGCACGGGCACGTTCAATTCCTTCGACAAGGACCTTGATGTTGCCGTCGGGCATGCGGACGCTCTGCACGATGTTGCCGACGGTGCCGACCTGGAAGATTTCGTCGGGGCGGGGCTCATCGACGCGGGCGTCATGCTGGGTGGCGAGGAAGATTTTGCGCTCGCCGTTGAGAGCCTCTTCCAGAGCGCGGACGCTGGACTCGCGGCCCACCACGAACGGGGTCATCATGTGGGGGAAAATTACCATGTCCCGGATGGGCATCATGGGGAGTTTGCGAAGCTCGTTGCGTTCCCGGCTTTCTTTCGACGGCTGGCTCACGGAATTCCTTTCGAAGGTGCGACCCTCGGACGATTCAAAGGCTCGTGCTCTTTAAGAGAGAGTAACCCATCCGGCGAATGGCTGCGCGGGGGGCGGCGATATTTGTGGTAACCCGGAAATCGATCGGGCACGAACCAAAAGGGTGCCGTTACCTTTAGACGAAATTCATCCAGGCAGCGTCACAATTTTCTCAGGAATCGACGTTTAACAGGAAGTTCGAAGCGGTGCTGCGATCCAAAAGCCAGCGGGGGCGATTGTCAGCCCGCTTTTTCAAGGAGCGACATAGAAAGATTGCGGTTCCTGACCATCTCTGCCTCGATCTCCATCTCCTTGACTTTTTTGTTGCTGGGCAAGTGGTACATGAGGTCAAGCATGAGTTCTTCGAGGATCATGCGCAATCCGCGGGCGCCCACTTTGCGCAGGAGAGCCTCCTGGGCTACCGCACGGGTCGCATCTTCGGTGAAGGTGAGCTTAACGCCTTCGTAATCGAAGAGCTTCTGGTACTGCTTCATGATGGCGTTGCGAGGCTTGGTGAGAATCTCGACGAGGGCAGCTTCGTCCAGTTCGTCAAGAATGCCGATGACGGGGAGCCGGCCGACGAATTCCGGGATCAGGCCGAAACGAATCAGATCCTGAGGCTCGGCCTGGCGGAGCAGCTCACTATCCCGTTGGGCATGAATCGGGACGCCGGCCACCTCAGTTTCTTTATCGGACAGCGCTTTGAAACCGAGCGCCTTTTTGCCAACGCGCCGGCCAACGACGCGCTCGAGGCCCACGAACGCTCCGCCGCAGATAAAGAGAATGTTGGTGGTGTCGACCGGGGTGAATTCCTGATGGGGATGCTTGCGACCGCCTTGTGGCGGCACATTGGCGACGGTGCCCTCGAGGATCTTTAAGAGGGCCTGTTGAACACCCTCGCCCGAGACATCGCGCGTGATGGAGGGGTTCTCATCCTTGCGGCCAATCTTGTCGATCTCGTCGATGTAGATGATGCCGGTTTGGGCACGGGCTACATCGCCGTCGGCCGCCTGCAGCAGTTTCAGGATGATGTTCTCGACATCCTCGCCCACATAGCCGGCTTCGGTCAGGGTTGTGGCGTCGACGATGGCAAACGGCACATCGAGCATCTTAGCGAGGGTATGGGCAAGCAAGGTCTTCCCGCTGCCTGTCGGTCCCACGAGCAAAATGTTCGACTTTGACAACTCGACGTCGGTGCCGCGGGTGCGATTCATCTGGACGCGCTTGTAGTGGTTGTAAACCGCGACCGCCAGCTTCTTTTTCGTCTGATCCTGGCCGATGACGTACTCATCGAGAAATGCCTTTACCTCCAGCGGCTTGGGCAGATGGGTCGGGGCTGCTCCGGTCGAGGTCTCGGTGCGATCGTCTTCCAGAATGGAATTGCAGACCGCCACACATTCGTCGCAGATGTACGCGCGTGGATAGTCGCTCGGCGATGAAATTAACTTGGCAACGGCGTCCTGCGATTTATGGCAGAACGAACAACGTAGTGCTTCTTCCGATCCCGTGCGCGTCTTCATCTCCGGCTACTCCTTCACTGCTAACGGCCCGACGGCTGGTTTGTATTGGTGGGCGGGCGATCGATGATTTCATCGATGATCCCGTATTCTTTGGACTGTGGAGCGTTCATGATGAAATCCCGCTCGACGTCTCTTTCGATCTTTTCGAGGCTCTGGCCGGTATGCCTGGCCATGAGCTTATTGGTAATTTCGCGGATGCGAATAATTTCGCGCGCGTGAATGTCGATATCGGTGGCCTGACCGCCGAGTCCGCCCATCGAGGGCTGATGAATGAGGATGCGCGAGTTGGGAAGCCCAAAACGCTTCCCCTTGGTGCCGGCCATAAGCAGGAAGGCTCCCATGCTGGCCGCCTGGCCGATGCAATAGGTCACGACATCGTTGCGGATGAACTGCATGGTGTCGTAAATCGCGAGGCCGGCGGTAATGGAGCCGCCCGGAGAATTGATGTAGAGTTGAATATCCTTTTCCGGATCCTCGCCGGAGAGGAAGAGTAATTGAGCGATAACGAGGTTCGCAATCATGTCGTCGATTGGCGTACCCAGGAAGATAATGTTGTCGCGAAGCAGACGCGAGTAAATGTCGTAAGCGCGCTCGCCGCGGCTCGTCTGCTCGATGACCATGGGGACTAAAGCCATGTTCTTCTCTACTCTCAGTTCTGAGGCAGCCTTGCCTCATCGTCAGTGACAAATCACTCGCACGCCACATTGCGCGCCTTCAGGGTAGCCGTTCCAGCAACAGGTTTCCGGTTTTCTCCCGTCGTAGCTGCTCCCGGATCCTTGCCAGACTTCCTTCACGGGTCAAACGATCCCGGAGAGTTTCCAATGGTTCCCGTGTTTGCAATGAGATTACCTGAAGCTCGCGATCGATTTCTTCGTCACTGACCTGAATGTTTTCCACATCGGCAATACGGTCCAGCACCAACGTGCCCTTTACTTCGCTGGTTGCACTCTCTCGCTGCGCCTCACGCAGCCGGTCGAAGTCGAGTTTGCGCATATCTTCGGTGCGCATACCCTGCGCCGCCAGAGCCCGCAAACCCCGCTCCAGGCGTGTGTCGATCTGGCTCTGGATGATCGATTCGGGGACGGGAAACTGAAACTTCGCGACCAGGGCATCCACAAGTCGGTTTCGCGTCTCGCTGAGGAGGCGGTTTTTCTTGTCGGAGGCGAGGTGTTCGCGGAGCTTCGTCTTCAGGTCCTCAAGATTCTCGTAGGGGCCCAGTTCTTTCGCGAATTGGTCGTTGAGCTCGGGGCGGACCTTTTTTTGAATGCCCTTGACCTCAACTTTGTATGCGACCGTTTTACCTGCAAGACGCTTCTGTCCGAAATCCCCCGGATAGGTTACTTCGAACTTCAGCTCCTGGCCGGGTTTGGATCCTCGCAATGCGTCGGAGAAAGCGGCGACCGTGTCGCTACCTCCGATTTCGACGGAGACGTCGCTTGCTTCGATAGGCTGGGGAGCCGGCGAGCTGGCTTCAGTGCCGGCGGGATTTTCAGAAGCTTCGAGTTCGCCGGTGAAGCTGATCCGCGCCCAATCGCCATCGGCGAGACCGCGGTCCTCGGTTATGGTTTCCATGGTGGAACGGGCGTCGCGAATGCTATCGAGTTCGGCGTCGAATTCGGCGCCGGTCAGTTCGGTGTCGGGCTTTTGGACCTTAACGTCCTGATAGCCATCGACCGAAAATTCAGGAACGACTTCGAAAGCTGCTTTGAAATGCAGCGGCTGCCCTTCCTCGAGGCGCAGATCCGTGACCTGCGGCTGGGAGACGGGGCGAAGGCCCTTCTGCGCGATCGCCTCGCGAAAATGCTGAGGCACGACGGCCTCAACGACCTCTTCGCGAATGCCTGCGGAGAAGCGAGAACGAAGGACGCTCTCGGGGACTTTCCCGGGGCGAAAGCCGGGGATGCGCGCCAGCTTCTGGTACTTCTTCAGCACGGTGCGGAAGCCTTTAGTGACTTCGTCGGCCGAAACTTCGATTTCGACTTCGCGCGTGCACTCGGGATTCAGAGTGGGCTGTGCATGGGCATGCTGATGAGGTTCCTCGGCGTGGGTTTCAGGGCTGTGTTCTGTGGTTTCGGGTTCCGCCGTCGCGGAAGGATTCAGTTCAGTGGTTTCTGCTGAGGTCAAGGTTTGCCTTCTTGGGCCGCCATGTTCTGTTGCGAGAGAGGAGCGGCGACATTTGCTCTCGTCGTGTCCCGCCGCCGATTGCGGTGCGGGAAATGCGCTGACAAGTGTTCTTCTTCATGGTACGGACGGGGCGGCGCTGAGGCAAACCGAAGAGAGGAAATCGTTCTCTTTTGGTAACGGGGGAGGAGCGACGGATTGGCGGCGCGAGGTAGGCTAAGAGCTGCATGAGTATCCGGACACTGAACAGCCGCGAGGTTTATCGAAATCCCTGGCTCAGAGTGCGGGAGGACCAGATCGAGCGCAGCAACGGCGCGCCTGGAATTTATGGCGTCGTTGAAAAAGACGACTGCGCGCTGATTATTCCGATTCAGGGCGAGATTGTTTATCTGATCGAGCAGTTTCGGTACACGATCCAGCAGCGCAGTCTTGAATTTCCGCAAGGCGGATGGGAGAAGGCGGATATCGATCCTGAGGAGCTGGCGCGGGGCGAGTTGCGGGAGGAGACCGGGTTCGTAGCTGGGACGATGAAGTCTCTTGGAACGATGTGGGTTGCTTACGGTTATGCGCGGCAGAAGATGCATGTTTTTCTGGCGGAGGGGCTAACGGCGGCGGGGACCGATCCTGATCCTGAGGAGCACGACCTGGTTTTGCGAACGGCTTCTATTGGCGAATTTGAGGGGATGCTGGTGGATGGGACGATCCAGGATTGCTGCACGATTGCGGCCTGGGGTTTGTACCGGCTTTGGAAAGAGCGCCTGAAAATTTGATTTTCGAGCGATTGGGGAGCGCGGGCTGGCGATACTTGATCGTTCGGTTGCCGGGCCGGGATCGGGCCGGAGCGATTTTCCCGAGGGTTGAGCCCGTTTTGGGACTGCGGACCGTAGAGGGAATCGTAAATTCTTAGTGAACTCTAATCTTCCAACTGCACAAAGCCGATGACCTTAGCGGGAGCAGTTCAGGAGGATTCGATGAACAGAGGCAAAGTGCTGATTGTGGAAGACGAGCCCATCGTCGCCATGGATCTGAAGCAGGAGATACAGGAACTTGGCTATGAGGTGGTGGGGGTGGCGGAGAGCGCCGACGACGCGCTGAAGATTGTCCAGGATGCGGTACCGGATTTTGCTCTTATGGATATCAGGATTGTGGGCAGCATGGACGGCATTCAGACGGCCCGTGCTCTGCGGCACTGGTACCGGGTGCCATCCATCTTTCTGACTTCCTACTGCGACGACGCCACGCTCGCGCGAGCTGCGCGTACGATGCCCTATGGCTATCTCACCAAGCCGTTCAAGAGCGCCGAATTGAAGGCAACGTTGCGGATGGCTCTGGAACACGCCCGAGCCGATGCCCGGGACATTGAGGAACGTCATCAGGTTACGGAGACTTTTAATGGTTTACCGGAAGGAATCATCACCGTCAGCTGTAAAGGGAATGTCCGCTTCATGAACTACGCGGCGGAGAAGCTGGCGGGCTGGAACGCCGCGAGCGCCAAAGGCAGGCCTGTGCAGGAAGTATTGCGGTGGTGCGGTTTTCAGAATAACGAAGTGCCTTGCCTGAATAGCTGGACCAGCGATTTCAAGGGTGGAGAGTGGCTGGGCTGCGCTGTAGCCCAGCCCGGCGGCGCCAGGAGCTATGTCGATGTTTCTCTGGCATCGCTGACCGACAGCGACGGAGAGCACCGAGGCTACGCGATCACTCTGCGGGATGCGTCCCATCGGATGCATCGACAAGCCGCCGAAGAAATTGAGCATCAGCGCCCGTGTTTCGATCGCGCGCCCATGGCGATGATTCAGATGGATGCTGAGGGACGCATCGAGCGGGTGAACGAAGCGCTGTTGCTCGAAGCCGGTGTGGCCGCGGAAAGGGTGGTGGGGCGCACTCTTACAGGGCTCAACATGGACCCGGATCCTCGCATCGCACGGAACCTGATCCCGAAACTGCTCAAAGCCACGACATTCATCACTACGGTAAAACCGCAAATGGCCAACTAGGGTCATCGGTTGGGGGCGTAGATTGCTCACCGGCGCCCCCCCGGCGCCGGTGAGCCTGTCCGGATGCGAAGAAAGCGTCCTTTATGGGCCGTCGAACGTCGCCGGCCATCGCGCCGCAGGCAGAACCCCTGTCGATGGACCGGCGCGGTTCGCGAACCGTTTGGGTCATATTCCCGAATCGGGAAACACCCGTGCACTTTCGTGCCCTTGCTGTTACCTCCTTCCCCGGCCCTGATCCCCGATTTTTCGGATACTGAATCCGGCCGCCGGCAGAGATTCTGCGTCCCGGTTATTCGAAGTCGTGCCTGTCATCCGGAGGGATTTGCATGTCCGCCCGTCACAAAAAACCCGTTTTCCCTCACGGCATTGTCAAGAGCCCGACGGGAATCGCGGGGCTCGACCAGATCGCGGAGGGAGGCCTTCCAGCTGGCAGACCGACTCTGATTTGCGGTAATCCAGGCTGCGGGAAAACTGTTCTTGCCATGGAATTCCTGATTCGGGGCGCAACGCGGTTCAACGAACCCGGCGTTTTTGTTGCCTTCGAGGAAACAGAAAAGGAGCTGAGCGAGAATTTTGCATCGATGGGCTTCGATCTTCCCGCGCTCCTGCGCCAGAAGAAGATCGCTATTGACCACATTCATATCGATCGCGGCGAGGTGCAGGAGATCGGTGAGTACGACCTGGAGGCACTCTTCATCCGTCTGGAGAGCGCCATGCGCGCGGTGGGCGCAAAGCGGATCGTTCTGGACACGATCGAGGCACTTTTCTCCGGCTTCAGCGACACCAATATCCTTCGCGCCGAACTTCGACGCCTCTTTCTCTGGCTGAAGGACCGGGGTATCACCGCCATCATCACGGCTGAATCCGGCGATGGGCGATTGACCCGACAGGGCATTGAGGAGTATGTCGCGGATTGCGTCATACTTCTCGATCATCGAGTCGAGAATCAGTGCTCCATTCGACGCATGCGCATCGTGAAATATCGCGGCACCCCGCACGGCACGAACGAATATCCCTTTCTGATCGGCGAAGGCGGCTTCTCAGTGCTGCCGGTGACCGCACTCAGGCTCGATCACAAGGCGTCGATGTTGCGCATTTCCAGCGGCATCCCGCAGCTCGACGCTATGCTTACAGGCGGCGGATTTTACCAGGCAAACAGCATTTTGGTTTCCGGCAGCTCCGGGACCGGCAAGAGCAGTCTGGCCGCCCACTTTGTGCAGGCCGCCTGTCAGCGGGGGGAGAGCGCGCTCTATTTTGCAACCGAGCAGTCCTCCGAGGAAATGATCCGCAATATGCGGTCCATTGGCGTGGACCTCGAGCGCTGGATAAAGCGCGGCCTGCTTCGTATTCATTCGTGTCGACCCGGTACATTTGGGCTGGAACGGCATCTGGTGAAAATTCACGAGATGACCACCGCGTTCGATCCGAAGGTGGTAGTCATCGATCCGATGACCAACTTCCAGTCTGTAGGGTCGCTCTCGGAGGTGAAATCGATGGTCACGCGCCTGATCGACAGCTTCAAGTCCAGCGGGATCACGGCGATGTTTATCAGTCTGACCGAGGGCGATTCAGGCATGGAGACCAGCGAGGTCGATGTGTCGTCGCAGATGGACGCATGGCTGGCGCTCCGCAACCTGGAATCGAACGGGGAACGGAATCGAGGATTGTATGTGCTGAAGGCCCGCGGCATGGCCCACTCGAACCAAATCCGTGAATTCGTGTTGACCGATCACGGCGTCGAATTGGTCGAAGTCTACGTTGGCCCCGGGGGAATGCTGACCGGATCGGCCCGCATCGCCCAGAACGCCAGGGAGCGCGACGAAACCGAGAGGCGGCGGGAAGAGCTGCACAGAAAAAATGCCGAACTGAAGAATAAACGGCAGCAAATGGAGGCCGAGATCGAGCGTTTGCGTGTGGCGTTCAAAGTGGAAGAACAGGAGATTCTTGGCAACTTGCACAGCATGCAGCTCCGGGACAAGCGTATCGATTTGAATCGAGTCGAGATGGGCCGGGCGCGGAGTGGCGGCAATACGATGGCGGCGGCGGGGAATGGGCGGGCACGTTTGCCGGCAAATCCGGCGTAGCAGTCGCGCGGCCTGCGGTTATTTTCGACGCTGAACGATCAACTGAAGGTGAAATGAGGTCGGCATGAAACGGGCAAATGGAAGGCCGGCGCGAGCGAGCCGCAGCAACACATCGACGGGCTGGGATCTGCGTCTTTACATCGCCGGCAACACACCACGATCGCGGACGGCGTTGCGGAATCTACGGGCGATCTGCGAAGAGCACCTCCCGGAGAAGTACCGTATTCACATCATCGACCTTCTCCGGCAGCCGGAGCTGGCCAGCAAGGATCAGATCATTGCCACTCCCACGCTCCTTCGGCGGCTGCCGGCTCCGGTTCGCAGACTGATCGGGGATCTGTCGGAAAAGGAACGCGTACTGATACGGCTGGACCTGCTGATTGAGGACACTGAAGATGCCAGCAAAAGATAAAAAATCGCGCACTTCCCGGACCGGGGATTACGTCCTGAAACTTTACATCACAGGCGCGACGCGGCGGTCGCAGACGGCGGTTACGAATCTCCGCTCGATTTGCGCCAGGTACCTTGAAGGCCGCTACGACCTTGAAGTTGTGGATATCTATCAGTCTCCCGGGCGCACACAAAAAGACAATATCGTGGCTGCTCCGACTCTGGTAAAGCAACTCCCCCTTCCCGCGCGGCGCCTGGTTGGCGACTTGTCAAAACAGGGGCAGGTTCTGCTTTTGCTGGGACTGAAGCCACGGCTCCAGACCGATGAGTGAGCGTCGCTCCAGAACGGCTGACCGGGAGATAATGCGCCTCCGTGCGCATCTGACGGAAGTAGAGGAAGCGCTGGCGGCGATCCGGACCGGCGAAGTGGATGCGATTGCGGTCGAAGGCCCTCTGGGACGGCGGATCTTCACCCTGGAAGGGGCGGACCAGCCTTACCGGCTTCTTGCCGAACAGATGTGCGAAGGAACCGCGTCGATGAGCGCGGACACGACGATACTGTTCTGCAATCAGCGATTGGCGCGTATGGTAGGCCGGCACCGCCACAAGCTGGTCGGGTCGACTGCCCTGAGTCTGGTGCCCGACTGCGATAAGGAGAGCTTCCAGGCGCTTCTCGCCCCGTCACGGCGCGCGGAACGCCGGTCCGAGCTGCGCTTTCAGCGCAACGACGGGACGCTGATTCCGGTTCTTGCGTCGATCAGCATCCTGCCCCCGAAAAGCGGCTACAGATTCTGCCTTGTGGCAACGGATTTAAGAGAAATCAAGGCTGCAGAACTGGAGAGGGATCGGATCAACAGTCGCCTGCGCACAACCAGCGAAACGATGAACGCGATTGTGGAGCAATCGACCGACCTCATTGTTGTCTGCAACGCTCAGGGGCGGATGGACTACGTTTCACCGGCCTGCAACTCCCTTCTCGACCGGGTGAGTGACGACCTGGTCGGAAAGTCCGTTGCCGGGATCGCGGCTCCTGAGGCTGCTGGAGAGCTGCTTCATCTCGTGAGCCAACCGCAGAGCGATTCGCATCCAAGGCTCACCCTGCGGTGCCCGCGGCCGGATGGCTCGCACGTTTGGCTCGAAACCAGCAGAACCACTCTCAACGCGGATTCACAGGATCCAGCCAGAGCGGTCCTGACCTTTCATGACGTCACCGAACACCTCGAGCACCAGCAGCAGATCCAGGCGGCGCTTCATGAAAAGGAAGTCCTGCTGCGGGAAATCTATCATCGCGTCAAAAATAACCTGCAGGTTATTCAGAGCCTGCTGAAGATGCAGGCTCGGATACTCAGCGATGAGAAAACGCAGCAGGCCCTCCGGGAGATGGCGCAGCGGGTCTCGGCCATGGCGCTCGTTCACGAGCGCCTCTATCAGATGCACGATCTGACCGGGCTGTCTCTGCCCAACTACCTGCTCGACCTGTTCAACGGCGCGCTGGCGTCCCAGTCGCTGGACAGCAATCAGATTCGCCTGACTCTGGACGCGGAAGAGATTCCGCTGGCTCTGGAACAGGCTGTTCCCTTCGGTTTGATGATGAACGAACTGATCTGCAATTCGCTCAAGCATGGGTTTCGCGATGGCCGTCAGGGGAACATCCACATCTCGATTCGCCGCCGCGGCGCCGGCACGCACTTCGCGATCAAAGATGATGGAGTCGGCCTGCCACCGGACTTTAATGCCGCCGCATCGCCCTCTATGGGGCTTAATGTCGCCACGAGCCTGGCGCAGAGGTTAGGAGGGCAACTGGTGTTTTCGTCGGAGAACGGGTGTTGTGTTCAGGCGGACCTGACAAGGCTGTAAGGGGTCGCGGCCTTTGCTGGCCGGCTTTTTCGGAGGCCGGGAGCTTGAGGGTCACCTTTCACAAAGTCAGCGTTAAACAAAATCCTGTTGACATGGCGATGCGGCCGGGTTAACTTTGCGATGTAAAGTGAATTTGGCGATGACCGATCTCGACAAGGCGCTGGGCGATATCAGCAGCATCCGAAGGCAGGTGGCCCGCAGCACGCAGTTTCGCGGGTACGGTCCGGCCACGCTTGCGGCGACTGGTTTGTTTGCGATCGTTGCTGCCGGGGCGCAGGCTTTCTGGGCGGCCGATCCGGCGCGTCATGTGGGCGGCTATCTCGGTATCTGGGTATCGACAGCCATCCTCTCGGCGGGCCTTACCGGAGTGCAGATGTTTACGCGCAGCCGCCGCATGCATTCCGGCATGTCAGGCGAGATGATCAATATGGCGGTCGAGCAGTTCCTGCCCTCGGCGGGAACAGGGCTGTTGCTGACCATCGTTCTGCTTCGTGCGGCGCCGGATTCCATGTGGATGCTGCCCGGGATGTGGCAGGTGATTTTCAGTCTGGGCATTTTTTCGTCGAGCCGGTTTCTGCCGCGGCCGATCGTCGCGGCGGGGGCGTGGTATCTGCTGACGGGGCTGATCTGCATCGGGATGGGCGGGAACGGGGCGCTCAACCCCTGGGCCATGGGGATTCCGTTTGGCGCCGGGCAGCTGCTGGTTGCGTCGATTATTTTCTTTGCCTCAAAGGAAGCGAGCGATGAAAGCTAAACGTGCTTCCCGGGAGGGCCGCTTCGCGTACGAAGGGCTGGATCGTGTGATCCACGAGCGGGCCCGGCTGAGCGTTCTGACCTGTCTGGTCACCAACCTGAAGGGGCTGACGTTCAACGAGCTCAAGCAACTGTGCTCGCTGACCGATGGGAATCTGAGCCGGCATCTGAGCGTGCTCGAAAAAGACGAGATGGTGGAGATTCTGAAGGGACATGAGCGCAACCGTCCGCAGACGGTTTGCCGGATCACGGCATCCGGACGCAAACGTTATCTCGAATATCTGACCACGCTGGAGCAGGTGGTTCGCGACGCGGCTAAAGGAGCCAAAGAGGAAGCCGCTGCGGGCGCTGTGAGAAAGCTGGGCCTGGCGGAAGTGCGGGCTTAGAGGCAGGTTTTTTTTTGCGATGACCGCTTTGCGATGCAAAGTACTTTGCGAAGGAAATGGAGAATGCCGATGAGTGACCTTTCAGCTCTGGGGTCAATCCTGCAATCGAGGATGCGGTCCCGATCGATGGGACTGAAGCTGATTGTGGTTTGTGGATTGGCGGTAGCGATGATCGTCCCTGCGCTTTTTGTGTGGGCCCTGATCGCGGACAGGACGCAGCGCGAGTCGGAGGTGATCCGGGACATCAGCGACCATGTAGGCGGGCAGCAGACGTTCCTGGGTCCGGTACTCGCGATTCCCTACACCGTCGCGAGCCAAACGTCCGATCGCACGGCGAAGCAAGGCATGTACCTGGTGTTTCCGGCGCGTGGCTCGGCCGCTGTGAAGACGAGCATCGAGGAGCGGCATCGGTCTCTGTTTCGGGTGCCGGTTTTTCAGGCGGATGTGCGATTCGACGAAGCCTTCGATTTGACGGGCGTGCCGGCTGCGGCGCCGCCGGAGGCTCAGCTTGACTGGAGCCGGGCGGAGATCCTGGTGGGCGTGAGCGACGCGAGGGGAGCGATGACCGAAGCCACGATCACGGCGGAGGGAAAGAGCGGCACGCTGGCGCCGGCGGCGATCGCGCAGACCATGCCCCTGGGGGAGCAAAGTCCGCTCAGGCTGACACTCTTTGGCGCGCATCTCGACGTCGCCAGGCCCGATGCGCAATTCAATGTTTCGTCTGTCTTGAAGTTCTCGGGAGCGCAACGGATCGCGGTGCTGGCCTATGGCAAGACGACGCAGGTGAAGATGCAGGGGGACTGGCCCAGTCCTGGCTTCGACGGAGGATTTTTGCCGGCGAGCCGGTCTGTGACGGACAGCGGTTTTACAGCGGAGTGGTCCGTTCCGTTCATTGCGCGGGGGGTGCGGGCCGAGGGCCCGAGCGAATCGATCACGGGGCTGGAGGGCACAGCGCTCGGCGTTTCATTCGTTGAAATGGCCGATCCGTATCAGTCGGTGACGCGTTCCCTCAAATATGTGCCGCTCTTTCTGGGACTTGTTTTCCTTTCCTATTTCATCTTTGAGGTTACAGCCGGGAAGCGGGTTCACCCCGCGCAATACATGCTGGTGGGCATCGCGCAGATCATCTTCTACCTTCTGCTGCTTTCGTTCGCTGAAAGGATCGGCTTTGATTTCGGCTTCCTGCTGGCGGGGGCTGCGACTGTGGGCTTGCTCTCGGCCAACGCGGGATGGATTTTCGCCAGCCGGGTTCAGGGTGTACGGGCGCTGGTGGTCTTTACGCTGCTGTACGTGCTGATCTACCTGCTGCTTCGGCTCGAAGATAACGCGCTGCTGGTGGGCGCAATCGCGAGCTTTGCGGCGGTGGCGGCGGCGATGTACTTCACGCGCCGCATCGACTGGTACAGTTCCCTGCCCTTCGCGGCTGAAACCTCCGACAGCGTTGCACCGGTTGTTCCGGGAGCCGGCCATGGAGGATGAAGCGGGCAGGCCGATGCACGTGGCGATCATCATGGACGGGAATGGGCGGTGGGCTGAGCGGCGCGGTTGGCCTCGACTGGCGGGCCACCGCGCGGGTGTGGGGGCTGTGCGCCGGACGGTGGAGCGGGCGCTCGATGCCGGGATCGGGCGGCTGACACTTTACGCGTTTTCTTCGGATAACTGGCGGCGGCCGAACGCGGAGGTGCAGGGGATTTTCTGGCTGCTGCGTGCATTTCTGCGTCTCGAAACAGAACGGCTGCGGCAGCGCGGTGTGCGGGTGCGGGTGATTGGGCGGCGCGATCGGCTGGCGCTCACCGTGCTGCGGGCCATTGACAAGGCCGAACGGTCAACGGCGGGAGCGTGCCGGCTCCAGCTCAACGTGGCGATCGATTACTCGTCGCGGGATGCAATCGCGCGTGCGGCCGCAAAGGCTCTCGGGGAGTCGGCGTCTGGCGATTCTTTGCGGCCGCTTGTCGCGCAGGTTTTAGGGGCGAACCCCGGCGAAGTGGATCTGCTGATTCGGACGGGGGGAGAGAAACGGCTTTCGGACTTTCTGCTGTGGGAGTGCGCCTACGCCGAGCTGTTCTTCACCGACTGCATGTGGCCCGACTTCGGCGAGTCCGATCTGGACGAGGCTCTGGAGGAATTCTCACGAAGGCAGCGGCGCTTCGGGGGCCTGACGGTAACCGCGGAGGAAGTCTTACACGCTGACGGACGGAGTTAGGTAGCCTATTGACGCTATGACTGAACGCTATCTCCTTCGCCGTATCCGATTCTGGCTCGCGCTCTTCATGATTGGACTCATTTTGAGCGGGATCACCGCATTTCCACTAAGGACCGAGCTTGGTTGGCTCGACGGTGTTCTGCATATGCGGTCCTTGCGGCGAATCGGCCAATCCACCGGCCTTGCGCCGTGGATCGATCGCGTCGAGAACGGAGTATCTGAGACGGATGCACGGTATCCGTTCCTGGCTTACGGAACGGACTGGCTGGCGTTCGCTCACCTGGTTATCGCAGTTGCATTTATCGGTCCCTATATCGATCCGATCCCTAACAAGTGGGTTATTACGTTCGGCCTGATCGCATGCGCGGGTGTCATTCCACTGGCTCTGATCGCCGGAGCCATCCGGGGCATTCCCTTCGGATGGAGGCTTATCGACTGCAGCTTTGGCGTGTTTGGGGCTGTCCCGTTGCTTCTTTCGAGGCGATCCATTCTCGCGCTTGAAGACTGTCTCTGTTACAAGCGGTAGTCAGAAGTTGAAGCCGGCTTGCAGGAAGATGCTGCGATTGCCGGCGGTTTGCGATCCGAAGAAGCCGCCTACCAGAGACTGCGACTTGCCGAAGAACTGTTGTGGCTCCAGAGTGCCACTTGAGTCGGGGCGAGCCTGGAGGACGCCGTTGGGGGTGCTCAGGTTTTCGTGGTTGAAGATGTTGGTGCCCCAGGCGGAGAAGGTGAGGTTGTATTTGCGCGAGACGCCCTGGTCCATGCGCCCGGGACCGCCGCGACTGCCGCTGAATCCACCGCCGCCGAGCCCTGGAGGGCCGCCTCGGGGGCCTCCGCCGCCGCCACCGCCGGGTCCCAGCTGACCTTCGCCGAGTTTGGGCCCGATGCCGATGACCTTACTGAGGCGGGCGTTCATGCTGACGTTGGAGGGCCCGGTGCCGACACCGTAGGGAATGATTTTTTCGCCGGTGCCGTAGGGTAGGACGTCGAGACAGCCGAAGTGGGTTTGCACGGTGTGAGCTTCGCTGCAATTGGCGGCGTAGGTGGGGCGCGCGTTGAATTGGTTGTTGCCGGTGAGGTCGGTGCCGGTGGTGATATTAAAGGGTGTGCCCGAGTTAGCGACGACCATGGGCGAGAAGGACACGTGCCATGGAAGGTTGAAATTACCGAAGAACATGATGCGATTGCGCACGTCGAAGCTGGTGCGCCCGTAATCGAGGCCAGGGTCGCTGGATACAGAGGGGACGGAACCTACTCCGCTGGTATCGCCCTTAGCATTGCTATAGGTGTAGTTCGTAAAGAGGCTGACTTTTCTGTAAGTAGCGCGGACGGTGGCCATGACCTGATGCTCTTTGTAAAAGCCGCCGGACTGATATTCGAGGCTATTCGTTGTGGGTTCGGAGACGGGAGCAGTAGGATAGATGCCGCTGGCAGCGTCGGATGCGGGATAGAGGGCGGCGGCGCTCACGTTATCGGTGAAGTACTCGTGGATGCCCTGAGAAAAGACATAAGTCACGTTGCCGGTCATGGTTTTGGATAACTGGCGGTCGATGCCTACAGCGCCTTCCATGTCGTTCGCGGTATGAAAATTGGGGGCGATGGAGTAGTAGGAGGGCGCGGTCATGCCGGAGCCGATCGATCCTGAGGAGGGGACAACGGCGGTGTTGGGATTGAAGTATCCTGGATTGTTGACGACGAGGGCATTTTCGTGAGTGTGGTCTTCGCTGAGGTGAATAGTCTGGATAACGTAGGGGACGTTGGCGCCGAATCCGTTGGCGACGTTGAAGCGCTGGTAGAACCATCCATAGCCGGCGCGAATAACAGTCTTCGGCTGCTGTTTGCCGGCGCTGCGTCCGAGGGCGTAGGCGAGGGTAATGCGGGGAGCCCAGTCGTCTTTGTCGTGGATCCAGTTCTGGGCTTCCCAACGGAGGCCGTAACTGAAAGTAAGCCGTGGGCTGAGTTTCCAGTCGTCCTGATAGAAGAGGGCGGCGTCAAAGAGAATTGCGTTGGCTTTGGGGTTGTTGATCTGGGTGTAGTTATATTGCTGCGGCGCGCAGGAGGCGGCCGGCGGAGTCTGGAGGCATCCGGCAAAATCAGAGAGGCTTGCGAAGGTATAGGATCCGTTGCTGCCGCTGGTGGAGCTGTTTACGTCATCATAGGCGCGGAGGCGAGCCCCGAAGTTCAGGGAGTGCGGACCTTTGGCGCCGGAGAAGTAATTCTGTAACTCGTAGTTATTCTCGTGATCGTCGACAGATTGCGAGGTATTGCCGCCGTCGGTAAAGGAGCCCTGGACGCCGAAGGAGGGTAAATTCGAGACGGCGGACTGGGTGTCGCGGATGCGGCGGTACTGGAAGCGGATGTCGTCGACGAGATTCCTGCTGAGGACGAGGCTGTCGGAAATCTGGACAGTGTTGTCCTGGTTGTCGTTATTGATGGCCTCAGTGGGAAGGCTGAGAGCGTTGAGGCCGCCGTTGGTGTTCTTCGCGTAGTTATACTCTTCGCGGATGGTGAGGGTATTGGCCGTGCCGAGCTGCAGGTCAACACGGGGGCTGATCTCGAAGCGCGAGGTGGGGTTGGAGATAGCCTCATTGATCTGCGTGCCGTTGGGATCGGCGGTGGTGACGCTGGCGGGGTTGATGGCTTCGAGAATGCTCTCGTTCTGTTGCTTGCGGCCAAAGGCGCCGACGTTGTAGGACGCAGCTTTTGAGATGGGGCCGCTCACCGAGCCGTGCAAGTCCCACGAGTCGTAGGCAGGCTCACTCTGGTCCTGGAGGATGGGATTCTGCGAGTTAAATGCGGAGTCGTTGCCGCGGGCCTCGGCCTGACCGTGAAGGTGGTCGGTGCCGGGTTTGGTGAAAATCTCGATGCGACCGTAGCCGAGGCGGTCGTATTCGGCAGAGAAGGGATTCTGGTTGACGCGAATCTCGCGGATGGAGGATTTGGGCGGGAGCTGACCACCAGTGAATCCATCGATGTAGATTTCGCCGCCATTGGGACCGGCGGCGGGACCGGCGAGAGCCTGGAGTTCGTTTTGGAGTTCGTCGGGATCGTCGGAGAGCGCGTCGAGGTCGGCGCCCTTGATCACGACCGCGTTGGCATTTTCATCGGGGCTGGTGCCGATAGTGGTGTTCTCGGCCTGGACCTGGACCTCCTGCTGCTCGACCTGGATCTGGAGCGCGGGGTTGAGGTTCTTCATTTGTCCAGGGGCGAGGACGATGCCGGGGGTGCGGTAGGCTGCAAATCCAGGCGCGGTCACGGTGATGCTATAGGTTCCAGGCACGAGACCGTGAATGGTGTAGACGCCACCGTTATCCGAGGTGGCTTTGCCCGCTACTTTGCCGGAGGTGGTGAGGACGACGACAGTAGCTCCGGGAATAACGGCTCCGGTGGGATCGGTGACCTGACCGCGCAAGCCGCCACTTGTTTGGGCAGGCGCGGGCGGGGGTGCGGCCTGGGCCAGCAGGGGAGGCGTGGCTGCCAGCATGAATGACGCAGCCAAGGCGATCAGGACAGCGGCTACGCGAAGACTACGCGTTGCCTTTGCCGGACACTTCCAGCGATTGAGAAATCTGAGTTTCACAGTTCTCCGGTTCGGATGTAGTTTTTCGTTCTTTGTTCTAAGCGGTGTCTATTGGATTCCGTTTGCGCCGCCTGGATGGTGCTGGCCTCTGGCCATTTGCAGTAACAGACGCTTGCTCGACGAAGCGAGTTCACATTCTTTTTGCGATTTCGGTTTCTAAGGGGTACCCTCCCCACCCTCGCCGCCAGCAGAGCCGCCGCCGAGGCCGTTCCACGCCGACGAGAACATATTCTGGCTGCCGCTGGCTGAGGCCTGGAGCATGGGCTCGACGCCTGCAACGAGACGAATGGCGGTGGCAGAGTCGGGATTGCCGGAGGTGGCGACAATCATCACCGCATCATCCTTGTGCAGGTCGGCAATACGGATCGCGGGTGAGCGCTCGAGGACGCGCGCGAATCCGCCGGCAGAGCCACCGGCACCCTGTCCACGAGTGCCCTGCCAAGCCTGGCCGCCTGACGCATCGCGGCCACCCGGGCCGGCACCGGACGCGTTCTGCCGCCAGGCCTGGCCTCCTCCTGCAGAACCGCCTGGAGCGGGGGCTCCGTTGGCGGAGCCTGATTGTGTCGGCGTCGATTGTCCGGAGGCTGATTGGCCGGAGCTGGCTGACTTCAGGCGGATCGCGATCATCTGCGCCATCTGTGGATCGAGCTTGCGGAGGTCGGAATCGGGCGTGGTCTTAATAGTGACGGTCTTTTTGGTGACGAGATCTTTTACGGTGAAGCTGTCGCCGTCCACGGAGGCGATAGTGCCCGCAATGTTGCGAAAAGAGCCGGAGACGATTTCTTCGGCGGTGACGTCGTTGCCTTCGGGGGTGCGATCGCCGCGCGCGGTGACCTGATCGCCGGGTTGAATGGCGGCCAGGGTCGAGGTCTGGGCGTCGGAAAACCTGACTGAATCGGGGGCGTAGCGGCGAACGATGGTGGAGGGAGTGGTATGGATGACGATGGTGCGATTTGTAGCCGTGATGGTTACAGTTCCGGCGGATGGGTCAATGGATTTGACCAGGCCGCCCACTCCGCGCCGGGCCCAGTCGGCTTGCTCCTGCTGCTGCCTGGCGGCAATGTCGCTCTGCTTGTTGACAACGACGATGGTGGCGGCGGGCGGCTCGCCGGCGACGACCATGAGGACGCGGTCTCCGGTCTGGATATCGGCGACGGCAATTTTGGTTGCGCCGGTCAGGGTCTTTTGTCCGGGCGGTGTCCGCAGGACGCGGGCGGTGTCAGAGACGGCGACATTGACGATTGCGCCGGCGTCAGTTTTGACGGCGACGCTGTTGCCGGTGACGGAGGCGACGGTTCCAATGACGCGACTGGAAGCGGGGGCCTGTTGAGCGATCATGGTTGGCGCTGCGAAGATCAGGGAGAGGGTCGCGAGGAGGGCGCACACCGGTCGATACCGTGCTGTTCGACTCATGCTCATTCTTAGATGGTATCTCCGCAACGATCTGCACATCTGACGCGCAGGGGCATGCAAAGTTTCAGGGAAGAAACGGTTCCCTACCGGATGGCGGTACCCGGCGGCAAAGCCCACAGTTTCAGGTCGTTATCGATGGCTGTTACAGTACGTTCTGGGCCGTTTCATCTTCGCCCTGTTCACATCCGGACAACTTCACCACGAGGCTCACTGGCACATCATGGCAATTTCCGGCTCCAGCAGTTCTCAAGTCAGAGTCGCATCGAGCGAGGGCACCAGCTACGGAAGCGCTTTGGCTATGGTCACCACATTGTTTTTCATGTGGGGATTCTTGACGTCGCTGAACGACATTTTGATCCCGCATCTGAAATCGATTTTCCAGCTGAATTACGCCCAGGTGATGCTGGTGCAGTTCGCGTTTTTCACGACGTATGCGCTGCTGGGTATTCCGTCGGGCAAGGTGGTGGAGTGGATCGGCTACAAGAAGACGATGGTGGCCGGGCTGCTGACGATGGGAGTAGGGTCGCTGCTGTTTATTCCGGCAGCGAAGGTGCCTTCGTATCCGCTGTTTCTGGGCGCGCTGATTGTGCTGGCAGCGGGGATCACGGCGCTGCAGGTGGCAGCGAATCCATATGTCACGGTGCTGGGGGCGCCGCGGACCGCGTCGAGCCGGCTGAATTTGACGCAGGCGTTCAATTCGCTGGGAACAGTGGCGGGACCGATCTTTGGGGCGTTCGTGATCCTGCGCACGGCGGGCAAGGTGCAGGATGTTTCGAAGATGTCGCCCGCAGTGCACAAGGCGTATCAGATTCATGAGGCATCGACGGTCAACATTCCGTATGTGGGGATTGCGCTGGCGCTGGTGCTACTAGGCTTGGCGATTGCGATGTACAAATTTCCGCGAATCGAGACGACGAAGGATTATCGGCCGAGCGAACTGACGAAGGACAAGGGCGGAATCTGGCATTATCCGCACGTGATTGGCGGGGCGATTGGGATTTTTGTTTACGTGGGCGCAGAGGTTTCGATCGGGAGCTTTCTGATTAACTATTTCTCGCAGCCGGAGATCGGCGGGCTGGCTACGGCGCCTGGCGCAGGATTGCATCAAGTGTCGGCCAGCCTTCTTCTTTTTGCGACGAAGGTGATCGGAACCTGGGTGCCGCTCTACTGGGGCGGGCTGATGGTGGGGCGATTTATCGGGTCTGGCGTTCTGCAGAAGGCGAGTCCAGGCAAGGTGCTGAGCTTGTTTGCGCTGTGCGCGGCAGTGCTGGTGGTGGTGTCGATGCTGACGAACGGCGGGGTGGCGGTGTGGAGCATTTTGCTGGTGGGGCTGTTCAACTCAATTCAGTTCCCAACGATTTTTACGCTCGGGGTTGCGGAGATGGGGCCGCTGACCGGCGAGGCTTCGGGACTGCTGATCACGGCGATTGTGGGCGGCGCGATTATTCCCGAGCTGCAGGGATTGCTGGCGGACCGGATTGGGATCCATCATGCTTTTGTGTTGCCGATTCTTTGCTATTTGTATATCGCGTGGTATGGGATGAGTGGGTCGAAGGTGCGGGA
>Ga0181520_10004054_pt1 | contig 25009 bp, 20 predicted proteins | sample PEATcosm2014_Bin_29_FD_132451 | JGI IMG/M metagenome (GOLD analysis project Ga0181520, IMG submission 132451) | Peatland microbial communities from MTU Mesocosm Facility, Houghton, MI, USA - PEATcosm2014_Bin02_30_metaG | ecosystem: Environmental > Terrestrial > Soil > Wetlands > Peat | place...
ATTCCTCTTTGAAAAAGGTGAACTTCAAAGCTGGGATGGTTGAACAAAAAATAACACATACCCGCATTGAAGCCCCGCAATGCGGGTATGTGGATTTTAGAATTCATCCGTCGATTTGTCGAGGCGATAATTCAATGAACCCTGCTTTCCACCTCCAAATAAGGCGGTTTAAATCTCACAGATTCCTGAGGCATTGGATTCGTAAAGTGTATTCCACTGAAAACAGCGAAGAACCTGAGGGCGAGCGTTAAACCATTTAGCACAAAATGTTTTCAATACTTCAATGCTCGAAATCTGGAACGGCGGCGCTCTTGGGCAACTGGGAGGCCAGCGCCGCCGCCGCCATTTTTGTCCCGCTAATAAGAAGCCGCCTTATTTTCGTTTTTTGCCATTTACGCTAATAGAGAGTTGCGCTATTTTCGGAATCGAAAACAGCAACCAATGCCAAAAATGAGCGCCATTCCGGGGAGAAAAGTGCCACAAGGCCGGTATTCGGCCTTTGTTCCCGCCCCCTTGCCGCCCGCGCTCGATTGGACGCCCCGGCTTGTCTGCTTGCTGTCGGATGCGGATCGGCTGATTGGCAAGCTGGCCGGTGAAGGCGGGCGATTGCCCAATCCACATGTCCTGATGCGCCCGTTCACCCGACATGAAGCGGTCCTGTCCAGCAAGATAGAAGGCACGCAGGCGACGCTGGGCGAATTACTGGCCGCCGAAGCGGGCATTGCCGTGGGACGCAGCCCCGACGATTTGCGCGAGGTTGGCAATTATGTGGTTGCCCTGGAGCATGGCATGGCGCGGCTTAAGGAACTGCCAATTTGCGTTCGCCTCGTCAAAGAATTACATGAAAAGCTCATGACCGGCGTCAGAGGCCATCACGCCCGAGGGGGGGAGTTCCGGAAAATCCAAAATTGGATTGGCAAGCCGGGTTGCACGCCCGCAACGGCTTCGTTTGTGCCGCCGCCGCCCGATGACGTGGAACCATGCCTTGCCGCATGGGAAAAATTTCTGCACGAATCCGACTTGCCGCCCTTGATAACCATCGCCCTGGCGCATTACCAGTTTGAGACCATCCACCCATTTCTGGATGGAAACGGGCGCGTTGGCCGCCTGCTAATCACGTTGTTCCTGATTGAGAGAAAGATTTTGCCAACGCCGTTGCTTTACCTGTCCGCGTTTTTTGAAGCGTCCCGTCGCGATTATTACGACGGTTTGCGGGGAGTCAGCGAGCGCGGGGCATGGCAAGACTGGATTGAATATTTTTTATTGGGCGTGGCGCGCATGTCGGAAGATGCAGTAAGCCGCGCCGGCAGGATTAACGCGAAGCTGGCAGAATGGCAAAAAAGCGTGGCGGGCGAATCCACCAAAACGCCGTTGCGGGTTGTCGAATTGCTGGCGGCGAATCCCTTCATCACCGCCAAGGGCAGTGTTGAGAAACTTGGCATCGCCTTCACCACCGCACAACGCGCCATTGAACGATTGGAGCGTCTGGGAATTGTCCAGCAGGCGGGAACGGCGAAACGCGACCGGGTTTATTGTGCGCGGGCATTACTCGACATCTTGGAAGAACCAGCACGGTTGTCGAAAATTGAGCTGTGAAATTTGAACCAAACCTGCGCAAAAGGAATATGAGTTTGGATGCACACCCGCCGCAGCCCCGGACCGATCCGGCCAGGGATTTCCACCTGCCCGTGGCCGGGTTCACCGGGACGCCGGAGGAAATCGAGCGGCAGTGGTTTGAACAGGTCTATCGCGGCCGCGGCGATTCCATGCGGCAGCTCACCTGGCGCGCCCTTCTGATGGGCACGGTGCTGGGCGGCATCCTCTCGCTCACCAACCTCTACATCGGCCTGAAATCCGGCTGGGCGATGGGCGTGGCCATCAGCGCGTGCATCCTCTCCTACGCCATCTGGACCAGCCTCGTGAAAATCCGGCTGGCCCGCACGCCGATGACCATTCTCGAAAACAACTGCATGCAATCCTGCGCCAGCTCGGCCGGGTATTCCACGGGCGGCACGCTGGTGTCCGCGTTTGCCGCCTTCATCATGCTCAACGGCCACGCCCTCCCGCTGCCCCTGACGCTCGCGTGGGTCTTCTTCCTGGCCGTCCTGGGCGTGACCATGGCGGTGCCCATGAAAAAGCAATTGATCAACGTCGAGCAACTGCGTTTTCCCAGCGGCGTGGCGGCGGCCGAAACCCTGCACGCCCTCCATTCGCACGGCGCCAGGGGCCTGCTCGCCGCCCGGGCCTTGGGCCTGGCCGGCCTGCTCGCCGCCCTGGACAATTTCTGGCACGACGGCTTCGCGGCCATCCCGCGGCTGGCCGCCTATTCCAGCGAGACCTTGAGCACCAAATTCAGTGAGCTCGTCTTCGGACCCGTCTGGATGGGCCGCACCGTGATCTTCAGTTGGGAGCCGATTTTCATCGCCCAAGGCGCCATCATGGGCCTGCGCGTCTGCGCCAGCATCCTGCTCGGCAGCGTGGTGTGCTGGATGGTCTATGTGCCGCTGTTGCAACACGCCGGACTCATCACCCACGGCGGCTTCCGCGACTGCGTGCAATGGACGCTCTGGCTGGGCGTGCCCTGCATGGTTTCCGGCAGCCTGTTGAGCCTGGCGCTGCAATGGCGGGTTTCCCTGCGCGCCTTTCGCGACCTCGGCAAAATGTTCTCCCCCAAAAACCGTGTCCTGACCGAAATGGAAGCCATCGAAACGCCCATGTCCTGGTTCGCCATCGGCCAACTGGTTTCATTGGTTGCGCTGGCCGGCCTGGCGCACGCCACGTTCGGCATGCCCTACTGGCAAAGCGCCGTCGCCGTCGTCATCTCCTTTGCCCTGGCCCTGGTGGCCTGCCGCGTCACCGGCGAAACCGACACCACGCCCGTGGGGGCGCTCGGCAAGGTGACCCAGCTCACCTTCGGCGTGCTCAACCCCGGCAACATGAACGTGAACCTGATGAGCGCCAACATCACCGCCGGCGCGGCCGGTTCCTCCGCCGATCTGCTGACGGACCTGAAAAGCGGCTACCTGCTCGGCGCGCACCCGCGCAAGCAGTTCCTCGCGCAATTCGCCGGCATCTTCATCGGCACCATCGTGAGCGTCGTCGCCTTCACGTTCATCGTGGACAAGCCGGAGGTGATTGGCTCCAACCAGTTCCCCGCGCCGTCGGCGCAAACCTGGGCGGCCGTCGCGCAGGCGATGAGCCAGGGATTGGAAGCTTTGGCCCCGGCCAAGGTCTGGAGCATCGTGATTGGCGGCCTGCTGGGCATCGTCTTCACGGTCCTGCCGGTCCTGTTGCCCCGGCAGGGGAAATATCTGCCCTCGGCCGCGGGCTTCGGCCTGGCCTGGATCTTTCAATGGCATTACGGCCTGCTGTTTTTCCTGGGCGCGCTGATCGCGTGGTGCTTCCAGAAGAAATCCCCCGCGCGGGCCGAGGAATTCACGTTTCCCGTGGCCTCCGGCGTCATGGCCGGCGGGGCCTTGATGGGCGTGGCGATCATCTTCTGGCAAAACGGCCCGGAAATGTTCCAGAAATTTTTCCACTGAACCGCTACGACCGCTTCCAGACGTAGCGGAACAAAATCACGCGGAGCGCCGCCGCCAGCGGAATCGCCAGGATGCCGCCCAGGATGCCGCCCAACAGCGTCGTCCCGGTCATCACCGCGATGATGATCACCATGGGGTGCAGGCCCACGCGATTGCCCATGATCCTGGGCGAGATCACCAGGCTCTCCAGCGTCTGCACCACCGCAAAGACCGCCAGCACCAGCGCCGGATGCTGCCAGTCGCCAAATTGCACGAACGCCAGCAGCAGCGCCGTCACGCAAATCACGATCGCCCCCAGAAACGGTATGATCGTCAGGGCCACAGCCATAGCACCGACCAGCAGCGCGTAATTCAGGCCCACGATCAGAAACCCCACGCTGTACAGCACCCCGTCGCAGATGGCCACCAGCACCTGGCCCCGGAAAAAAGCGACGAGATAACCGCTGATGGCGTCGAGGACAAAAAAAGTCTCCTCGCGGACGCGCGGGTTGCGCAGCGGCAGATAATCCTTCCAATGGCTTTCAATGCGGCGCTGTTCCAGCAGGAAATAAAACGCATACACCGGGATCAGCGCCACTCCCGCCAGCAGGCCAAAACCCGAAAACACCTTGAGCAGATGATTCCAGAGCCACGAGCCGATCTCCGGCAGGCTGCCGGTCACCCAGGCGGTGGCCTGGTTCAAAACCGCCTGTGGCGCCCCGCCAGCCGCGCCGGCCGCTTCCCCGGCCGGGTGTACCACATGCCGCAGAAAGTCCGGCGGCTGCCGGATTAACTGTGCCACGCGCGCCTGCAGCCGGTCCGCATAATCGGGGGCCTTGGCCACCAGGTCCTTGGTTTCCTCGATGATTGGGGGAATGATGCTGGCCAGAATGCCCAGCACGACCGCCAGCGACAGGCCCACCACCAACAAAATCGCGCGGGGCCGCGACAATTTCCGGCGCTCGAAAAAATCCACGACCGGCGACAGCAGGCAGGCAATCACCGCCGCTATCGCCAGCGGCCACAGCACCGGGCTTAGCAGATTGAGAATCCTCGCCAGGCTCCAGATCGTCCCCGCCACCAGCCCGACGACCACCGCCACCGCCAGCATCGTCAGGGCGAACCAGAGGATGCGGCTTTGTTGTGGGCTGGGCGGCTGCAGGCTCATCGGACATCAATTTAACCATCGCCCGGCCCGGGGCGAGTGAATTCAGCGTCAGCCCTGCCCGAGCTTCTTCGATTTGTCCGTGGCCGCGCGAACCGCCGTCATCACGGCGGCGCGCAGCCCGCCCTTTTCCAGCTCGTGCACGCCCTCGATCGTCGTGCCGCCGGGGCTGGTCACCTGGTCCTTCAGCGCCCCCGGATGCTGGCCGGTTTCCAAAACCATTTTGGCGCTGCCCAAAACCGTCTGGGCCGCCAGCCGCGTGGCGACGTCGCGCGGCAGGCCCGCCGCCACTCCGCCGTCGCTCAGCGCCTCGATGAATTGATACACATAGGCCGGTCCGCTGCCGCTGAGGCCCGTCACCGCGTCCAGCAGCGCTTCCTTCACCGGCAACGCCACGCCGACCGCCGACAACAACTGTTGCGCCAGTTCGCCATCCGCGGCCGTGGCGTTCTGGCCCAGGGCAAATCCCGCCGCGCCGGCCCCCACCAATGCCGGGGTGTTGGGCATCACGCGGATCACCCGCGCGCCCGGGGGCAAGGCCCCTTCCAGCTTCCGGAGAGGCACCCCCGCCGCAATGGAAATGAGCAAATGATTCTGGCTGAACGCCGGGGCAATCTCGCCGAGCGCGGCCGTCACTTGGTCCGGCTTGGTGGCCAGGATCAGGACATTTGCCGCCTGCGCCGTCTCCAAGTTGGCCGCGAACGTCATCGCCCCCGTGGCCGCCGAAAAATGCTCCCGCGCCACCGCAAATGGATCGGCCGCAAACAACTGGCCCGCCTTCACCAGATTCGCGTTGAGAAATCCCCTGGCCAGGGCCGTGGCCATTTTGCCCGCCCCGAGAAAACCGATTTTTAATTGAGCCATGCCGCAGTTGTAACACCCGCTGGCGTCCGGCGAAAGTCAAAAGGAAATCACCCCGGGCCGCCGGCCGAAAACCGAAAGAATCCCCCGTCCCCGGCCGGAACGCCGCCCGGATTATTAGGGATGGAAATCCAAAGATTAGCGATCCGGTATTCCCCGCTTGTTTTCAGCGGAAACGAGGCTATTCTTCTTCGACTGGCAAGAATGACTGCAAATCGCAAATCTTGGGATTCTTTTGAAGCCATGCGCGCCGCCGCCCAAGCCGGTGATCCGCAGGCGCAGTGCTACTTGGGCGTCTGTTTCCAGAACGGGCAGGGCGTGGAGCAAAACCACCAGGAAGCCGTGCGCTGGTTCCACAAAGCGGCCGACCAAAACGACTCCGTGGCGCAGTGTTACTTGGGCGTCTGCTACTGGACCGGCCAGGGCGTGCCCCAGGAATTCGGCGAGGCGGCCAAATGGCTCCGGGAATCCGCCGAACAGGGCGACCCCGCCGCGCAGTTCAATTTGGGCATGCTCTATGAAACCGGCCAGGGCGTGGCGCAGAATTATGCCGAGGCCGTGAAGTGGTATCGGGAGTCCGCCGAACGCGGCTATCCGGCGGCCCAGTTCAACTTGGGCGTCTTTTACGAAACCGGCCAGGTCGTCCCCCAAGACTACGCCGAGGCGGTCAAATGGTATCAAGCCGCCGCCGAGCAGGAACTGGCCGATGCCCAGTGCAACCTGGGCCTGTGCTACCAGACCGGCCGCGGAGTGGAGCAAAACTCCGCCACCGCCCTCAAGTGGTTCATCAAGGCCGCCAAGCAGGGCAACAAAATGGCCCAACACAATCTGGGCGTCCATTACTCCCAAACCGAACCCACGGAGGAGGAAATCGAGGCCGCGGCCGAAGCCGCCGCCAAGGAAGCCGCCGCCGCCGCGGACGCCGAAAAAACCTCGTAGGCGCCGCCGGCCCTCCGCCCTGCCGGGCAATCCTTCGGCCGGGCCTCCGGTCTCAATGCGTCAGTTCGGCCAGCTTTTTTTCCGCCGCCCCGCCGTCAATCGTCTCCGCCGCCAGCGCCCAGCCCTCGATGAGGGATTTGACCCGGCCGGCCACGAGCAACGCCGCACTCGCATTGAGCAGCACCGCGTCGCGCTTCGGGCCCCGTTCCGCGCCGGCCAGAACCCGCCGGATGATCTCCGCGTTCACCTGCCGGTCGCCCCCCCGCAGATCCGCCAGCGTCGCCGGTTGCACCGGGAAGTTTTCCGGCAGCAGCACCGAGGACGCCAGGCCGCGCGGCTGATAAAACTCCGAGAGGTGGCTCGGCCCCAGCGTGGACAGCTCGTCCAGATGCTTGTCGCCCGCCGCGCCGCAGACCACCATCCCCCGGCGGGCGCCGAGGCTTTGCAACGCGTGGGCCATCGGCTCGCACAAGCCCGGGAGCGGCACGCCCACGAGCAGGGCCGAGGGACGCGCCGGATTCAGCAGCGGACCCAGGATGTTGAAAATGGTGCGCCGCCCGCGGCCCGCGCACAGCCGCCGCGCCGGGCCGATGTGCTGGAACGCCGGGTGAAAACTCGGGGCGAAGAAAAACGCAAAGTTATGTTCGTGCAGCGAGCGCGCGGCGGCGGCCGGCGTCAAATCAAGGCGGATGCCGAGCGCCTCGATGACGTCGGCGCTGCCCACCGACGACGTGACGGCGCGGTTGCCGTGCTTGGCCACCGCCACGCCGGCGGCGGCGCACAGAATCGCCACCGTGGTGGAAATGTTGAACGTGGACAGGTGGTCGCCGCCGGTGCCGACGATGTCGAGAATTTCGCGCGACTCGCGCCAAGCGGGCGCGATGGGCGGGACGATGGATTTTTCACGCAGGGCCGCGGCGAACGCGGCGATTTCCGCCGGCGTCTCGCCCTTCTGCGCGAGCGCCACGAGAAAATCCGCCTTCGTCTCGGCGGTGATGGCTTCATCCACCAACTGCGCGACGGCGGCGGCGATTTCGCCGGCCGTCAGGTTTTCCCGGCGGGCCAGTTGTTCGGTGAGCATTTTGAGCACACTGGGATGTTACGCCTGGAAAGGAAAGTCACAAACTGAAATTGCCGGAGGGGCAAAGTTTATCGTAACTTATGTGTTGCTTGGGTGGTCTCTATCCCCAAGGCAAGCAAACGATTTTTTGATTTTTATATGGCTGACAAGTCTCATGGCGGATGGTGGAAATGGGTGCTGGCCCTCGTGCTGGTCGCGGGCGGGGCCGGCGGCTTCTTTTATTTTCATCATGCCCATGCGCAGCCGCTGATATACACCACCACGGTGGCCGCGCGCGGCGAATTGATCAAGGAGGTCATCGCCACCGGCACGATCAATCCCGTCGTGAACGTCACCGTCGGCAGCCAGGTTTCCGGGCGCATCAGCAAGCTCAACGTGGATTGGAATTCGGTCGTGAAATCGAACGAAGTCATCGCCGAAATTGACCCCTCCACCTACCAGGCGGCCGTCGAGCAGGCCAAGGCGGACCTGGCCAATGCCCAGGCCAACCTGGAACTGCAACAGGTGGAGTACGTCCGCAGCAGCGACCTGTTCACCAACAAGCTCATTTCCGGTTCCGATTTCGACACCGCCCGCGCCAACCTCGACGAGGCCGAGGCCCAGGTGAAGATCAAGCAGGCCTCCCTCTATAACTCCATGGTGAACCTCAACTATTGCAAGATCGTTTCCCCGGTGGATGGCGTGGTCATCCAGCGGGCCGTGGAGCTGGGCCAGACCGTGGCCTCCAGCTTCAGCACGCCCACCATTTTCCAAATCGCCAACGACCTCACCCGCATGCAGATTGACTCCAGCGTGGCCGAGGCGGATGTCGGCAGCGTCGTCGAGGGCCAGCCGGTGCATTTCACGGTGGACGCCTACCCGGACCGCACCTTCTACGGCAGCGTCGTCCAGGTGCGCAATTCCCCCACCACCGTCAACAACGTCGTCACCTACGACTGCGTGATCGGCGTCACCAACGCGGATTACAAATTGAAGCCGGGCATGACCGCGAACCTCTTCATCACCGTGGCGCACCACGAAAACGCGCTGACCATCCCCAACGGTGCCTTGCGATTTCATCCCCCGGACAATGCGCCTGTGGACACCAATGCCATCCCCGCCGGGACCAACGGCCCCCGAAGTTTTGCCGCCGGCCCGGGCGGCGGCCATGGCGGGGGCCTCGGGCACGCCGACCGGCCCACGTCCATGCACATCATCTACGTGCTCGCGGACGACGGCGACGATCCGAAATTGCAGGCGGTCCAAGTCAAAACCGGCATCAGCGACGGCCTCTCCACCGAGGTGCTCTCCGGCCTGAGCGAGGGCGCCAAGGTGGTGACCAGCGCGGTCCCCGCCGGCGGGGCGGGCGCCGGCCCCAACGGGCAGTTCGGCGGCTTCCCGCGCATGCGCTGACCCGCTTTTCAGCCGGCCCCCGTTCCGCCTTGGCACCGGACGGGGGCCTCGAAGCAACGAAATGAACGCAGTCATCAAGCTCGACGAAATCCACAAGGTGTACCACACCGGCGAAGTGGACGTGCATGCCGTGCGCGGAATTTCGCTGGAAATCAAACCCGGCGAGTTCGCGGCCATCATGGGTTCGAGCGGCTCGGGCAAAAGCACGTTGATGAACATGATCGGCGCCCTCGACCGCCCCTCCGGCGGCCATTACTGGCTGGACGGCATTGATGTTTCCACGCTGGATCGCGACGACTTGGCCATGGTGCGCAACGAAAAAATCGGCTTTGTGTTCCAAGGCTTCAACCTGCTGTCACGCACCACCGCCCGCGAAAACGTGGAAATGCCCATGCTCTACAACCACCAGCGCATCCCCGCGCACGAGCAGCACGAGCGCGCCCGGGCCGCCCTCGAACTCGTCGGCCTGGGCCAGCGCATGGATCACCACCCCAACCAGCTCTCCGGCGGCCAGCAACAGCGCGTGGCCATCGCCCGCGCCCTGGTCAACCGCCCCACCCTCCTGCTGGCCGACGAGCCCACCGGCAACCTCGACACCCAGACCAGCATCGAAATCATGGGCGTCTTCCAAAAACTCAACGAGCAGGGCATCACCATCGTCATGGTCACCCACGAACTCGACGTGGCGCGGTTCTGCCGGCGCATGGTCGTCCTGCGGGACGGCAAAATTGTCACGGACGAACCCGTGCAAAACCGGGCCGTCGCTGAAAAGGAATTGCAGCAACTGCACGCCGCCCAGCAGGCGGTCAACCTTCACTGAAGCATGCGAATTGTCGCTTCCATCAAAATCGCCGGACGCGCCCTGCGCCGCAACAAAATGCGCTCCCTGCTGACCATGCTCGGCGTCATCATCGGCGTGGGCGCCGTCATCGCCTCCGTCAGCCTCACTTCCGGCGCCACCAAGCAGGTGGAAGACCAGGTCAGCAGCCTCGGCTCCAGCATCATCACCGTCTTCTCCGGCAATTTCACCAGCGGCGGCATGCGCGGCGGCTGGGGCAGCGCCCCCACCCTCACCGTGGCCGACGCCGAGGCCGTCCGCGGCCTCACCAACGTCGTCAGCGTCAGCCCCGAGGTGCGCGACCGCGAACAGGTGCTCGCCAACGGACTCAACTGGAACACCCAGGTGCTCGGCGAATCCCCCGATTACCCGCAGATCCGCAACTGGACGATTGCCAGCGGCTCGATGTTTTCCGACCAGGACGTCCGCTCGCTCGCCAAGTCCGCCGTCATCGGCAAAACCGTGGCCGATGAGCTCTTCCCCAACGAAAACCCCGTCGGCCAGATCATCCGCATCCGCAACCTGCCTTTCCTGGTGGTCGGCCTGCTCGGCTCCAAAGGCTTCAATCTCTTCGGCCAAGACCAGGACGACGTCGTGATCGTTCCCTACACCAGCCACATGCACCGCATCACGGCGCGCACCTTCCTCAACGACATTCTGGTGCAGGCCGCCAACGACAACGCCATTCAAGGCGTGCAGCAGGGCATCACCGATTTGCTGCTCACCCGCCACAAGAGCCGGGAACAGGATTTCACCGTGCGCAACCAGTTGGAATTGATGCAGACCGTCACCGCCGCCTCGCGCGCCATGGGCTTCCTGCTGGCCGGCGTGGCGGCCGTCTCGCTCGTCGTGGGCGGCATCGGCATCATGAACATCATGCTGGTGAGCGTCACCGAACGGACGCGCGAAATCGGCATCCGCATGGCCGTCGGCGCCCGGTCGGCGGACATCCTCGTGCAATTTCTGATCGAGTCCGTCACGCTGAGCGCCATCGGCGGAGCCATCGGCATCGCCGGCGGCATCGGCTTCTCCACCGCCGTGGCCTACTTCAAGAACATGCCCGCCGTGACCCCCGTGGGCTGGATCATCATCGCCGTCGTTTCCAGCGCGCTCATCGGCATCGCCTCCGGCTTTTATCCCGCCTGGAAAGCCTCCCAACTGGATCCCATCGAGGCCTTGCGGTATGAGTGACCGCCGGCCGCCCAAAATGTTTCGGGGCGGGGACGGCTCGTTCCCGCTGCGCCGGCGCCTGACACCTCATCGCGCCGGCAACCGCGGGTTTTCGATTTGCCAACCGGGGACGAGCCGTCCCCGCCCCGAATGAATACTGAAATCCTTTCCGCTCACACGCCGGAGCTGTTTCAACAGGCGGTCCGCCGGGCCGTCGCCTTGTTGCAAGCCGGTGAAGTGGTGGCGCTGCCCACCGAGACCGTTTACGGCCTGGCCGCCAACGCGCTGGACGAAGCGGCGGTTGCCCGGATCTACGAGGTCAAGGGCCGCCCGGCCTATAATCCCATCATCGTGCACGTGGCCACGCGCGAACTGGCGCGGGACTGCGTGGCGGCCTGGCCGGACCTGGCCGAAAAATTTTCCCGCGCGTTCTGGCCGGGACCGCTCACCCTGGTGCTGCCGCGCGCCGGAAAAATTCCCGCCATCGTCACCGCCGGCGGCGCCACCGTGGGCATCCGCTGGCCGGCCCATCCGCTCATGCAGGCGGTCATCCGGGAATGCGGTTTTCCCCTCGCCGCGCCCAGCGCCAATCTGTCCAACCACCTCTCCCCCACCACCGCCGAGCACGTCCGCTTCCAGTTGGGCGGGCGCATCCCGCTCATCGTGGACGGCGGCCCGGCCCAGGTGGGAATTGAATCCACCGTGCTGGACTTGACGGTCTCCCCGCCGCGCATTTTGCGGCCGGGCATGATCCACGCGGAAACCCTCGCGGCCGCCGCCGGCCCCCTGCCGCCGGGCCCCTCGTCGCCCACCCCCGCCGGCCCGGGACCCCGGCCGATTTTGCGGAGCCCCGGCCAGCTCAAAAAACATTATTCGCCCCGGGCCAAATTGCTCGTGCTGGAATGGCACACCGAGGCGGAGTTGAAGGCCCAGCTCGCCAGCCGCCACCTCTCGCCCGCCGGCGCCTTTGTCGTGGCGCACACGCAGATTCCCGCGGGCTTGGGCGCGGCCCGGGTGAGCGTCATCCCGCACGACGCGGAGGCGTTTGCGCGCGCGCTCTACGGCGAGCTGCATCGGTGCGACGTTGCGGGCGCCCAACTGATTGTCGTGGAAGCCCCGCCGGCCCTGCCGGAATGGGCCGGCATTGCCGACCGCTTGCGCCGGGCCGCCGCGTGAGGCGGCAGCGCGCCTTCGGGGTGGGGACGGTTCGTCCCCACAAGCTGCCGTTTTGCCATCCGGGGACGAGCCGTCCCCGCCCCGGCGCTCCTCACCAGCGGCGGTGGTCGGTGAGGAACAAGCCGGAAGGGAGGCTGTCCAGCGGGGATTGCCTCAGCGGGAACCCGGCGGGAATGTTGTTGTACGCCAGCGTCCGGTAGGCAAAATTGCTCCAATTGTCCACGCCCCCCTGGATGCATTCGGTGAACAGCCTTCCGTTGAGCGTGTTCAAGGTCAGGTACAGCCCGCTCACCGGCTTGATGAAATCGTTCAGCGCCACAAACTCATACCCGCAGTTGATTGTGGTCCACGTGCATTGCCGGTCGCCGTACCAGGCCACCGCCCACGGAATGTCGCTCATGAGCAGTTCATTCGGCTGCATCCACGCGCTGACCTTTTGGATGTCCGGCGGGTAGTACGGCGGATAGGCGCTGGGCGAGGTCTTGGGCGGCAACAGCGTGAGGATGAATTGCAGGCACATCAGGATTATTACGAAGCCCGCCACGAGGTAGCGCATCTGCGGAAACGGCAGTTCCATCTGGCCCAACAGCGTCAGGAAAAACGCCATTCCGAACACGATCACCAGGGGCGTCAGCAGCACCAGCAAATCCTCCGTGTTCAAATCGGGGGAAACCACGCTCCATTCCGTCCGGCCCAGCGCCGTCGCCACCAGGAACACGCCGAGGCACAGCAGGGTGAAATACCGCAGCCGCCGGGCCACCACGTTGCGCAGCCCCAGCAGCAGGCCGGCCAGGAACAGGATCGCTATCCAGCCGCCGCCCAGCCGTGGAATCTCGTCCTGGATCAGGCTGCGCAGGTTCGTCATCAGCTTCACCAGGTAGGGCTTCAGCCAGTGCGCCGACGTCATGTCCGGCGCCACCGACTGCATCAGCCGCGACCCGGGAAACGCAAAGGTGCCCTCCACCACCGTGTAGCCCGCCGTGCCAAACAGCGTGCCGCTCACCGCCAGGTTGCGCGCGATCCACGGTGCCACCGTCGCCGCGAACACCAGGCACGCCACCCCCGCCAGCGTCGCCCGGCGCCCGCCGCCAAACAGGATGAAATAGATGATCACCGGCACCAGCAACCACCCGAAAGCATACCGCGTCATCATGCCCAGTCCCACCAGCAACCCCGCCGCCGCCGCCAGCAGCAACTGCCGCCGCGGTGACGGATTCTCCAGCCGGTTCAGGGTTTCAAACGAGGCCAGGCACCAGGCCAGGCCCAGAAAAATCACCAGCAACAACAGCACGGGCAGCCCGGACACACTGAGTCTCCACAGCTTGTCCGAGCCGAGCATCATCAGCGCGGCCAGCCACGCCGCCGGCGCGTCAAAGATCGCCTTGGCCATCAGGAAGGTCAGCCAGACCGCCACCAACAGCAAAAACTGGTTGAACATGGCGATGGCAAACTCCGGCCGGTAGCGCGCGAACCGCCCGCCGGCCGACCAAAATGGCGCGTGCAGGTCCACCTTCCAGTCCGGCGAATGCACCTTCATCAGTCCCGCCAGCACGTACGGATAGAGCGGCGCGTTGGCCAGGTCCGGATGCGGAACGTACACTTGCGCCGCGTCCACGGCGTTGGTGTCCGCCACCTCGCCCGCGGCCGGGCGATGGTGTTTTTGCAGCAGATAGACGCTGAAGGGGCGGACGAACTCCGTCGAATACCCGTGGCCTTCCGCGATGTTCCGCGCCACCTGGGCCGCGTCCATCGCCTCCGGCGCGCTGAAATTGAGATAGCAGTGCGTGTCGTACCAGAGCGCCAGCGCCGCCACCGCCGCCAGCAATGCCAGGTAGTTCAGCCAGCGCGCGCCCGACTCCTCTTCCAGCTTGTGGATCAGGGTTTGAATTCGTTCCGTCAACATCATAATCGTTAAAATCCTTCCAGGTGGTACTCGTGCATTTTACGGTGAAACGTGCGCCGGCTCATGCCGATCTTTTGCGCCGCTTTCGTCCGGTTGCCGTCGGTTTCCTTCAGGGCGCGGACCATCAATTGTTGCTCGGCGTCCTTCACCGTCAAAGCTTTTCCTTGCGACGATCGCGTGTCGGCGCCGCCCCCCCGCACCGCCGCCGGCAGGTCGCGCAGGGCAATCCGCTCGCCGCGGCTCAACACCACCGCGTGCTCCGTCGCCGTGCGCAATTCCCGCACGTTGCCCGGCCACGCATAAGTCATCAGCGCCGCCAGCGCATCCGCCGTGAAGTCGCTCACCGGCTTGCCGTTCTCCCGCGCAAATTCCCGCAAAAAAGTCTGCGCCAGCAGCGGAATGTCCCCCGTCCGCTCCCGCAGCGGCGGCAGCTCGATCTCCACCACCCGCAGCCGGAACAGCAAATCCTCCCGGAATTTCCCCGCCTTCACCAGCTCTTCCAGGTTCCGGTTGGTCGCCGCCACCAGCCGCACGTCCGCCGTCAGCGTCTGGTTCGAGCCCACCCGCTCAAACGTGCGTTCGCCCAGGAACCGCAGCAGCTTCACCTGCACCGTCAAATCAATTTCCCCGATCTCGTCCAGGAACAGCGTCCCGCCCTGCGCCTGCTCAAACCGGCCGATCCGCCGTTCATACGCCCCCGTGAACGCCCCCTTCTCGTGGCCGAACAATTCGCTCTCCAACAGGGTCGGCGCCAGCGCCGCGCAATGCACCGTCACAAACGCCTGCCGCGCCCGCGAACTCAATTGGTGCACCGCCTTGGCGATCAATTCCTTCCCCGTGCCGCTTTCCCCCAGCACCAGAATCGTCGCCCGCGTCGGCGCCACCTGCTGCACCAGTTCGAAGATCTCCCGCATCGCCGGCGATTGTCCGATGATGTTCTCCAGACCGAACTTCGCGTCCAGTTGCTTTCGCAGCGAAACATTCTCCACCTCCAGCGTCTGCTGCTTCAGCGCCCGCGCAATCCGCATCTCCAACTCGTCAATCTGCATCCGCCCCTTCGCAATGTAATCATCCGCGCCCCGTTTCATCGCCTCCACCGCCAGTTCCTCCGACCCGTACGCCGTCATCAAAATGCACACCGGCGGCTTCGGCAGCGACTTCGCCCGCGCAATCAGCTTCATCCCGTCCTCGCTGGGCAGCCGGAAGTCCGTCAGCATCACGTCAAAACTCTCCGCCTCCAGCAGGCTCATCGCCGCCTTCGCGTCCTCGGCGATGTACACGTCGTAACGCTCCTCCAGCGCGGCGCGCAATCCCTCGCGCGTCGTCTTTTCGTCATCCACAATCAGCAGCGTTGGCTTCATAGGTTCGGGGTTCCGGGGGGGCGATTGGCGGCGCGCGGCTCAACGGTCCGCGGGCGGACCCGCGGTTCGCCGGCCGCAAAAAACCTCAGTCGGGCGTCGCGGCCTCCAGCAACCGCGGCTTTCGCTCATGCAGCGGCAGCCAGACGCGGAAGGTGGTTCCGCGGCCCACGTGGCTGTCCAGTTCGATCCGGCCGCTGTGCGCCCGGACGATGCGCTGGACGATCATCAGGCCCAGCCCGCTGCCCTTTTTCTTCGTCGTGTAAAAGGGTTCAAAGATGCGCGCGATTTGCTCCTGCGGAATGCCCCCGCCGGTGTCCGTCACGCTCACCCACACGTCCTCGTTCGTCTCGCCGGTTTGCAGCGTCAGCGTCCCGCCGGTCGTCATCGCCTGCGCCGCGTTCTTGATCAAATTCACCAGCACCTGCTGCAACTGCGCCGGGTCCACCGGCGTCGGCGTCAGGTCCCGCGCCAGCTTCGTCTTCACCGTCACGCCCCGGTTCTCAATCTCCGGCCGCAGCAGCTCCAGCGTCTTCTCCACAATGTCGTTCAGCGAAGCCGTCTTCAACTGGATCGGCGCCGGCCGGATCGCCCCCAGAAACTGCGTCACAATGTAGTCCAGCCGGTTGATCTCGCCCTTGGCCACGTCCAGATATTGCTCCAGCTTTTGCGCCACCTCCCGTTGTTCCGGCGCCGCCGCCCGCGGATTGCGCGCCCCCGCGCGCTTTTCCCCTGCCCGCCAATCGCCGCCCGTGAGCTTCTTCACTTCCCGGTCCATCAGTTGCAGGTGAATGTGCAGCGCATTGAGCGGGTTCCCAATCTCATGCGCCACGCTCGCCGCCAGCAGCGTCAGCGCCTGGATTCGCTCGCTCTCAATCGCCTCGAACGTCTTTTGCCGCGCTTCCGTGGCGTCGTGCAAAATCAGCGCCACGCCCGAGCTCCCGATCGCCTCCCCGTCCAGCGGCGCCGCATACAGCCGCAGAAACCGCGAGCGCGGATAATGCACCTCAAATTCATGCCGCGCCACGTGCGCGCCGCCCGCGGGATCCGCCCGCGAAATCGCCTCCCAATCCACCTCCGGCAAAATGTCCCGCACCAGCAACTCCTCCGTCGTCGGCTGCAAGCCGATCAGCCGCGTCACCGCCTGGTTGAAATAAATCACCCGCCCCTGTTCGTCCGCCACCAGCACGCCATCTTCAATCGTGTTGAACAGCGTCTCCAAAAAGCTCCGCTCCCGCGCCAGCCGCTGCACGACGCTTTGCAACCCTTCCGTGTCCAGCCGCCCGATGCGGCCGAGCACTTTGTCTAGAAAACTGGATTTGACCGTGGCCATTGAAATAATCGGCTTTACTGAGTAGCAAAATGGCACAAAACCACCATTCGTCAAGAACTGATATGTGTGCCAATGGCACAGTTCTGCGCCCCACGGAGGGCAAGAAAGAATTTTAGGGGTGACCAAGATTGACGGTAGTGGGTTTTGGCGGGGTTTTTGCAGATTTTGGTGAATGAAATTGCGAGGTTTTCCGGGGGGGGACGCAGGATGATTTAGGATAAACGATCCGGCAGTCGTTTAACCTCGCAATTTTCTGTATTTCCCGGCCGGTTTGAGGTAGTTTCTTGGTCCGTGGCAGGGGCCTCCAGCGCGAAGGCAGACTCTGTTCTGGTTATCGCAAAAGCCGTGCAAGATTCCGCATTTTCCAGAGTATAGGCCATTGGGACCGCCCTGATAAAAAGTGCCGTCCCCCAACAATTTTGCTAAAGTTTTAAAGACGCTATGAAACATATGAAACTCATTCACCGGCAGTCCCCGTTGAAGGCCGCGCTACTCTGCGCCGTCATCGGCTGGATGTGCTGGAACGCCGCCAGTATTGGCCAGGCCCAAACCCCACCCCGCTTGTCCCCTGATTTGCAGGAGGTGGTCACGCTCTCTCAAGGGCACATGACTGACGACGTCATCATTAGTTACATCAGAAACTCGGGCAAGGCCTACACTTTGAGCGCGGACGACCTTGTTTATCTGTCCAACCAAGGTGTTTCGCAGAATGTGATCCTGGTATTGCAACAGACCTCCACGCCGCCGCCGGCGCCGACCGCTCCGCCGCCGGTTGCGCCGCAGGCCCCCGCGCCAGCTCCCACTCCCATGGCCGTGGCTGCGCCGGCCCCGGCGGTTGCCGTTCAAGTCGCCACGCCGGGGGTCGCCGTCCAAGTGGGCGCTCCGGGTGTTGCCGTGGCGGTCGCCACGCCTCCGCCGCCGGCTCCGGAAGTCAATTTTCAATATTTCCATGACCAGCTCGCTCCCTGGGGCACTTGGATTGAGTTGCCGGGCTACGGCTGGGTCTGGCGCCCGAGCGATATGGTGCTGGCCGCCAGTCCCGAGTGGCGCCCGTATTACGACAACGGGCAATGGGTCCAAACTGAAAACGGCCTCTATTGGCAATCCGATTACACCTGGGGTGACATTCCGTTCCATTATGGCCGCTGGATCCTGGACGGCCGTTTCGGCTGGGTCTGGGTGCCTGACTATGTGTGGGGCCCGGCGTGGGTTTTCTGGCGCCACGACGAAGATGACGGGGCCGTGGGCTGGGCGGCCTTGCCGCCGGGCGCGGTCTTTGTGGACGGGGTGTTCTTCTTCCATGGCGCCCGCGTGGGCTTGGACTTCGACTTCGGCCTGGGTGAAGACTGCTTCGTCTTCGTGGATGGCATTCATTTTCATGAACGTTTCTTCCGTCTGCGCGGACATGAATGGCGCTACCACATTGGCCACGACCGGATGCATGGTTTCTATCATCACAGCGTCATCCGCAACGAATTCCGTCGGGACGAACATGGCCGCTTTGTGAACGACGGCATCGGGCGCGACCGCCTGGCCCACATGGATCCCCATCTGGAACATGCGAACTTTGAGGAACGGCATCCGGTGGGCGACCGCGAACACGCTGCTGCCGCGCGTCCGGGAGCGGAAAGCCGTCCGCAGGCCGGTCATCCGGAAGCGGGCCATCCGGAAGCGGGCCATCCGGAAGCGGGCCATCCGGAAGCTGCGGCTCACACGGCCGCGCCGGCTGCCCCAAGCAAGGTCTTCAGGCCTCCCACACCGGCGGCTTCGCCCGCCCGCGCTCCGCAGTCCAGCGGGGCCACCCGGGCGCCGTCGTCGTCGCAGAAGAAATAGTCACGCTTTGTCCCGGTCTCCGCCTGCGGCGGGGACCGGGCAACTTTCCCGCGTCCGCTCCGTGCGTCCCACTGGACGGGGCTTGCACCGCGGAAGCGCCTCCCCCATAATCAAAAAGAGTCATTCGACCAATAGAACATTATGAAGCCGATACAGCGAATTGTTGTCACTTTAATTGCCTCCCAGGCGGTGCTGCTCACCGGGTGCGTCAACCCGGATGGCACCCAGAATAATACGGGTTCCGGGGCCCTCATTGGCGGCGCCATTGGCGCCCTTAGCGGCGCGGCCATTGGCGGCCGGCACCACGGCGCCCAAGACGCCCTGATCGGCGCGGCCATTGGCGTGGCCGCCGGCGCGGTCATCGGCAGCGTCAAGGATCGCATTGACGCCGAGCAGCGGGCCAAGTTGCAGCAGACATCGCCCCAGACCTGGCAGACCATCCAGCATAACGATCAAATCGCCCAGCAGCAGGCGGCCCAGCCGGCCCAACCCGTGGCGGCTCCGGCCCCCGCGCCCGCGCCCGCGCCGGTTGCGTCCGCAGCCCCCGCGCCGGCCGCGGCTCCGGCTCCCGCGGCTCCCGCCGAGGCGGCGTCTGCCGCCGATGCGCCCACGCCGTTGAAGGTGAATGATATCGAGGCCATGACGGGCGCCGGCATCAAGCCCGACGCCATCATTCAGGCCATCAAGGAATCCAAGGCCACCTATACCGATGCCGACATTCAGTCCGCGCAACAGGCCACGCCGCCGGTTGACCCGTCGGTCATCGCCTGCATGAAGAATCCCACCGCCTGACGGTTTCGTCGGCGAATCCGTTTCATTGGGCCGGCGGCCGGTGTGTCTTCACGCCGGCCGCTTGCTTTTGCCGAAGGCATCAGATGCCCGACTGGATTCGCGGATCAATCCAGTGATAGAGGAGGTCCACCACCATGTTGGCGGTCACCACCAGGAGGGCGCTGAACAAAACGGTGCCCATGATCACGGGCACGTCCAAATTGAACACGCTCTGCACCGCCAGCGTCCCGATGCCCGGGAGCGCGAAGACGTTCTCCGTGAAGAGCACGCCGCCCAGCAGCCCCGCCACGTCCATGCCCAGGAGGGTCACCACGGGAATCAGCGCGTTGGGCAACGCATGGCGGAACAGCACGGTCAGCTCCGGCAATCCCTTCGCCCGCGCGCCCCGCACATAGGGGCTTTCCAGCACTTCCACCATGTTGGTGTGGATCAGCCGCGCGTAATATCCCGCGAACAGCAGCGCCAGCGTCGCGCCCGGCAGCAGCAGCGAGGTGAACCCGTTGAAGCCCGCCACCGGGAACCAGCCCACCTGGTACGCCAGCCAGTATTGCAACATCCGCGCCAGCCAGAAGGACGGCAGCGACAGCGACAGCGTGGCGGCCACCAGCACGCCGCGATCGAACCAGCGGCCGCGGTATTTCGCCGTCAATACTCCCAGCGGCACCGCCAGCGCCAGCCACATCACCACCGCCGTGGCCGCCAGGGCGGCCGTCACCGGCAGGCGCGTGAGGATGGCCCGCGCCACCGGCTGGTCCGTCACGTACGAATGCCCCAGGTCGCCGTGCGCCAGTTGCGCCAGGTAATATCCGAACCGCTGCCAGACCGGCTGGTCCAGGTGATATTCCCGGTGGATCTGTTGCAGCACCGCCGCCGACGCCTTGGGCCCGGCGACGATCCGCGCCACGTCGCCCGGCACGGCGTTGACGAGGAAAAAAATCAGCACCGCCGTGCCGAGCAGTGTCACGGCGGACCAGAACAGGCGAATGAGCAGGCGCGGGAGCATGGTTAATTCCAAATCGCTTTCAACATGAGACTAATTCGCTTGTCTTTTGGACCGCTGGCTTCGTTGCTCGCCCGGTGCAGATCGCCACGGATATGCGCCTCGCTCGCGCCTCGCCAGTGGCCCAAAATCCGGCGCGCCTTAGTCTCATTTTGAAAGTTCATTGGAATAATCCGGGTCCAGCCACATCCATTCGAAGCGCCACAGCCAGACCGGATGCGGCCGGGTGCCATGGACGCGCGGATGGTAGAGCACCGGCAGCACCTCGTGGATCAACGGCACCCACGGCGCGTCCTGCATGATCTGCGTCTCGGCCTGCTGAAACAGGCGCTGGCGGTCCGGGGCGCTCAAGCCGGCCATCGCCTGGTCGAGCAGGCCATTCACGGCGGGATTATTGTAAAACGACGTGTTGTTGCAGTCGGTGTCCGTGAGGTAGCGTCCGTTGAACAGCACATCCAGGAAGTCGCTCGGATCAGGGTAATCCTGGAACCAGCCCCAGACGCCGAACGGCACGCGGTGACGCGAAGACACCTCCTCGTCAAACGCCGCGGAATTCACCGGCCGCAGCGCCGCTTCGATGCCCACTTGTTGCAAGTCCTGCTGGATGTCCTCCGCCAGCCGCGCGAGAATGGGGTTGTCGCCCATGTAGGAGAGCGTGGTCTTGAAGCCGTTGGGAAATCCCGCCTCGCGCAGGAGCGCGCGCGCTTTCGCCGGATCATAATCGTATCGCGGCAGGCTGGCGTTCGTCCAGGCCATCGCCGGCGGTACAATGCCGCAGGCGGCGCTGGCGAAACCGCCACTCAAGCGCGGCAGCCGCGATTTGTCCACCGCGTCATTCACCGCCCGCCGCACCAGCACATTGTCGAACGGCGGCATTTCCACGTTCATGAACAGGTAATCCGTGCTCACCGTGGGCACGCGCGTCAGCCACCACCGCAGCCGCCGGTCGCGCGCGAAATGGACCGCCTGGGGCGGCCCGGCCAGCACGCGGTCCACTTCGTTGCGTTCCAGCATCATCGCGCCCGTGACGTCGTCCACGCCTACGCGGATGTCCACCGCGTCCACGTAACCGTCCGGTCCGGTGTAATACGCGTTGCGCGCGAAATGCCAGCGGACGCCCCGCCGCCATTCGGTGAGCCGGTACGGGCCGGAACCGGCGAGGTGATACTGAAAATCCTTCCCGTAGCGCTGCACCACGTCGCGCGGCACCGCGACGGCAAAAGTCATCGCCAGCACGTACTGGAACGTGAACTGCGGCTTGGCCAGTTGAATCACCAGCGTTTGCCGGTCCGGCGCGCGCAGGCCGCTGACGTGCGCCGCCTTGCCCGCCACAAAATCCGCCGCGCCCTCGATGCCCGTGAAAAATCCCTGCCCGGGCGAAGCCGCGGCCGGGTTCAACACGCGTTCGAACGCAAACACGTAATCATCCGCTTCCACCGCGCGCCCGTTGGAAAATCGCGCGTCGCGCCGCAGATGAAACGTGTAGGTTTTTCCGTCCGCTGAAATATTCCAGTCCTTCGCCTGCCCCGGCACCAGGTTCACGCCGTCGTCATATTCCAGCAGCCCGCGAAACAGCAGGTGCACCAGCGGTGTGCTCTCGCTGTCGTAGGCGATCGCCGGGTCCAGCGAACGCAGGTCCGTCGGCTCGGCCAGGCGGAGGGTTCCTCCCCGGCGCGGCGGGTCCGGCGCGGCGGGCGTTCCAGCCGACGCCGAAAACACCAGCAGGCCGCACAGCAGCGCGAGCCCCGGCCGGAGATGTTGGTCGGGTTTCATCGCGTCCGGTTGGGATCCAGCACCTCCTGCAAGCCCTGGCCCAGCAGGTTGAACGCCAGCACGGTCAACACCACGGCCACGCCCGGGACAATGACGATCATGGGCGCGGTAATGAAATACGGCTGCCCGTCGGCGATCATCGAGCCCCACGTGGGCGCCGGTGGCGGCACGCCGATGCCCAGGTATCCCAGCCCGGCTTCCAGCAGGATGGTGTTGGCCGTGGTCATCGCCGCCAGCACGATCACCGTCGGGAGCACGTTTGGCAGCAAATGGCGGAAAATCAGCCGCGCGTCCGACGCCCCCAGCGCCCGCGAGGCCTGGATGAATTCGCGTTCCTTGAGCGACAGCACCTGCGCGCGGATCACCCGCACCATGCCCGGCCAGCACACCAGGCCGATGATCAAGAATATGCTCACGATGCCCCGTTTGAGCTGCACGTCCAGGAACGGCCAGTGCAGCCAGGCGGGATGCAGGTGCAGCGTCTTGCCGTCCATCAACCCGGCGAACGCGATGGCCAGGAGCACGGCCGGCACGCTCAGGTTGATGTCCGTGAACCGCATCAGCCCCAGGTCCAGCTTGCCGCCGTAAAAGCCCGACAACAGACCGATGGCCAGGCCGATCACGGTGGCTGTGAGCATCGCCGCCGTGCCCACCGCCAGCGACACGCGCGTGCCGTAAATCACCCGCGATAGCACGTCGCGGCCGAGGCTGTCCGTGCCCAGCAGGTAGGCGCCGCCGGGCGGGCGCGGCATGCCGTCGGCGTCCAAGCCGCTGAGGTCCTGCCGGATGGGCTCATGCAGCACGTGCCAGCGCGTGAGCAGCGGCGCGGCCAGCGCCAGCAGCGTGAACAAGATCACGATGCCGCCGCCCGCCCGCACGAGCCGGTGCCGCCACAACGCCGCAGCCAGCCCGGGCGCCGGCGCGGGCGGGGCGGGGGTGGTTTCCCTGGCCCGGATGTCAATTGCCACTGCGTCCATAATGGTTCCAGCCGCAGCACTATCTCCGCAAAGCCGTCAAGTTGGCAAAGGTTTTTTGTGGTCCGGTGCCCGCCAGTTGGTTAATTCCGGGAACGGGCTTATATTCTACTGGCTCTGATCGCAGACAAAATCTGTTCATCTGTTCCTCCAGGTGTTTTGGGTTCAAAGTCTGTTGTCAGGGCCATGCCTTATCGGGTTGCCGTTGGGCCCGATATTGAATTCTGAAGACCGGCAAAAAAGCCCGCAATAGCGAGATATGGGGTTCCAGACAATGCAAAGAGTTCTGTCTCACCTGGTTGCGGGCGACCTGGGGCGTTTGGAAGGGGCGGGCGGGCGGCCAAAAAAAATTCAGGGTTGACGGGGCTTGACGATGGGGGTTTTTGCTGGGGTTTTCGCAGATTTTGGTGGACGGAATTGCGGGCTTTTCGGGAAAAAAAGACCAAGACGACCGATGTGGACCTAACCGCCGAGACGCGGAGGCGCAGAGGGGAATTGCGGACAGGGATGGGACCGAGAGGACCGATGGGGCCAATGGATGCGCGGTGGCGGGATAAAGAATTCTTGCGGGCGGCGCCGAGGGGCGAGCCGTCCGGGGCCGGACTCGATTGTGAGCGTGCTGGCTCATCGTGGCGGGGGCGGTTTCCCAGCCAGGGCGATTTTAGCAGGGTTTGAGGAATCGCAAAGTTAGCCGCTAACGGGAAATGCGTAAGGTGTTGATGGATAGGGAAATTTTGACGCAAATTTCGCGAATTGACGGGAATTTTTGGGTTCGACGTCTATACTGGGTAGAAAAGGTTTCCATTCTGCCCTTTCGAGGGGCGGCAGCGGGCCCGGATAGCCTCTTGATCAGCCATGCGCCGTTCCCCCTCACCCCAGCCCTCTCCCTCGGGGAGAGGGAGGCACGCTCCCCGCTTGGCAAGAAAACTTGCGACGGGATTGGTGAGAGCCGCTTTCGATTTCCACGCCGGCCACAACAGGCGTTCCTTCTCCCCGAGGGAGAAGGCCAGGATGAGGGGAAAGGAGGGCTCCAACGGCGACTGGAGTGGTTTCAATATACTATCCGGCAATCGCGGACACCGGAATAGAATGGCCGATTTTGGACGGTTTACACCTTTTGGATTTACCAAAACGCAGGTTTCAATATACTGTCCGACAAAAGCGCAATAACAGTAGGCATCACTCATATGCGCCGCGTCCGGACCTTGATTAAAGTAATTTTGGCAGTGACTGTCCTGGTAGCATTTTTGGCGGCGTGTATTTGTTGGCCAACCAGCACGAGCGACACAAGGAAGATAGCGACGGCTATGATTGAATTTTGCGACAAACCACACCCACATGGCATATTTAACGAAGATCTCCCTGCTGCGCTTAAAGAGCGCGACCGTCAACATTACAGATTTGATCCGGCATGTGATGTGCGGCCTGACTACATGGCCTTAGGATATTACTATAGGCGATTTGGGATTGACTATGAGCGCAGTTTCTACGTTGTTCGGGGGCTGAATCGATACATTTACTTCCCGCAGATTCCACCAGACGATACAAATTGGATCTTAATGAGCGACACAAAAATCTTTTTCATGGATCGTGAGTTCCGTCTTAAAGACCAACCGATTGCCATTACAAACAATTTATGACGCCCAACGATTAAAGCGTTTTCAGCCGTCCCGTTGGGACGGTTGCCCGTTTAACGCCTATACCCCCGGATAAATCCGGGGGCTATTCTTGAAAAGTCCCTGCGGGACTACGTCAATTCGTTCCACTGCCTCGTCACCAGTTACTTTCTCCTCCCGTCGCCAAAGGCGACCGATTTGCTGAGATGCGCCCGTTCCTGTTTGAAGAAGATTTTCCACGTTGAAAACGCTTCGCCAACGCCTACCATCGTCCAGTCCGGGCG
>Ga0181520_10004055_pt1 | contig 25008 bp, 18 predicted proteins | sample PEATcosm2014_Bin_29_FD_132451 | JGI IMG/M metagenome (GOLD analysis project Ga0181520, IMG submission 132451) | Peatland microbial communities from MTU Mesocosm Facility, Houghton, MI, USA - PEATcosm2014_Bin02_30_metaG | ecosystem: Environmental > Terrestrial > Soil > Wetlands > Peat | place...
GCCGATGCGTATGTTCCTTAAGCTCGCAGCCCTGCTGTGTTGTGTCTGTTCGATGGTTCCGCTGGTCCTCCTTGCCGACGGTTTGCCGCCGGGACCCGGCCCAGTCGGTGATCTGCGGCGTGGCCCGGATGGCCAGTTGATCACAATCTCCACCACCACCGCCACACCGACCCCGGTGCAAGCGGCATTGGCACCGGCCCCCGGGGCGCCGCCAAAGCCAAGGCCCAACGCCGCCCCGCCGTCATCGATTCGGGCGCCGCCGGCCGGCGTGGCGGACCCCGCCCCATCCACCCCACATGATGTTGCCATCAGCCGGCCGGCCCCTTGTCCGACCGGCGCCGTGACCTGCGTCGAAATCACCCAGTCCGGGCAGGTTTTCCCCAGTCAGCCCGTCACCTTCGGTCAAGCCTTCAAGCGCGGCGACGTTGCCAAAGGGGCGGCGCTCAGTGCGCGCGATGCTTTGGGCCAAGGCCTTGCCCTGCAAATCGACCAACGCGCCACCTATTCCGATGGCTCCCTGCGCTTCGCCGTGTTGAGTACCGAAGTACCCGATATGAAGTCCGAGGAACGCAGGGCCGTGTCGCTGCGGCTTGACCCTCCTTCGGCCGAGGGCTTGGCCGCTCCTGGCGGCAAGACGATGGGCCGAATTTCGATCGACCTGAAGGTCCATACGCCACAGCTCGATCTTCTGACCTTCGGCAATCGCAAGGATTACACGCCGGGCCTGCCTTTCGCCCAGGGCGAGACGGTGACGCTGCGCCTGGCGGGGGATCCCAGCGAGAGTTTCGTCGTGACCGTCGACAAGACGACGGCGGGAGGTGGTTTCGAAACCCTGACCAGATTGACCGAGGCGCTGGCGGCTCAGATCAACAGTCGCAGCAAGACCTTTCTGGCCTACAAGATTGGCGAAGGCGGTGGTTTCGAGCGGTTGTGGGTCACCACCATCGAGGGACACACGCAGCCTTTCACCGTTTCGATCGACTATGCGGGGCAGGCAAAGATCGTCAGCGCGGTTCTGCAACCGTTCAAGCCCGACGAGCGTTTTGTCGGGATTGCCCAGGCGGACGGGGCGGGCCAGGTCAAGACCACGTGGCTGAATGGCCCGGTGGCGGTGGAACGCGATCTCCTGGTCCCGTTGATCGGGGAGAAAAGCGGTCGCCCTCATCCCCATCTGGTGGCCCGCGTGCATTGGCGTACCTATCGGGCATCCGGCGCCGCGCGGGCGGACGTCATCATCGAAAACGATTGGACCTATGAACCGGGGCCGCAGAACTGGCTCTATGACGTGACTCTCCATCGCGATGACGTCGAAGTTTATTCCCGTTTGGCGGTCAAGCATTTCCAGCACGCCCGTTGGCATCGGGTGATCTGGTCCGAGGGGCGGGCCGAACCCGGGCTGCGTCACGACATACGATACCTTCTGAGCAGTGGGGCCGTTCCCCACTACGACGAGACGCTGGCGATTCCCGACGACGTGGTCCGTGACGAGGCCAAGCGGCTGGCCGAGTCCGACACCGGCCCGATGGGGACGGCGGGGCTCACCACCTACATGCCGATGACCGGCGGAAGACGGGATATCGGCCCCTTGCCGACCTGGGCGGTGCTCTATCTGTTGACCATGGACCCGCGCATGAAGGCGGTTCTGCTGGCCAATGCCGACGCCGGCGGCGGAATACCCATCCACTATCGGGACAAGACCACCGAATTGCCGGTCAGCCTGGATGATCATCCGGGCCTGGCCATGGTCTATGGCCGGTCGAGCGCCAGGGACGCTTTGCCGGCGCTGGGCGCCGCCGACACGCCGTGGTCGCCCGAGACGTCCCATCACCCATCCCTGTTCTACGTCCCCTATCTGGTGACCGGCGACCTGTTTTACCTCGAGGAGCAGCAGTTCTGGGCCAATTGGGTCCTCGGCGCCATGGATCCCAATTACCGGGACGGCGCCCGCGGACTTCTGCATGCCAACCAGGTGCGCGGGCAGGCCTGGTCGCTGCGGACGTTGGGCGAGGCGGCGACGGTGACACCCGACGCCCATCCGCTGAAGGCCTATTTCAATGCCAAGCTGACCAACAACATCAACTGGTACCTTGAGCATTGGGCGCGCAACAGCAATCCCGCCGACGTGTCCAAGCTCGGACTCACCGAAAGGCAGGACGAACCGGGCACCATGGCGCCTTGGCAGCAGGACTTCCTGTTCCTCGCGGTCGGCCATTTGGCGGAACTTGGCATCGCCGGCGCCGACGAGATCGACCGCTGGCTGGGACGCTTCAATGTCGGCCGATGGAGCAGCGAGGCCGAAGGCTATTGCCGGATGAACGCGCCTGCCTACTACATCAACGTGCGCCGCAAGACGGATCATTCGTGGATCGACAGTTGGAGCGAATTGTATCGCGCCAATTGGCCTGAGCAAGTCAGCTGCCCGCAAGGGGGCTTCGCCGATACCACCCCCGGCGGCTATGTGGCGAACGCCTACGCCATGCTTGGGCTGGCGACCGACCTCCATATCGCCGGCGCCGCCGCCGCTTTCCGCCGCCTGCGCGAGGAATCCCCGGTGATGCTCGGCGGATTCGCCCATGATCCGACCTTCGCCATCGTGCCGCGGGCCGACAATGGAGCAAAGCCCTGAACCGCCGGCTAGCCCCAGCGAGACTCGACGATCGCCGCATACTCGGTGGCGATCTCTTGCGGCAGGCGGCTGTGGTAAGCGGCGTCGAGGTTGCGCTGCTGAACCATGTACCGCTGGGCGTCAAAATCCGTCACGGCGCGGCGCGCAACCGCAGCCATCTCGTCATAGCTGTCGACGACATGGCCGATCTCGCCGAAGCGCCGGACGAGTTCATCAACCGCCGGGGTGCGCAAGGCGATGATCGGTTTGCGCCAGCGCAGGGCGTCGAGCAGAACGCCGCTGGCGGCGAAGGCGTAATAGTCCATCCGATAGGGCAAGACGACGTAATGGAGAGAGGAAAGCTCCGTTTCGAAGACGTCGACCGGCAACCAGGTCTCGGAAAACGGGCGAGGTCCGCTGATCGCGTCGAGATCGAGTTGCTGGTAGCCGGGTTGCACCTTGCCGATCAGGCGAAAGTCGGCCGCGCCGGGCAGGGTGGTGGTGATCTCCTTGGCCAGCCGGGCGAACAGGTCGAGTCCCTTCGATCGACCGGCGATGCCCAGGAGGGCAAAACGGATGGGGCCGTCGACGGCCGTGTTCGCGGGCAGGTCGGTCAGGAGCGGCGTGCAGGGATGATGAACGACGTCGATGCACGCTGCGGCGCTCGGGAAAAGGGCCGCGAGATTGGTCTTGATGTGGCTCTCCAAGGCTATGAACCGAATGTCGGGATGATTGAGCAGGCCGATACTGCCGTTGTAGTCGGTGAGCCGGTTGACTGGATTGCGTGACCGGCGGGCCACCACGGAATTCACGTCGCCGTGAAGGACGAGATGGCAACGAAAGTCAGGCGCGAGCCGTTTCATCAGCTTGGCCGCCCAGATTTGTTGCGGTTCGCCGGTGAGAAAAATCACCAGCGGAGATTGGCTACGCCAGGTCGCGTAGGTGTCGTGAAGAACGCGAAGGTTGCGCCATATCGCCGCAAACGGCCCCGCAGCGGCGCAAAAATTCTCGGGCACGATCGGCTTCAGGGCAAACCGGCGCGCCAGCCCAGGGTCCAGGTCGGCAAAGGCCGCCGCGAGATGCGATGCGCGGGAATAGACCACAATCTCCTGCCCGGGGAGAGCGTAGGCCACAGATTGCGCAAAGGACGAGGTGAAGGGGCTATGGGACAGCCCGGTTTGAGACAGTTCGTAGAGTAAAATCATAAATTAACACTCCAAGAAACCATTTCATGCGCCAAAAATCATAATTCGGTGACGCTTGCCAAGTTGGCCAATTTATTCATTGGAGTAGAGGAATCGAATGGCTGGAGTTCGCAAATTATACTTTTTTTCTTTCGCCGAGAGATATTACTCTCTCGTCATTGGTGCGGCCACAACCATAATCCTCGCCCGAATTCTAACACCCCGCGAGACCGGGTTGTATTCCGTTGCCGCGGGAATTGTCGGTATTGCCCAGGCGTTGCGCGACTTCGGCGTCTCAAACTTCATTATTCAAGCGAAAGATCTATCACGCGATCAGTTGGCCACCGCGATCGGATTGTCTCTTGGCCTGGGTCTTATCCTGATGACGGCTTCGACACTTGGTTCGGGGGCCATCGCCGCATTCTATTCCGATCCATCGCTGCGCACCGTCGTTCTCGTCCTCAGCTTGAATTTTCTCCTGGTTCCCTATGCCGGAATCAGTGCGGCGCTGTTCGTCCGGGACATGAATTTTCGGGCCATCATGCTGATCAGCTTCGCCGCGACCACCGTCGGAGCCGTCTCCTCCGTCACGTTGGCGGCGATGGGGTGGGGGGCGTTGGGCATGGCATGGTCTTCCGTCCTCGCCATCATCACCAGCCTGATCATTTCCTGGTTCCTCCAGTGGCGCCGGATGCTGGTCCTTCCCCGCATGCGCGCCTGGCGGGAGCTCCTTCACTTCGGCGCCTTCGCCAGCGGCGCCAGTATTCTCAACATGCTGGCCGGGAAAGTGCCGGATATCGTCATCGGGCGCCAGATCAGCATGACCGCGGTCGGCATTTTCAGCCGCGGCAACGGAGTCATCACCCTGTTTGAAACCGCGCTCATGGGGGGCGTATCAAGGGTCACGGGGAGCCTGATCGCCACCTGCAGCCGGGAGGGACAGCAACTCAGACCGCTGTTCCTCCAATCGCTGAGCCTGATCACCGCGGTCGCCTGGCCCTTTCTTGTCCTCCTCGGACTGCTGGCCCATTCCATCATCCTGATCCTGTTCGGAATGCAATGGGTGGAGTCCATCGCGGTCGCCCAAATTCTTTGCGCCGCGGCGGCAACCGGCACGCTGGGGGCCATCTGTTTCACCCTTTTTTCCGCCACTGGCGCGGTTCGCCAAATCTTTCACATCCAGTTGGCGACGGTGCTGGTGCATGTCGTCGGCGTGTTCATCGGAAGCTGTTTTGGCTTGCGTTGGGCGGCATGCGGCTTCGTCGCCAGCAACGCGCTGACCGCCGTGCTGGCTTTGGCGGCAGCCAACAAGGATCTGGGAACAACGTGGATGGGCATCGCCGCCGCCTTGCGCAGCAGCGCCGTCCTGGCGCTCGCCACCTCGGTCATTCCAGGACTCTTCGTGTTCGGCCAAGGCTTCGACGACAACCATCTGTGGGTGCCGACCCTGTTGACCGGATCGGGTGGCGCCGCCTCTTGGGTGGCCTGCCTGTTCGCCATCCGCCATCCGTTCCGCCTGGAAATCACGTCAGCGATCGGAAAAATGCGCCACGCGTTCGCCCCCGGATGAACGATCGAGAGGTCAAGGACCATGGCTAAAGTGACGATTGGCATGCCGTTATACAACAATGCGGCCACCGTTTCCCAGGCATTGACGTCGTTGCTTGGTCAGACCTTCACCGATTTTGTGATCGTCATCTCGGACGATGGTTCCACCGATGGAACAGCCGATATTTGCCGGAGTTACGCTGTGCGAGACGGGCGTATCACCTTTTTTGCGCAGCCCAAGAATCTCAATTACGGAAATTTCCGCTACCTCGTTCAGCAGGCATCGACAGACTATTTCATGTGGGCCGCCGGCGACGACTGGTGGGATGCGACCGTAATTGAAAAAGAGCTCGCGGTGTTGGAATACAATCCCGACGTTGTATGTTGCGTGCCAAAAGTAATGTTCGTCAAGGATGGGTTGGACTTAAAGGAATCACGAGGAACATCGTCGTTAATTGGATCTGTATCTGAAAACATACTTAACTACTTGAGAGCGCCAGAAGACAATAGCAGAATGTACGGTCTTATTCGTACGTATGCTGCGAAGAAATCTTTTCCAACTGATGACTTCCATGCATATGATTGGGCGTTCTCAGTCCTGACCTTGAAATACGGCAAGCACGTTGAGATTCCAGAAGTGTTGATCAGACGTGACCATACGCCTGTGCATAAGTATTCTTACATGGTCCGCAGGGACCATGAACATTATTTGTATAGAATATTTCCATTAATCGAGTTTTCGCGTTATATCATAAGCATTGGGAAGATTCCGCTTAATATGAGAACAATTGAAGCAATTATTTCCCTGAATATTGGAAGTCACGTTCAATATATTCAAACTTTCCACCCAATTTACTGGAAATATACGGGCTGGCTTGCCATCTTCTGGAAGCGCCATGTCGGCTGGCGCCTGCACAAACCGAATTTTGGGTTGACCGCCCGCCTCAAAGAATAGGGGCGGCCAACCATCATGAACGCCACGACATCGGTCTATTTGAACTTGATGCGGTTTCTGGCCGCCGTGACAGTGCTTCTCTGTCACGCCGGCGAAAAGCAAATTTCTGGCGGGCTGTTCTGGCAGATTGGCCGGTACGGCCAGGATGCCGTCTCGGTCTTCTTTGTGTTATCGGGCTTCGTCATTGCCTATGTCACCCATCAACGTGAAACGGATGCGGGCACCTACGCGCTGCAACGGGCCGCGCGTATTTACTCGGTCGCCGTGCCCGCTTTGCTGCTGACCTTCGCGCTCGACTCGGTCAGTTGCCACTATGGGTCCGCGTGGATGGTCGCGCAGTGCGTCAATTACCATAGCGCCATCCCGTTTCCTCTGGGGTTGGCGTTCCTCGGCGAAGTCTGGAACGTTCACCTGGCTCCCGGCACCAATGGCTCATATTGGTCGCTTGGCTTTGAAGTGCCGTACTATCTGATGTTCGGGGTGTTCCGCTTTGTGCCTCGGCCGTGGAATTGGATCGCCACGACCCTGCTTCTGCTCGTCTTCGGCCCAAAAATAGCCTCGATGTTCATTGTCTGGTTGACCGGCTTTGCCTGCTATCGGCTGTGCATCCGCTTCTCGTCGCGCCATCACTCCCGTGCGGGGCTGGTGCTCTGGCTGGGCTCAACGGCGGCGCTAGTGGTCATCGCCGGGCCGACCGGTATTGACAAGATATTCGCGCCTTTCACCATGACGTCGGCGAACCTGTTGTCCCATTTGCACTACCTGACCCTCGGCGTCCTGGTCGCCGCCAATATCTTCGGTCTTTATTTGTCCAGCAACCTTCTTGCCCCGGTGGCGAACCGCGTTGGGCGCCAGATCGGCTGGCTGGCGGGTGCCACCTTTTCGATCTACCTGTTTCACTTGCCGCTGTTGGATTTCGTCGCGACAGTTTCGCCGTGGCCGGTCGAGTCGTGGCCGACCCGCGCCCTGGTCTATATCGGGGTGCCAGCCGTTATGTTTGCTCTCGCCGAAGTAACGGAGCGACGCAAGGATTTGTGGAAGAACGGCATGCTGGCGATCGCCACGCGGTTCAGACCCACCTCGCCATAGGCTAGGCTCTGCCGGCCAGGGCGGAACTCAATGGGACCGCCAAGGCGTCCGGCAAAGCGGCGACGGCCAGCTTCAGCCGGAACTTGAAGGACCGCGGACGCGGTAGGAGGTGCGGGATAAGGCGGCGGGCGAGACCCAGGTCGCTGGTGCAAAATGCCTGGTCGAAGGCCTGGACGGCCCGCCCGGCGATCTGGCGATTGAGGGCCTCCGCCCACTCCGGCGTAACTCGGTGGTGTCGGCGCGACCACTCCAGGATTTTGATTTCACCGACCAGTTGCTTCAACAAATTCCGGGACAGGTTGCCGCTGTGTTTGCGGACGCCGACGGTGGGGCTGAGCACGATGCCGGTAGGCGCCTCGCGCACGCAGCGCAGGGTGAATTCCAGATCTTCGCTGGGGGTTCGGCCAAAGCAGGCGCTGTAGCCCCCGACATGGTCGTAAAAGCGCCGGGTCATCGCCGTGCATGACGGAAAGATCGGCTGGAATTCAAGGATCGAGGGGAATAGCGGGGCGTTTGCGAACGCCGTTCCATCACCGACGGCGTGGTCGGCGCAACGCCAATAGCCGACCGGCGCGTTGGCGAATTTGTCACGGGTCTCCCATACCTCATCCCTGACATGGACAAAGTTGCTGAAAGCGTAGGGGACGCCGGACCCTTCGATCAGCGTCCCCAACTTCAACAGATGATCGGGGCGCCATAAATCGTCGCTGTCGCAAAAGGCGATCAGGTCGTATTGCGACGCGCATACGCCGGCATGTCGTGCCGCCGGCGGACCGCCATTGAACAACCGTAGCAGGCGCACGCGATCGCCGTATTTCGCCACAATTTCGGCGGTGTTGTCGGTTGATCCGTCGTCCGCGACGATGACTTCCGCCGGGGGCAGCCGCTGATTCAGGATGGCGTCCAGGGTTAAGGAAAGCAGGTGGGCGCGGTTGAACGTCGGAACAATGACGGAAAACCCGACTGAATTGGTTGTCACGATCGTCTTCACCTCGTTGCCCGCCTCTGCCTCTGACCGTGCAGGCCACCGTGCGCCCCGCCGGACGCCGGGTGTAAGCCTCGGAATCTACGTAGGTGCCGATCGGGTGGTGAACAGCCGCGCGACCAGACCAGCCAGAATCCGTTCCGCGCCGTCAGGTCGCCCGGACAATGCCCACAAGGCAAACAGAACGCCCAGATAGGTCATCCCGCCGGACACCATGTCCGCGGCCATCGAAACCAGCCGGGACGAGCTTCCGTCCAGGTGGAGGAGGTGGACCGCCCCTGCCATGGCGAGGGCGGCGGCGAGCGGGCGCCACAAAGCCATTGTCAAAGCGGCCGCCGAAATCCATTTCCACGACAGCATCCGGGCCAAGACCCCGCCAAGCACCGCCGCCATGACCGCGATGCGGGCCAGCGGAATCGCCTCGACGCCGACCAGCAGCGCTACTGCGGCGACCACCGGAATGGTGAGGGCCGAGAAGGCAAGATTGGAGATGGCCAGAGTTCGCTCATGGCGGGTGGCAATGAGGAATGGATCGAACATCAGCCACAGCCCCTCGAGGGCGCCGAAAATTCCCAGCCAGCGGACGAAGGGGACGGCATCACTCCATTGATCACCCAGGACCACGAAGACGGCGTCATCGGCGATGCACGACATCCCCACGCCGGTGGCGCAGGCGATGATGGCGGCGAAACTCAGGACGATTTGGAGGCTCGTCGCCAATTCCCGGGGGTCATTGGCGAGACGGGCATAGGCCGGCATCAAGGCGCGGCCGGCCGGCAGCATGACTTCACGGGTCGGCATCATGGCGAGGTCGAAGCCGACCACATAGACGCCGGTCAAGGCGAAACTGCCAAGCCGGCTGATGATGAAAGGATCGCAGCGCTCCCCCACCAGCCGGGCCCCATTGAACATCATCTGCCAGCGGGAAAAATGCCAGAAATCACGCCAATGGGCGAGGCCGAGGCGGCATCGGCTGGGGGTGACGGCATAGCTCAGTACCACCGTCACCAGTCCGGAGGCGGGCATCGACCAGGCCAGGGCAAGGTAGTTGCGAAGGGCAAAGACCAAACCGAGCCCGATGACGAAGGTCACCAACCGCTGGAGGACCAAATAGCGAAACTCCGTCGCGAAGCGCAAATCCCGGCGAAACGCGACGACGCCGATATTCTCGAAGCCGAGAATGAGGGGGCGCAGCGCGGCGATGCGCAGGACGACGGCAAGACGCGCGTCGCCGTAAGTGGTGGCGACCAGCGGCGCGAGAGCAAGGATGACGCCCGCGGTCACCAGTCCCGCCAGAATCTTCAGCGTCCAGCCGGTATGCAAGACGGCGTCGTCGGTATCGGGCGACCGTACCAGCGCCATGTCGATGTCGCCATCGGTGATGGTCACGACAAGATCGACGGCGATCATGCCCAAGGCGACCAGACCGAAATCGGCGGGAATCAGCAGGCGGGCGATGATCGCCGTGTTGACCAGGCCGATGAGCCGGATGGTCCAGCGCATCGATACCATCCACAAGGTGCCGCTGACCATCTTCCGGCCGACACTGCGGGAGGTGAGGTCGTCCGAGGCATCGTCGGAGGTCATTACGGCTTGGTGGCCGTCATCCGGCTCCGCATCCTCCGCGGCAGCGTCGGTCTTGCCTTGCCTTTTGCCATCGCCAGCAAACCGCCGGTTTCGCCGTCCAACGGCACCTTGTCATTCTTTCGCGCCCACAGAATGACCAGGCCCACCCCGATGATCGCCAGCAAGAACGCCAAACCTTCCATGACCACGCTCCAACTGCCGCTTGCCCCGGGATACCGTCCGTGTCACTTAGACGAACACCGTAGCAGTTCGCCAGTCGGGCTGGAGAATCATCTTCGCTCATGCGTGATTTTGTTCTCGTCAGCGCCATCCTGGTCTTTCTCGGTTTGGCGTTGCGCTACCCCTATGCCGGTGTTCTGACCTGGGGCTGGCTCACCATCATGAACCCCCACATGATGGTTTACGGCTTTGCCCTGGGATGGCCCTTCAACTTTGGCGTGGCCCTGGTCACCGTGGCGGCTTGGCTGGTTTCCGGTGAAAAGCGGCGCTGGCCGGGCGACGCCCTGCCGTGGCTGATGGTCATCCTGGTGGCGTGGATGACCTTCAATTCGTGCTTCGCCGTCGAGCCGGCGTGGTCGTGGCCGCTGTGGAACCGCACCGTCAAAATCTATGCCTTTGTTTTTCTGTGCCTGACGATGATCAACAACAAGGCGCGCATCCACGCCATGGTGTGGATCCTGGTGATTTCCATTGGCTTCTTTGGCGTTAAGGGCGGCGTCTTCACCATCCTGTCGGCCGGCGCCAATCGCGTCTATGGCCCCGAAAACACCACCATCGCCGATAACAATCAACTGGCGCTGGCCGTCGTGATGACGCTGCCGCTCATTTATTATCTGTTTGAATATACGCGGAACAAGTGGCTCCGCATCGGGCTCGGCGTCGCCATTTCGCTACAGATCGCCACCGTCTTGGGCAGCTATTCCCGTGGGGGCGTGGTCGCCTTGGTGGTTGTCCTCGGGTTCTTTTGGTGGCGCAGCAAGCACAAGCTCCTTCATTTGGTGGTTGCCGCGGTCCTTGTCGGCGGAGCCTTGCAGCTCATGCCGCACGCCTATTTCGAGCGTGTCAATTCCATCGACAATGTCCAATCCGACGAATCCTTCCAGGGACGGCTGACCGCGTGGACCGTGGCATCGAAATATGCGGCGGAACATTTCCCGTTCGGTGCGGGTTTCGCCGGGCCCCAATTGCCCGAGATCTACAACGGTTATTTCCCGGACGCCCATATCCGCGCGGCGCACAGCATCTACTTCCAAGTCTTGGGTGAGCACGGGTATCCCGCTTTGCTCATCTATCTGGTGATTGCCGGTTTGTCGTTGCGCAATACCCGCCTGGTGGTCAGGCGTTGCGGGACCCGCCCCGAATTGGCCTGGGCGCGCGGCCTGGCCACCGCGGTGGAAGTGAGTCTTGTCGGATTTTATATCGGCGGCGGCGCCCTCAGCATGGCCTACTACGATGGATTCGTGCTGTTGCAGGCCTTCACCTCGATTCTGCGGTCGATGATCGAAACCTGGGACATGAAAGCCGGGACCGCCGCTCGGAAGGTCGATGAGGGGGCGCCTGTCGGCGCATCGCAGACCATCGCGAACTCATAGGACGAACAGGGTGTCCACCTAATTGACGAAAATGACACTTGGTGTGTGCCCCGATTGAGCGCATTTTAGATGTGCATGAATGGAGCGCATCGTGAACCACTCGCCAAAACGCGCGGTGAACGTCAAAGCCAGGGACGATCTCGTCTCCGAGGCCAAGACTCTCGGTATCAATCTCTCCGCCACCTTCGAAGATGCGCTGGAAATCGCCGTGAAGGCCGGTCGAATCGCACGATGGCAAGCAGAGAATCGTGAGGCGTTCGCGGCTTATGACGCGCGCGTCGTGGCCAAAGGCGTGTTCAGCGCCGGAAAACGGCGATTCTGATGCGATTCCTGGACATCTGCCGAAATCCGCACCATTCGCCGGACGACAACACGCCATATTTGCTCATAATTCAGGGAAATTATGTCGACGTGCAGAGCACTCGAGTGGTCGTCCCATTGATGAACGTTGAGGCGGTTTCTCCGATCATCAAAGGGGGATTGATGCCTGAATTCATCGTCGAAGAAAACCACGTCGTGATGGTTACGCCGGAGTTGGCCGGTATCTCGACGAGGGATATCGGCCCCGTCATCGCGAATGCCCTGGAACGACACCACGACGTGCGCCGCGCCATCGATATCCTCACCGGTGATTTTTGACCCCCTCTTGCGGTCTCCGCAGCACCTTGACCGCACGGCTTGCCGTCTCGGCCAGCCATCGCACCAGGCTCGGGCGGTAGGCGACCATCCACAACAACGAGTCGGTACCGGTTGCCAAGCTCAGTTTGTAACGGGCGTTGCCGGCGAGAAACCGGTAATCCGACATCCCTTCGTCGCGGTAGCGCCGGATCGCCAGAACATGGGCGACCAGCCCGGGTCGAGCCTGCGGGTCCTGTTCAAAGCAAAAACCGCTTTGGTAAGTATAAGCGATGCCGCGCCAACGAAGGTTGTAGAGGTAGCCGAGCACCGAGTCTCCGGCCTGCGCTCTCAGGATGTCGGGCACACCCTCGGTAAACCCGGTCGAAATCAGCGTTTGGTGAAACGCTTTGAACGCGGGGTCGGAAAACGCCCCGCCGACGCCCCGCCGCCGCCAGGATTCGGTATGCAACTCTTCGAGTGCGTTCAACCATTCCAGGGCCTGGGCGGCGTCCGCCGCCCGGTCCAGCGACAAGGACCCTCGCCGTTCGTAGTAGCGCAGGGAGCGCCGAACCTGCTGACGGCTGTTGCTCGACATCGCCGCCATCGGATCGCCTTCCGGCAGCGTTTGAAGCATCGTGGTGGGACAGTCTTGCGGCGTGCGCAACAGGCGTGTCTTCAGTCCCTGCCGCTGGCACAGGCCGCACCATTGGTCCGATACGCCCGAGAGATGAAGGTCTCGCCACTTTAATGACGTGTCGTTGGCGAGCGTCGCCAGGAAGGCTTCCCCGGCCCTTTCCTCCCACCCCGGAAGAGTCAGCAGGCCATTGTATTCGATCATGATCCGGTCATGCTGCGGATCGCCCGTTTCATTCAGATGCAGCGCGGGGTGACGCGCGAAAAAGAACCGCTTCCGGGAAATGCCGAGAAGACCGAGACCGACGGTCTGGTCACCGTTGGTGACCCGGACCAGCAGGGCGCGGGGACCCATTGTGGCCAACACCGTGCCGATCCATGGCCAGGACAGGAACACCGACCCGGCTGATCGGGATTCCAAATCCCTCCATTCCGGTGCAAGTTGCTCCGGCCGAGGGCAAGATGAAATGGTCGCAGTAATCATATTACCATTGCGTTGAATCTGTGGCCAGCCGATCGGTCTTATTTCTGACCATTCGGTGCTGCCTCATGAAATTCTTATCATAATATATTAGCTGTTCGATATCGTAGACTATTCGATCATTTGATGATGGGGATCCTGCCAAGTCGCGTTATGATATTATTGGTGAATTATTTCTCACCCATGTCGCCGGGTGTCAACGTCCGCCAAATCGTCATCCCCGCGCAGGCGGGGATCCAGTAGGCCTCTGTAACACATTGACTCGTCAGGCATTGTGCTACCCTGGACCGACTACTGGATGCCCGCCTCCGCGGGCATGACGCAACTGACAACCTCCTAGGATATTTGCGCCATGAAGGTCCTCTATCATCACCGTACGGTCGCCAAAGACGGCCAGGATGTTCATGCCGAGGAAATGGTCGCCGCGATGCGCCGGCAGGGCCATGAGGTGATGGTGGTGGCGCCGCGCATGGCGCAACCGACGGCGTTCGGCGATGACGGCGGGTGGCTCGCCCGCCTCAAGCGGCTTTTGCCGGGCGTGCTCTACGAGATCCTTGAGTTCGGCTATTCCTTCCTTGCCTATTGGCGGCTGAAGAAGGCCTGCGACGCCTTTCATCCGGATGTCCTTTACGAGCGTTACAGTCTGTTTTTCCCGTCGGGGCTATGGTTGAAGAAGCGGTCGGGCATTCCCTATCTGCTCGAGATCAACTCCCCCTTGGCGTACGAACGCGGCCTGCACGACGGATTGAAGCTGAAGGCGCTGGCCCGGTGGAGCGAACTGGCGGTATGGCGCGGCGCCGACATGACCTTCCCGGTGACCGACGTGCTCGCCGACTACGTGCGTCGGGCTGGCGTGCCGGAGGAGCGCATCAAGGTGATCCCCAACGGCATTAACCGGCTGCGCTTTCCGGTCGGCTTGAGCGGCGACGCCATCCGCGCCGAGCTTGGGCTTGGCGGCAAGGTGGTCCTCGGCTTCGTCGGATTCATCCGCGAGTGGCATGGTCTGCCCCACGTGGTGGATGCCATGGCGGCCATGGAGAACCGCGAGCAGTTGCAGTTTCTGATCATCGGTGACGGCCCCGGCCGCGCCGAGGTCGAGGAGCGCGCCAGGCGGATCGGCATGGCCGGCCAGGTGACCTCGCTGGGATTGGTGGCGCGCGATCAGGTGGCCGCTTATGTCGCCGCCTTCGATATCGCGCTTCAACCGAAGGTGACGCCCTATGCGTCGCCGTTGAAGCTGTTCGAATACATGGCGCTCAGCCGCGCCATCGTCGCCCCGGATCAGCCCAATATCCGCGAAGTCCTGGTCGATGGCGAAAACGCCTTGTTGTTCCGGGACGACGATCCTGCCCATTTCCGGTCGCAGATCATGCGCCTGTGCGGCGACGCCGATCTTCGCCGCCGATTGGGCGAGGGAGCGTTGCGCAGCGTGAACGAGAAGGGCTACACCTGGGACGACAACGCGCGGCGGGTCCTCGGCGGTTGTCAACCGGGCGCGCCGTCGAATAGGCCGCGATAGGCGTCAAACATCAGGGACTGGTCGAACATTTCGCCGGCCCGTGCGGCATTGGCGGCACCGATCCGCCTGGCGTGATCCGGGTTGTCCAACAGGGCATCGATCGCATCAGCCAGGCGCGCGGCATCCTTGGCGACGACGAACGGGCGGTTTTCTTCGGATAGCATGATTCGCACGTCGCCGACATCGGTGGCCGCCACCGGCCGGCCGGCGGCCATCGCCTCGAGCACCGAGATCGGCATCTGTTCGGTGTCGGACGACAGGGCGAACACCGCGAACGACGGCAAGAGCCGTTCCGGCGCGGCGCAGGCCCCGGTAAATACCACCTGGTGGGCCACCTTGAGTTCGCTCGCCCGGCTCTTGAGGGCGGCCATTTCGACACCGTCGCCGACCACAACGAGCCGCGCCGGTCGACGCCGCGCCACCTCGGCAAACGCCTCGAGCAGTCGAACGAGGTTCTTTTCGGCGCGCAGGGCGGCGACGGTCCCGACCACCGGCTCATCGCCGGTCAGTCCCAGGGTGCCGGCAAACGCAGGGTCGGCGGGGATGCCGAATCGCCGGCAATCGACGCCATTGGGAACATGCCGCAGGCGCCGACTGGCAAGGCGCCAAATGGTGCGGGCAATGGCGTAAAGGGTGAGGGACGGCAGCAGGACGGTCGCGTGCCGCAAGGCCAGCCGACGGGTCCAAACCCGGCGCGGCAATTGGCCCGCCGCCTCCTCCGGGCCAAAACCGTCCTCGGTGTGCAGGTGGGGCCATCGGCCATCGCAATTGGCCAGAGCCCATTCGATCGATCCCCAGTTCGAGGTCACCAGGAGATCCGGCCGCACCTCCTTGAGCACGCGGCGATATGTCACCAAATTGGGCCACGTCCTGCCCGGTACGACGGGGACGTCCATCAGGCGGACGTCGAGATCTCCCGACAGCCGCGCGAACGCCTCGATGTTTCCATTCATCGACACGATGACGTGCCGGTAGCGTCGGCCGAAATGGTTGGCCAGCTGGACCAGGCGCATTTGCGCGCCGCCGATGGCAAAGGCCGGGAATACGTGGAGGAGGGTGCGCGGTCGCTCAGGCCGCATTCTTCACTCCCACGCCGCCGGAAAGGACATCCCGTCTCCGGGCAATGACCTGATTGAACAAGGCCAGTTGACCCAGCGTCGTCATGTCCCAGCTGAAATTTTCGGCATGGCGACGAGTCCGGGATCTGTCAGGCAAGGCGGCGAACAAGGCTCGCGCCGCGTCGGCGATACCGTCAGCGGACCGTTGCCCCACGAGCACGCCGGCTTCCGGGGCGCTGATCGCCTCCCTGGTGCCCCACACGTCGGTGGCAACCGCGGGCGTTCCGCAGGCCATGGCCTCCAGCAACACGTTGGCCCAGCCCTCGCGGCTGGACGCCAGCACGAGCGCGTCGGCGGCCGAATAAATGTCGGGCAGGTCATGGTGCGGCACTTCGCCCACGAAACGGACCCGGTCGGCCACACCGGCAGCGCGTGCCCGCAAGCCCAGCGCGCCGCGGTCGGGACCGTCGCCGACGATCAGCAGCGTGGCCGCCGGCAACTGGCGAAGGGCGTCGATGACCAAGTGATGACCCTTTCGCTCGATCAGCAGCCCCACCGACAGCAATACTTGCCCGGTCACGCCGAGCCTCGCCCGGACCCCCGCCCGGTCAGCGGCAGGCCGGAAGGTGACCAGATCCACGCCGTTGCGCAGAACCCGCACCTTGCCGCTGTCCACACCCAGATCGAGCAACGGGCGCTTCAATGCATCGCAGACGGTGATCAAACCGTCGGCGGCGTTCGCCGCCCAGCGGATCTGTGCCCGCGGCAGAGCGAACCGGGGGATCAGATTGAGATCGGTTCCGCGTCCCGTAATGATCAACGGTTTGCCGAGAGCGCGCGCGATCAAAGCGGCGGCCACGCCATCGGGATAGAAGTAGTGGGCGTCGATCAGGTCGAAATCGCCCTCCGCCAGCAACCGGCGCATCACCCCGCGGGTCCATAGATAGAGGAGCGATGGCGCCGCCGTCATACCGAACCTGGGGATCACCGGAAAGCGCGGGTGCCACACGCGGATGCCGTGCCGTTCCTCGACGGAAGGGACCGCCGCCGTGCGGGCCCAGGCGCCGAAGCGCGGATTCGAACTGGGAAACCAGGGAATGGGCGCGACGACCCGTGCCGCGACCTGACCGCAATCCAACAGGTGGCACAAACGATTCTCGACGAACACGCCATTGTTCGGTTGCGCCGCGTTGGGATACAGCGTGGTGAAAGTGACGATGCGGAGGGGACGCCCGGTCAGGGGTGGCCACGGACCGCTCGCGTCGACACCCATGGTCAGCTTCCGCCCAATTTTACGTAGAGCGCCTTCGCCTGGTCCGCCTCGTCGAAGACGGTCTTCGAATTGACCAGATCCTTCAGAATCGAGTTGGCGCCGGAACTATCGCCGCTCGCCGCCAAGACCATCGCCATGTGGTAGGCAACCTGTGGATTCTTTGGGATGGCCGCGAATGCGCGGCGGATCAGCCCGCTCCCCTGTTGCTGATCTCCCCCGCGGAACAACAGGAATCCGTAGGTGTCCATGATAGCGGGGGTGGCGGACGACAGGAAATAGGCGCGTTTTGCCGTCGCTGTCGCCCGCGGATCGTTCAAATTGCCGTAAGTCCAGGCGAGATTGTTGAGGACGACCGCGCTGTTCGGCAGTTTTGCCAGGAGGGTCTCGTACTGGGTCGCGGCACCACGATAGTCTCCCTCAGCCATTTGGTGACCGGCGAGGGCGGCGCGGGCGTCAAAATCATCCGGGTTTTTGATGATCCACCCGGCCAACAGGGCATCGGCGCCCGTCGGATCGCCGTTTCCCACCATCGACTGGTGCAGGCGGATGACGGTCAGAGTCGCCGGGGTCTTGGTCATGGCCTTGCGATAGCTCTCCTCCGCTTCGGCTGCCTTTCCGACAGACAGGAGAAGATCGCCGGGCAACACCGCGGCGGCAGGATTGTCCGGGTTCTTGGCCTTGGCCTGCGCGGCGACCAGCATGGCGGCGTCCAGGCCGTTCACTTTCAACTCCAGGGCGGCGCGATCGATCCATCCCGCCATGTCGCGCTGATCGATGGCGATCGCCCGGTCGAAGGCTGTGCGCGCTTCGTCCAGCTGTCCCTGCCCCGCCAGCGCCACCCCGGCATGTTCGAAAATCGCCGGCGACTGCGGGAAGGCAACCTCCAATTGACGATACAGGGCAAGCGCCGTCTCGGCTTTGCCGATGGACAATAAGGTTCGCGCAGCGAATTCCACGACGGCGGGATTGCCGGATTGGCTGCGCGCCAGATCGGCGGCCACCAAAGCCACTTTCTCTTTGTCGCCGAGGGCGGTCTTCACCTGCATCAATCGGATGCGGGGTTCGACCTCGGTGGGGTGGGCGCTGATCGCCGCTTCGAGATAGGGAACGGCGGCGAGGAGCATGTTGGCCCGTTCCTCGACTTGCGCCCGGGCGAGCAGGGCGCGCATATCGGCGGGTTGGCGTTTCAACACGCCGTCGAGTAACCGCCTTGCTTCGTCAAACTTGCCGACCCGCATGTCCAATTCGGTCAGGTAGACCGCCGCCGGTACGTAATCCGGATTGACGTCGAGCGCCGCGGTGAAATCTCCCCGTGCTCCCGCATCATCGTCTCCCTTGCCCAGCCGCGCCGCGCCGCGGAGGGTGAGGGGCAGCGGCGACGCCGGCTGGCTGCGCGCCATGGTGGTCGCCGCGGCAATGGCCCGGTCGTAGTCCCCGCCGCCGATAAAGGCGGACACCAGCGCCAGATCGATCTGGGCATTCTTGGGATCATTTTGGACAATACGCTCAAGCTCGCGAATACCTTCGTCGCGCGTGGCGCTCTGTCGGGTTTGACTCTCCGCCAAACGGGCGAGCGCCAGCGGATTGTTCGGCTGGGCCTTGACCGCTTCATTCAGCAGTTCGTTGGCTTCCTTGACCTGGCCATTGGCCAGATAGGCCGAACCAAGCTGGTCGAGTGCTTCGCCGTCGTCGCCAAGCCGATCGCGCAATGGCGCCAAAAGGGAAATGACCTTGGCATAGGCGCCAAGACGAAAGTCGATATTCGCCAACAATTTGGTACCGACCAGGTTGTCTGGTTCGGCGGCGTGGAATTGGCCGGCGTAATTGAGCGCCTGTTCGAGGTTGTTGCTGCTCGCATGGATCAGCGCAAGCAGGAAAAGACCCTGAGGGATCTGGGTGATCGCCGCCTCGATCGGGCGGACCGTATCCAGTGCTTCGGCGGTCTTCTTGGCGCGCACCAGGATGACGGCCTTGAGGTACAAGGCCATCGTCGCATTTGGCGACTGCGCCAGGACCTGATTGACTTCCACCCGGGCGTCCTCGTCATGGCCGGCCGCCAGCAGCACCATCGCCAGACTCTGTCTGGTCGCGGTATCGCGGGGATTGACCTCAAGCGCCGCCCGGTAAGCGCGGGCCGCGGATTCGAAGTCGTTGGCCCGGCGGCGCAAATCTCCCTTGACGATCAGCGCCGCGCCAGATCTTGGGCTCCCCGCCAGGACTCCGTCGATGATCGTCTCAGCCCCCGCCGTGTCATTGTGCGCCAGCATGACAAGGGCGTGCGTCGTTCTGCTGGTCTCGCCGTTCGGATCGGCCTGGATCGCGGCCAGCGATTCCTTGTCGGCATTATCCAGGTCGCGCAAACCGAGATAGGCCTGTGCCCGGAGTGCCGAAACGTCGGCATTGCATTGCGGATCGGTCGGGCAAGGGGCGACGTCGTTCAGCAGTTGCTGGAACTTTCCCGCGGCGAGATAGGCGTCGGCCAGCAATGGGCTGACTTTGGCGACGGGAAAGCCCTTTTCCCGAGCGAGGACGAGATCCATTTCCGCGGCGACGAAATCACCGCCGCGGTATTCGAAAACGCCAAGGTCGAAGCGCGCTTCCGCATCGTCGGGGCTGGCCTTGACCCTGCTTTTCAACCGGATGAGGGTCGTCCGATAGTCTCCGCTGGCGGCCTGGGCTTGGCCCACGCCATGAAGGCGGTCCCCGTCGGAACTTTGGGTGGCGGATGCCGCTGTCGCGAAGGTCAACAGGATCGCGGCCACGCAGGGACGATAAACTCTCATGAGCGGTCCTTTCTTTTGACGTCCAGATTGGTGGTCCGGATGATTTCGTAGAGGGTGGGACGGGAAACCCCGAGCAGTTCCGAGGCGCCGGATATGTTGTTCTCAGTGACCGCCAGAGCGCGGGTCACCACGTCGATCTCCGCTTGCTGTCGGGCCGCCCGCAAAGTCGGGATGACCGATGCCTCCGCGGCAATCGATGGTCCCAGGTCGAGATCGAAAGCGGTGATGTCCTTTCCCTCGGCCATCAAAACCGAGCGCTTCATCCGGTTTTCCAGTTCCCGGACATTGCCCGGCCATGCATAGCTGTCGATGGCGACCAGCGCCTCCCTGGTGAAGCCTTTGCGGGCTCGCTCAAATTTTTTCGAATATTTGGTCAGGAAGTATTTGGCCAGGAGGACGGCGTCGCCGGAGCGTTCGCGCAACGGCGGGATGTGCATACTCACCTCGTTCAAACGGTAGAACAGGTCCTCCCGGAACGAGCCGTCCTTCATCATGGCCGGGAGGTCGCGGTTGGTCGCCGAGACGACGCGCACATCGACCTCGATTTCCTTGCGGCCGCCGATCCTCTCGATGGTGCGGTTCTGCAGGAACCGCAGCACCTTAGCCTGCAGCGACAACGGCATGTCGCCGATTTCGTCAAGGAACAGGGTGCCCAGATGGGCCTGCTCCACCTTGCCGATCGTCTGTTTTATGGCGCCGGTGAAGGCGCCCCTCTCATGGCCGAACAACTCGCTTTCCAGCAGATTGTCAGGGATCGCGGCGCAGTTGATGGCGACGAAATTCTGGCCGGCACGGGAACTCAGATCGTGAACGGCTCTGGCCAGGAGTTCTTTGCCGGTGCCGCTCTCACCGGTAATCAACACGGCGATGTTGGCTGTCGCGACCTTTTCCGCCGTGCCGCAAAGACTGATCATCTGGGGCGATGCGGCCACAAGTCCGGCGAGCGGCGCGGTTTGTGCCTTCACCAGAGACGCATTCTCGGTCTCCAGCGCCTGCATGCGAAAGGCGCGGTTGACGATGAGGCGCATGATTTCGGGATCCACCGGTTTGGCATAGAAGTCATAGGCGCCCAGGCTGACCGCTTTGAGGGCGTTAGCCCGTTCCTCGTTGCCGCTGGCGACGATGACCTTGGTGAGCGGTGCCAGTTTGAGAATTGCCTCCAGCACGGCCAGCCCTTCGCTGGCGCCATTCGGGTCAGGGGGCAAGCCGAGATCCAGGATCACCACGGGCGGCCGCCGCTGGCTGAACAGGAGAAGGGCCTTTGGCCCGTCGTCGGCGATCACAACGTCAAATTCGGCCAACGCCCATTTCATCTGGGTGCGAAGGCCGAGGTCATCCTCGACAACAAGGATTGCCTGTTTTTCGTCGCTCATCCTTGCCTCTGTTGCAACGCGCAGCCGGCATCGGATGCCGACATCGGGGGAAGGGCCAAAGACATGACGATCCGCATCGTCGTGCCCCGTTGCGGGGCGGACTCCACCTCAAGCTGAGCGCCCATTTCGCGCACCAGATACCGGGTCTGATAGGCACCGATGCCGTAGCCGGAGGATTTGGTCGACGCCAACAGGCGGAACAACTCCTTGTTGACGAAGGCCTCGTCCATGCCTGGGCCATTGTCGGATACTTCGATGATCGCCCGGTCGCCGTCGACGCGCAGTCGCAGAATCACCGTGCCGGCCGGTCCAACCGCCGACAGCGCGTTGTCGATCAGCAGGTTGAGGACGGCGATCAGCGTTGCTTCCACCGCAATGGCGTGTGCCGGATCTGGTGGAAGATCGAGGGTCAGGTTGGCTGAATTCAAGGCCCAATGATCGGCGACGCCGCCCAGGATGGTGGCCAATTCCAGCAGTTGTGGGGTTGCCGGCTGTCGTCGTTGACTGGCCAGTTGTTCCAGCATCGACCGCATCCGGCCGACCGAATTGCCCACCGTCCCCAGCATGTCCTTCTGAAAGTCCGGGTTGTCGCCGAATGTCTTGGCATTTTCGAGCATCAGGGACATTTGTCCGACGATGTTCTTCAGATCGTGTACGACGAAAGCGAATTGCCGGTTGAAATCCTCGAGACGGCGGGCTGCGCGCAGAGCTTCCGCCGTCAACTCCTCCGCCAGGTAGCTGGCGGCCTGGATCGCCGTGGTATTGAGCAGGGCGCGGTCTTCCCAATCCAGGCGGCGCGAGGCCCGGGCCTGGTCAAGAATGACAAAACCGTGCACCTCTCCACGATGGATCAGCGGCACGATGAGCCACACGGCGGGCCGGTCGGCGATCCACCCGGGAAGGGTCAAGCCGTCATAGAGATTGGGCGTGGCTCGGTATTCGTCGATGTCGATGACCCGGCAGGTCCGGCGGAGGAACTGGATCAGGGGAGAATCGGCGCGGACCGAGGGATGCGGCGCCGACAGGTTCCACACCGCATCGGCGAAGAAACAATCGTCCTGGCTCTGCAACACCCACAACGCGCTTGCCGGACTGTCCATCAGATCGGCCATGGCGCGAATCAACCGAGGTCCCAAGGCCGAAGGCTGGTCGGTCGACATGATCTGGATAAAGCGCAGCCATTCCTCGCGGTAATCGTAACGATAGGCGAAGAAATTCTTCAAAACGAAAGTCTTCACGTGGGATTTGATTTGCGATGAGGTCAGACTCGCCAGCATGAGGAGAAGCGCCGCCACCATGAAGGTGACTTGCAGCGGGGCGCCCCACGTCCCGCCGACGGTCCGGATGTAATAGGCGGCGGCGCCCATGACCAGCAGGTAGGCGCCGCTGGCGACCAGGGCCACCGTGTAATAGGACGCCTTGGCCGACCCGTTGACCTTTACCTCGACTTGGCGCTGCCAGGTCTGCAGACGCTGGAACGAACTGAAGATGAGTGGGGCGACCAGCGCGGTAATCAGACCGCGGGCCGAAAGGAAACCCTGGTCGATCGAGCCCTGGACCAACCCATCCGAATAGAGGAAGAAATCGAAGGTCATCATGGCCCCAAGGCCAAGGCAAAGATGCTTGATGGCCCAGCGCCCGCCCTCTCCGCTGGTCCGCAACAGGTTCTCGATGAGCAGTAGGCCGACCACCGGAATGACGATGTTGATCAGGGAAATGATGGCGTGGATGGAGCCGAGCGCGGTCGAGCCGGTGGCATAGTAGGGCAGAATGACGACGAGGATGACGATGGCGACCGGGATGGAGGCGCGGGTTACCAGGTTTCGCCGCGCCGACGTCCCTTGGCTGTCCTCCAGCCGGCCCCACAGGCCCAGCAGGAAATAGAGCCAGCCGCCGCTGCGGGTGACCTCGGCCAGATTGAGCAGGAGGTGAGGAACCGCGATAATGTTCGAGGCGGCAACGAGGGCCGCCCACAGGCCGGTCGCCAGGCAGGCGACGACGATCGTTCGCCGCCTCATCATCCCCGCTTTGGTGAATACGACGAGGGCAGCCAGGATCAGATAGACGGCAGAGCAGAATTCATAACTTGCAGTGTCGATGATGTTAACCAAAATATAAATTCCTTTATATATTTTAATTCATCGCGCACCGGCATTCCAAATGACGACTTTTATTGATTGCATCATGATTATTATGTCAAGGAACAGGCTTCCATTCTTTATATGATAAAGATCGTATGACAGTTTCATTTTTGCATCATGCTCTGTTGCGCCATACGGATAGTTGATCTGCGCCCACCCGGTAATGCCGGGTTTGATGACGTGCCGTTCGTTGTAGAAGGGGATTTTCTTCGCCAGCGAATCGACGAACACCGGACGCTCGGGACGTGGCCCGACAAAGGCCATGTCGCCCCTCAGGACGTTGATGACCTGGGGAATTTCGTCGATCCTGACTTTGCGGATGAAGTTTCCGACCCTGGTCACCCGCGCGTCATTCTTGGCGGCCCACCGGGGCCCGTCCTTTTCCGCGTCGGTGGCCATGCTGCGGAATTTCAGCACCATGAACGGTTTGCCGCGCAGGCCAACCCTCTCCTGCCGGTAAAAGATCGGTCCCTTGCTTTCCAAGATGACCAGCAGGGCCGTCGGAATGGTGATCGGCAAGGTCATGACGAGGACGATGCCGCTGACCACGATGTCGAAGGTTCGCCTGACCAGACCGCGCAGGCTCCCGCGGCCGAAGCCGTCGGAAAACAGCATCCAGCTGGGATTGATCTCGTCAGGATCAAGCTGACCGCTTTCGCGTTCCCAGAACGATGCGTATTCGGTGATCTTGATGCCTTGGAATTTACACGCCAGCAGATCGGCGACGGGCAATTGTCCGCGCCGTTCGATGCTGGCCACGACCACTTCGTCGACGTTGTTGTCGACACAGAACCGGGCGAGATCGGTCGAGTTTACCCAGAAGTCCGAACGGCGGTCCGCGGTCCGGCGGCAGCTCGCCGAAGAATCGGTGGCGACCGGCGCCTCTCCGACCCGCAGATAGCCGACGATGGTGAGGGTGCGGTCATTATTCTCGCGGCTCAACTGTTCGATATTGGCGGCCCGCTTGCCGGTTCCAAGGATCAGGACGCGGCGTTTGAAGATGTTTGTCCGGTCGATCATCCTGATGAACGCGGCGCGCCAGAGCAGAAGCGCGATGGAGAAAAGGGCCAGGGCGGAAATGCAGAAGAGATACTTTCCCTGCACGAATTTCTCACCAATGATATTGTCTCGAATGAGTAGTCCAACAATTATTGTGAACATCAAAAGAGGGGTAACGACAACAACGCGCGAAATGACGTCAGAATATTTGACAAAATGCTCTCGATTATACAGCCCGACGCAGGCCATGCCTGTTGTGGTAAAGACGGCCATAAAAGTTACGGGAACGCTATTGACGTGGTGGTATACATTAAAATGAAACGCCAGAAGAATATGATAAATGGCAATAGATTGAAGAATGAAATAAAACGTCTCGCCACCGGATAGATATATAGACGAACTATTCACGTGATGCCTAAATAGACGAAACATATTGGCCTCCACAGCCCTATCGGTTCGGGTATTCAGCAGGTTTCACCGGGCAGGATGGCGCGGCCTCCTGTCACTGCTATGGATCGATTAAGCATTTGTGCCGGCCGGCATGCGAATAGGTCACATAAATACCGGGCGCATTTTGCCAAATGA
>Ga0181520_10004056_pt1 | contig 25002 bp, 18 predicted proteins | sample PEATcosm2014_Bin_29_FD_132451 | JGI IMG/M metagenome (GOLD analysis project Ga0181520, IMG submission 132451) | Peatland microbial communities from MTU Mesocosm Facility, Houghton, MI, USA - PEATcosm2014_Bin02_30_metaG | ecosystem: Environmental > Terrestrial > Soil > Wetlands > Peat | place...
CCGCCACTCATCGAGCTTGGACATTTGCTCAGCGCGTCACGTGCTTTCGAGGCGAACAAAGAGACGGCGGCGGACCTGGCATATTTGCGCGGCCGAGGCACGTCGCTTGGTGGTATGCGCCCGAAATGCACGGTCATTGACGAAGACGGTGCGCTCAGTATCGCCAAGTTTCCGAGCATCGCAGATGAGCGCGCCGTTACCAAGGGAGAAGTGCTCGCTCTGACGCTTGCCAGAAAGGCCGGGATCGATGCAGCCTCGGCGCGTATTGTCCAGTGCGAAGAATTGCCAGTTGCGTTGATCCTCCGCTTCGACCGGCAAAACAACGGCCATCGCGTAATGTATGTATCGGCCGCGACGATGCTGGGTGTCGAGGCGACGGAACCCGAGGAACATACCTACACCGAGATTGTGGACGCAATCCGCGTACACGGGGCTGACGCACAAGCTGATATCGAAGAGTTGTGGCGGCGTATTGCTTTCTCGATATTGATTACGAATTCAGACGACCACCTGCGCAATCACGGCTTCCTGCATGTAGATCGGGAATTCTGGCGCTTGTCGCCCGCATTCGACATCAACCCATCACCCGAGCGCGTGCGCGAATTGAAGACGTGGATATCCGAGGATGCAGGCCCTGACATGACCATCGATGCCCTCATGTCCGTGATTGCCTATTTCCGCATCACGGCTGCGCGGGCCAGGGAGATCCTGAGCGACGTTATGCGTGCCGTGAATGGTTGGCGCAAGACTGGACAAAGTATTGGCATGAGTGAAGAAGAGCTTGAGCCATTCGCAGACGCCTTCGAACATGGCGAACGCGACGCCGCGAAGAGGCTTATCTGAAGATCAAAGCCGATAACTCTCGGCAAATCTCGATGGTTATACCATCACCATCTATACCGGACAAGGGCAGACGGCTGACCGCATGATTCCCGCGGCATTACAGTTCCGCAAGCTCCTTCCGTTGAGAAAGAGTCGCGACCTGGCGTGCTTTCGCGAGCAATTCCGCACGCTGGTAATTGCAGTGGCGGTCGACAAATGTTTTGAAGCGACGCGCATATTCGGCCGGATCCGCCGTAGCCGCTAGAACGCGAAACCATGCAGGCAGCACTTGCTTCCAGTCGATGCCAACCATCCACGACCCTCCCTCGTCAGCAAAGAAGACCATCCTGTGGTCTGCATCGTCGAAGCGGTCCAGAAGTTCGAACAGAATATCAAACGCGTAGCGCACGCTGGCCACATTCCGCTTCTTTGCTTGCTCCACACAGCGGAAAAGCAGCCGCCGAAAATCGGCAATCCAGGCCAGCGTTCCCAGGGAACTCTGCGTGCAATCCTTCGAGTTGACGTCAAATGCTTCGTAGTATTCGCCGGCAAGACATGCCTTCTGAAAGGCCTGAACCTCGGCAAGGAGGTCATGCTTCGCTGCGACATCGGAGACGAACTGATCCAGTTTCATATATTGTGCGAGCAACTGGCGGAGCTTGGCTGGAGGAAGAAGCGAGATGGCGTCATCGAGCAGAAAGAAGATGGTCTCGTTGCCGCTCCCGCGGATCGCCCTGCGAATTCGTTGCAGATCGAGTTTGCCGTCGCTCATCGTCGCCTCGGGTCAGTGGTCTTCATTTCAATGACCATCCTATCGCGGGCGATAAAGGACTGATCATGCAGCATCGCATCGTCCATCGATATAACCCTTACGATGCGCGATCACATCTTATATGTTATTGTGCATAATCATTGTGACAGAGCCGCAGGTCCAACCCAATAGGCCGGAACTCGGTACTCTCAAGTGCCGCAGCCTCGACCCAAATTCCACTTTCGGTGCAGTGAAATATCACCATACGCTGGATGTCCAGGCATCAGCCATCGGACACTCAATCACACAACTCCTCAATACGCTGCAACGAGTCACTCCCGACTTTTCGGAACTCATCCGCTCGCAGCTTCGCCTTGCCTTGAGGAGTGGAATCTGGTGCCACCACAAGAGGTGTGTTGTGCGGTCAAAAGGGGACTTGATCTCCAGATTCCACCGTGTAATCTGGCCAATCGGGACGGAAGCCAATGCGACGGGCGCCCCAAATCCAAAGACGCCCCTTCAAGAAGCAATATCACGTGGTACTTGTCGAAGTGCCGTGCAATCTGAGAATCTTCTCTGTCCTTGATTCGCTCGCAGGTTTTACTTTGTGCCGTTTTCTTTATCTTTACCCTCTGCGTCCTCGCTGTCCGGGAGCGCCACTGCGCCACTCACCGTGATCGTTTTTTTCTTGTTGCCGCCGTCGTCCGCATCCGGCTTAACTTCAGTGATGGTATAGCTTCCGCCTGTTACATCCGCTGCGGGTTCGCATTGTTTTTCCTTGCTCAAATCGAACGTCTGTGTGGTGTGATCGTGCTTGAAGACAGCCGTGGTCAGCTTGTAGGTGTACTTCACGTAATGCTCGGGGTGAGGCCATTCCGGACCGCCATCCTGGCAGAGTTCCGGAATTTTTGTGATTTCCGCCGGAGACATTGTCTTAAGTTTGGACGCAAAATCTTGTATGCTCTGCGTCGTTGATGTGCTGGCCTCGGTATCTGTTGTAGCCGGACTGCCAGAGGCACTTCCAGTAAAATCACCTGCAAGTGAACTGACTGTCGACAAAATGGTGGACCATGTCTCGTCATCGACTTGGCTGCTTCCCTCGGAAAGAGTGCCGTCGTCTGCGAGTTTAGCGGAAACCTGCGACGTGCCAGTCCTGGAGATCTGGAGTTCATGTAGTACACATGCGTGTAGTCGACGACAGGCACAATGGCGGCCGTATTTGCCACTCGCACCAAGTTGCGACTCTTTTCTGCTGTTATATAAGAATCGTGGTTTGTTTCAGGCTTGCTCTCGATAGGTTGCTCAACAAGCGCGCCCGGGAGAACATCCACGGCATTCCACGCTTTTTGATAGTTGCAGGGCATGCTTGCATATAGACGCAATTCATGGAATATGTCCCCTTGATTGAGGAGACCAGTTCCAGAAGCGTTTGCCCTTCTTGGCTTGCGTATCCCTTGCCGGATAGGACTAACGAATGCGTGATCGGGGGGGCCTTATCCGCTTGCAGGGTAAGCGTCAGAGTGTATCGAGGTTCACGCCAGACGGTTTCGGAATTACAAGCTCCGCGCTTAATGTAGAACGGAATGCCGTCCACTGGCGTGTTTGTGGTGCCGCAGACTTCTTTTGCTTGGCGAGGTCAGCTGATGTTCCTGTGGTGGGCCAATCTGGCGCAGAATTTGCGGTTCCGACGTCGGTTGGCGACAGAGAGTTTGTACTGACAATCAAGGTCTTGTGGCCACAGCCGATAGCCAAGTATATGAGGGGCGCTAAGCAGAATACGAATTGTCTTCGACATTTCACGATGCTTGTCCTCTGGTAGGGGTGAATTGCTTCCTGTAGATACAGAGCCTTAGAGTTGTTGGATCGTCAACGACCGATGATCGCAACGGCAAACATGCGGGAACAACGGTCTTTCTGGCTAACATTACTTTGCCTCAAAAACCGGAAAGTGCTCATTCGCAATGTGATCCTGATGAATTGCAAGGCTCCAGAGAAAGTTCGTACGAATGGCGTCCTCGAAGTCCGTGTCGGGTGGTAACGGTTGGCAGCCTGCGGTGTCTGGGGCCGTAAAGGCGCAACGCTGCGGACTTCCTTTGGCAATATCGTCTTCGGCATGTTGCGTACCCTGTCGATAGACGGCACGCCGATGACAGTAGAGGCAGTTCGAGACCGGGCCGTTGTTTATCGCGCCTTCGAGATACGGATTAAAGATGATATTGGGACCGTGGTCTGTGGCGTCTCGAGGTGTATCCATACTCATGGTCGTATCCATAGAGAAAAACTTCCAGGGAATGCTATCCGCAATCGCTACCGGTTGATCCTGAGCCTTCTTATCGTTGTGTGGTTGATTGGTCCACCAGAAGGTGGACCACACCCAGTCTGGAAGCTCAGCGCTTGCGACATGAAAACCAACTAAAAGCAGGTAAGAATTCTGTTTTCTGGGTATCCAAGCAGGGTCTTTGTTAGTTATGTTTCCAGCGCGGGGGGTGAAAGCTGACTTGGGGCCGGGCGACACTGGAATCCAGTGGAAGCAGTTGATTGGAATCTCATCAGACAATGGCGGGTGGTCGTCCACCGAAACAATGGGATAAATACGATCCCTATCGCACGCAATGCTGGTGTCCAGATTGACATCGAGCACCGATTTGCTCCAAGCTGGCACAGGCGGATATCTAACGTCGGGATACTCTTGCTTAACTTTATCGCTCCAGACCGCAACGTGGTGGAAACAATTCGGAAATGCGAGGTCGCACGGCTCTACAACCTCGAATATCTCCTTCACCACAAGAGAATTCCGAGCGAATCGCGGTGCGTTGTGAAGACGGCTATTCTCGTGTTCGCGGAGCAACTGTTGCCATGCAGTGTCCTTTGTGAGCCTGTGCTTCCTGACGAAGGTAATGGCGCTTGGATTGAATAGGACAGAAGATACTTGAAATTGTGCCTCCTTGGGCGTAAGTGTGGATTTGAGTTGAACTGCAGTTTCCAAGAAAGGCGCGATGTGTGGGGAAGGGCTGCTAAAATCAGGAGCGTCAGCAGGACAATTAGAGTTCTTCAGCCCAATCCTGCATTTTCCCTGCCAGTGGGGGCCTTCCCAGTCGGGCGTAGTCCTGGTACCGCTGTGAGTGAGTGCGGACAATATGGCCCAAGCGTGCGCGCGCATCGCTGGCACATTCTGGGCAAGAAGCATTTCATTGAGAGCTTCTTTATCTTCAGGATATCTGCCGGACTCCCGACGTAGCTCGTGTGCCGAGATAAGTTGTTTCCCCGGCTCATTGGGCCTGTGACAAGTGGTAACCAGGAGCAGCATGAAGATGAGGAACGCTGTTCCGACAACGACATTCCAAGTTGGCCTCATAATAACCTTCTGCATGAGACTCGGAGGGAGGCACGTGATCGCGAATACCTCCCTTGATCCCGGTATTTCTGTTGCTCACGCCCCCGGATTCTTAACTTGAGCCGAAGGAGCCAATTTCAAAATAGTATCCGCCGCTCGCGGGCAACCAGATCCCGTATAACCTGCGGAGTTTGCGAGCGTTGAGAAGAGCGTGTTGACATCTGAAAATGTGTCAGAGTTCTGATTTGCTAAATTGATGAAGTAGTCAACCGTGTACTTCGTGACGCCGAGTTCATCGGCGATACTCTGGCGGTCATCATCGCCGAGACTTCCGGGACTTCCCGGAGCATTCCAAAAGGCATTGTTTGTGGTGACCAATAGCCAGAGTACGAGGGCTGGAGGCAGATTGTTGTCAGTGAGCACGTAGGACTTGACCGCATTGGGATTGGTGGGGTCAACGATGTTGTGGTAGCAGAATGTCATGGCCGTCTCCATTGGTTGTTAGTGATGAGAGTTGATGTTTCCCGACGAATTCATTGTTTTAGAACTTCCCGAGGATTAGACAATTGTGCGAACTCCTGCGGACGGAGTAGCGCGAGTTCTTTGAGTATCCTGTTGTATGTAGCGTCTGTGGGGTTGTGCTTAGGAGCAATGCGAAGCCAGACCCCCATGCCATCGGCCCAATACCCTGGCGGGTACAGATTGCGGCTCGTGCTATACCAGATGTAGGCGGGTTCGAGGGCGATCTTCTGGTAGTATCGGGCCGCTTCTTCGAGTAGCGACGCGCGGAGCCGGGAATCGTGTTCCCCTTCCGCGACACGGACGAGGGCGCGGGCAAGATATTCCTTCGGATCGGACGGCGCGTCGAGAACGGCTGCTTTTCGAAATTGGCTTAACGCCGCTTTTGATCGACCTTCGCATAGCATTATTTCTCCACGCACCTGTGCCTGCGTAACCTCGGAGATCGGACCGAGATCCTCTTTAGGCATCTGACGCTCATTTGCAAGGAGTAACCGGCGCATCTTGCTCGCAATGGGAGCTGGGGCTGTGGGAACGGCTTCCCCAAAGAGCATGCTTGTGAGTCTGTATGTCGTGAGGCTCGGGTTAAGAGAAATCGCAGATTCTTCATCATCGATGCAACGCTGAAACTGTTGAACTTGGCACTCGATAAAGGCACGATCAATGTGCTTCATCGCCTCTTCGGCGCCACTTCCAGTGGATTGATCTGCCTCGATGCCTTCCGTCAGGAGATCAATGGCGTGTTGGAAGTTTCCGCGGTCTGCAGCTAGATGGCCTAAATAGGAATAACTGATCGAGCGAAGCAGTCCTTCGTGGGCGGACTGCAGGAGGCGCAATCTGCTTTCTGCTTCATCGTAGCGATTGTTGAGAAAACTGTCTTCCGCATCGAGAAGATTGGCCTCGTCTGGATGGCCATTTTGACGCAGATAACCGCCCCAGTGGCGCGCCGCTGCATCGTCGTGGAGTATGTATTCGAAAAAAGCTAGTGTATAAGGTGCGCTGGAACCAGAGGGTCGGAGGCTAATTGCGCGTTGAAGATTGGCAGCAGCTTCCTGTGTTCTATCGAGCATCATCAGAGCAGCTGCACGATAGAACCAACCAAGGTAGTCTTTATCATAGTAGACAGTGAAATCATGGAAAAGACTCTCCGCGGTCTGATAGTCTGCGGTGTCAAGCGCATAAATGCCGCGGATACGATCACGCTCGTGGCGTGTAAGCCGGCTCTGCTCACCTGCGGCCAGAGCCATGCTATATGCACGATAGCCATCCACAGAACGGTTGAGGGATAGGAGAACGTCACCTAAACGAGCGTAAGCAAGAGCGAACTGAGGATCGATGCGTACCGCGTTCTGGAGGGCGATCACCGCGTCCTCTTGCTGACGGAGGGCATTGAGACGCTCGGCGTTAGTGTACTCCGCGAGGGCTTGCCAGTTACCCGTGGTTACATCCTCCGGTGGAGCATCCAAGCGGGCAATGTCGTCGGCAGATTCGCCGGCTTTGTTGCGGATCCAATTGCTTGCGGATCGGACCTTGGAAAGCAATTCGGGCGGAATACTGCCAATGACCTTGGTTGAGTCAGAGGTGTTCCAGGCAAAGCTCTTTGTCCAGTGGTCGTGGAAGCGTGCGGGGGTATTGTCGGGCTGTTGGATGTCGATGTTGAGGCTGTAGCTACCAGCCGATTCTGTAACGGTGGCAAACACGACGCGAACGGCTCCTGCACGCATGGCGATCTCGCGCGCGGTGGGCGGGTCGATCACGGTATCCGGAGCTTTGGTCATCTGCTGCAAGAGGTCTCCCACGCGGCCTTGGTCGAGAAGATTGATCTGCACTGACTGAGCTAGTCCAGCCTGAATAAGTTCAGTGAGATTGTCAAATGCCTTTTCGCCTGTCTGGTTCTTTACCTGGGTCATGTAGACCAGAGCGCCGGGGGCGACCTTGGAATTCGCCGCCGACCTGTATAGGCGGAAACCGCTAACAAAAAGGGCCACAGCCGCGAGAAGAATTGCGACAAGGGTAAGAAGCCGGCGTGGGAGGGTCCAGGTGGCGAGCGTCAATCGTTGGACGATGGAACGCTTGCCGACGGGAGGGAGTTTTGTGCGGCTTCCGTCGAGAACGTCGATGGCATCGGCAGAAGACTGGAATCGATCGGCTGGTTTGAGGCGAAGACAGCATTCGATGGTGCGTGTCCACGGAAGTGGAAGGGTGGGAACAATTGATTGCGGTGAGGGCGGAGAGCCAGTGAGGCGTTGCGCAATACCGCTCAAGAAGTTATCCGAAGGGAAAGCGCGCGTGCCAGTAACCATCTCAAACAGAACCAACCCGAAAGCGTAGATGTCGGTTGCGGGGGAGACCGTTGAGCCCTCCAACTGCTCCGGAGCCATGTAGGCAAGCGTGCCGATGGGCCTAGCTGTATGGCTGAGAGCCGAGCGATTGCCCGACGAGACGACGGCATCGATGCGGGCGAGTCCGAAGTCCGTAATGACAGCACGGAAGCCATGAGGCGCAGAAGCTTCCGCCGGAACAAGCATGATGTTTGCCGGCTTCATGTCCCGATGAACGATTCCCAGAGTATTGGCGGCATGAAGCGCATCGGCAACCTGGCGGGCGATGTGAAGCGCCTCATCGAGGGGAAGCGCGCCAGTTCGCTTGATTCGGGAAGCAAGTGTTTCTCCCTGGAGGAACTCCATGGTGAGAAAGACCACTTCCTGCTTCGTGCCGCGCGCCGGATCGACAGCGCGGGTTTCACGCTCTAAATCGAATGTCCTGCAGACGTTGGGATGGGTGATTCGGCGGGCGAGGCGGACTTCTTGACGGAAGCGAGCGAGGGCCTCGGGGTTAGCCGCGATTTCGGGACGGATGATTTTGATGGCAACGTGAACGGCCAGTTCGGAATCAAGAGCCTCAAAGACATGGCCCATGCCCCCCTCGCCAACTGCCCGCAGAATGCAAAATCGGCCACAGAGCACATCTCCCGGGCTCACGGGCGAAGCGGAGTGTGAGAATAGTTCTCCGTGGAGAAGCGGAGATTCAAGATAGCTTCCCGCGTTCTCATCGGCTTGGAGCAGTAGCTCAACTTCAGCCTGAAGGTCAGGATCGCCTTCAGATGCCGTGAGCACAAACGAGTGGCGTTCGTTGGCAGAAAGCTCCAACGCGGCGTGAAAGATATGGTTGACTGTCTTCCAACGACCTTGATCCATCTTTCACCAGGCAAAGGGCACCGGGAAGCGCCCCACACAATCAAGTCAACAATTCAGTTCCTTAAAGAGCCAGGCTTTGGCTATACGCCAGTCCCGCTTAACCGTACGTTCGGAGATGCCGAGTGCATTGCCGGCCTCTTCTTCGCTCATTCCGGCAAAAAAGCGCAACTCCACGATTTTCGATTGGCGCTTGTCGAGCACGGCCAGCTTGTTGAGTGCCTCATCCAACGCAAGAATCTCCGGAGCGCGCTCCGGGGAAGGCAAGATGGCCTCATTGAGGCTTATGACATCCCATCCGTTGCCCCGCTTGTGCGCTTTGCCGGCTCGCGCATGGTCAACAAGAATGCGGCGCATGAGGGTAGCCGAAACCGCAAAAAAGTGAGACCGGCTCTGCCAGTCGATCTCCTTTATGTCGGTCAGTCGAAGGTAGGCTTCGTGTACCAGGGCCGTTGGTTGCAGGGAGTGATTGGTTGCTTCCCGCCGCAAATGAATGGCGGCAATACGGCGCAACTCGTTGTAGACCAAAGGGATAAGACGACCTTCGGCCTCCTTGTTGCCCTGCTTCAATTCGAGCAGGAGATGCGTAACCTCGCCTGGAGCCGTGCTCACGGGAATCCTCTGCCAATGGGAAAATGAGGACCTGCCCTCATTTATACCATTGAATGCGCAGAGGATACCGAAGTTTTTGATGAGCACAAAACGAAGCGCGGCGGCTTGCAGCCCATCGGCCGTAGCAGTAGAGATTTAGCTTGCTGAAGGCCCCCAGGAGACTTGAAGGACCGGTTCTCAAGCACGATGGAATCAAGAGCGACGAAGAATGAAAGTTCGGCTTGACATCGAGAGCTTCGCAAGGCACATCCAGCCGTCTACACGCACCGGGTGTGGAAATGGGTCTTCGCACCAGGTGAGTGCAAGTTCCTATCGCCTTAAGGATCTACCTATGGATTTGGGGCTGTACTCAGGGGAATCCGGACGCTGATTCCGACAGCAAACTTTACATCCCACACGTTGGTCGTCATAGGCGCCGTAGCCGTTCCCAACGGCGCATTGACTGTCCAGCCACCCGCAAGCCTGGCATCTCGACCGAAGTCGGCAAGCGCATTAAGCACCATTGACCGCCACGAGAAGGATGGGCCTACACCGAAAGCGACTGAACTGCTCGCGGGGGTGTACCCGACCGCGCCGGTAAGGAAGCCGGCCAATCGTTGTTTACCGAGGATCTGTTCCTTGCCAATCAGGAAATTGAAAGAGGCGTCCGGAACCACGGTGTATGTTTTGCTTTCCTGTACAACGGGACCCGTCGCGGACTGCGATTGTGCAGCTGAATAGCTGTGGTAGGGAGTCACAGGGACCAAAAATCCACTTGAAAGCTCAAAGCGCGGATCGGGTTGGAACTGGACTGTCACGCTCGTTACTAGCTGTTTGACCGGCTGCTCGGCAAGGCCTGCGAGCACGGCTGAATCCGGGTCCACGTACTTGTCCCCTGAAACTCTTTTTGCCACAGATGCCAGCTTATTGACGTAGTTGATATTCCAAGTTGGTGTCTCGTAGTTCTTGTCGTGGCGCTGAAGGTCGGTGATAAAGAAAGCTGGCGCATATCCAGAGTCGGGAATCACTACAACTGCATCGCGCAAGGCGCCGAACTTCAACTGAATTTGGCTAAGTGTGCCGAGGGCACCGCCAAGTTGTTGCTGATTGGCGTTTAGGATCGCGAGCTGATTTGGCGACAAACTCGGAGCCAAGGAAGCGATTTGGTCTTGGATGGATTGGAGCCCACCTTTGAACGTAGCCATTTGCTTGTCGTAAATGGCCGCGTTGAGACGCGCTAGCACTGTTGTTCTCCAATCGTTGGCGTTGAGCCACGGGCGCAGCAATTCTCGTGACGTTACCTCACATGTGGAGACGGGCAGTGGTAACTCAACAAGATGAATCTGTTGGAGGGCAATGCTAACGCCTTTAAGCGCATCAGAATAGTCCTTCGAGTCAGTGAAACGCTTTAGGTCGTCTTGGAGATTCTTCTGGTCGGTAAGTAAAGATTCATACGCAGAAGGGACTGGCTTTGGGTTCTCGATTGTGAATTGCGCAGCGTTAGGGGGCGAGGCCGCTTTGGCAGCCTCGGGTGAAACAATGGCAAACCCAGTGAGTGCAGTCGTCAAATCTGAAAATCCATTGGAGAAAGCATCGAGCGCTGGGTTTGCGACATCCGATTTTGAATCGAGGGAGAGATCCTCGAATGGCGAGGGATTCAGCACTATGACGGTAATCCGGCTGCCACGCCGCGCATAAATTGTGGGCGGGGCGACAGGATGGAGGCGGTTGATGGTGATGGTGCAATTTCCATTGAGCGCTGAGTAGGAGCAGGAAGACTCGGCATTGGGCGGGGTTCTGCAAGGATCGGGCTGAGCGCTTAGCAGACCAAGATAACTGAAGAGACAAACTGCAGTGGATATTCGCGGCCAACCGTTGTACATATCATCCTCCTTGACGTTCGCGTGATGGCCCGATTGAACTGAACGGGCAAACCGGCCCAGAATGTTCAATGTTTGTTTCAGACGCCGCTGCTGACGGATTGCCTAATCCAATCCGCGCTTCCCGGGTGGCAGGCTACTTACTCATGCGTCTGGCCCGGGGCTTGTCGTCCTTAGGATCGCTCACCTCCGCGTCTATCGGGCGCTCCGGATGCTTATTGGTGAGTACATCCCCGCGTGACTGTTCCGAGGTCCAGAGTTCCTGCACGATAGTAGGCTATGCATCCGCGCTGGCCCTCGTGGATTGCGACTTAGTAAACACCGCCCGAATGGAGAGTAACGGCATCGCAAATACGGAAGATGAGAGAGCCTGAATCGCAATATTCCTTTCATAACACCCACATCCCGGTTCACTACTGACCGTCTTTGAAGTTCAGGCCATGACGAACAGGAGCCGCCTACGACTACACGAGTTGGGCCTTCTCATTCCTTTGGCGTAATTCGATCACAAATGGGGACATTCAGCCAAACAAATCGTCGCCGGAAGTTCTTTGGCCCCTTTTGCATTACGATTCCGCCTACCTGAACAGCACACATTCTCTGGCGGCACAGGTGACGATTCAGCCATTCGAGTTGGAACTGGGACCCAGCCTCACAGTCTGCCAAAACAACCGTCTCGGGAACGAGACCTAACGACCATCAGGAGAACTCCATGAAACATGCGCAGCTCTTCACGCTTCTTGCGGCACTGGTGCTCACCTGTTTCACCGCGGATGCACAACAGACGAAGACCATCACCACCTACACGACCGGCACCGGCTCAGCAGTCGAGGCTGATCGCGGGCAGGCAATGGACGAAGCCACACAAACGGCGCAGAACTGGGCGAACTCAGCCTGCATCGGCACCGTTACCAACACCAACACAACTGCCTCGAATTGCACCCAACTTGGTTCCGCCGACGAGAACAACGTCACCTATGACTGCATGGTAACGGTGAAGGCCACGTGCGAGATCCAGTATCGCGGCAAGTAGCTGGACGGGATTTCCTCTCGCACCAATGCGGAATGCCTCCGTATGTGCGGGCCTGAGACTATCATTTCCCGCCCCAGGGGTAACTCTCTGGGGTGCACCCCCTGTATCGAGGAGGATCGATCATGAAAAAAGCATCGATTTTGTTTGCGGTATTGAGCCTTCTCGGCTCGACCCAGGCATTTGCACAGCAGTACACATCTACAGCCAATCAGTGTCTTCGCGAGTACTATAACCCGAACAACTACAACTGGCTGACGTATGAGAATACTTGCGACCAAGCCCTCTACGTCGTTCTTGTCACGAATTCGGGAGGGAGTTGGGCTCTCGATTTCAGTCCAGGAAGCAACAGTGGCCCAGGCCTGAGCGCCAATGAAGTAAGGGCGGCCGGTGGCATACATGCTTATGCGTGCCCTGCCGGTTATGTCCCGGTGGATCCGAACGACAATCTGATTCGCTCTCGCCCGTACAGTCAGTATCGATGCAAGCAGAACTAGGCCGGATCGGCACAGCTGCCCAACTGTTCCAGGATTTACCCCAGAGGAGTTCGCATATGCTTTTTCGGTTCTTGTTCGTAGCCTGCTTGGTTCTCGGTGCGACTTCGGCTGTCTGCCAAGAGAACACAACGTTTCAGGGACAGCCATCAATCCACTGGCAGATTGCGCCTCAATTGTCGGTGTACGCAACAGCGTCCAACTATAACGGAATCCGTTCGATCATGTACGAGGTTAGTTACGAAAAATGGCTGTCCTCGAAAAGAGCGCTGTTTGCCATTGCCGCCGGAGTTGCATCCGGTGATACTTCGGTGACGGGCAGAATGGTCGATATGCCACGGCAGTTTGGGAGACTTTATGTCACGTCCGATGAGGTCGCGTTTGTGCCGGATACTTCGAATGCGGATCTGGCTTGGTCGATCGCGCGGAATCAGCTTGTCGTAAAACATGTTGCTGACAACGGGGAAGAAGTATTCAGCCCAGACAAGAAGCTACACGGTTTGCTACACATTCAACCCGTCAGCGACCTAACGGGGCAATTGGCCTGGAGCAACGGCTTTGGAGGGCCGGTTCTCGAGGCAAAACGCCCTAAGACGCCCGCGGCCGAGTTCCTTGATTATTTCCACAATTCGTTAACAGATCCGTCGGCGGCACTCGAAAGAATATCGAGCCACTAGCTCCCTGCGATGGGACGACTGCCGAACAACCCCAAATATCTCCCAAATGGGAGATGCAGGGGATTGTGAAGTTTCGCTACGCTCTCCTCAATCGAAATTGCCGCGCAGACGAAGGCATCTTCTTCCCCATTTCCCTGAAGCCATTTGGTGGTCCCGGTCAATAGCAACCGTGTAGTGATTTTGATTTGGTACTTCGTGGCGGGAAACAGATGTGGTCAGCGCGCACACCAGCTTTCCCTATCCATCCCTAGTTGTTTCGTTGTCGCTGTCTTGGAGGTTCTTGATCATGAAGATGATGCTGCGTTTGTCAATTCGGTATCTGTCGGTACCTGAGTTTTCGTCTACCGCTTCGGCGATGGCCAGTGTCGCCCAACAGCTCATTGCGCTCTTTGTAGTTTCCATTAGCATCATTTTTCTTGCCGGTTGTTCAGGAGGCACGTCAAGCGCGAGCAGCAGCCCCACTCCCACTCCCACTCCAACTCCAACCCCGACTACGGTTTCGGTGACTCCATCCACCGCCCAGGTAATCCTTGGGAATTCTGCGCAATTTGCTGCGGCAGTTCAAGGAGTGTCGAACATAGCCGTAACATGGCAGCTTAGCGGTGCGGGGACAGTCAGCTCATCCGGAGACTACACCGCTCCAGCGGACTTGCCGACATCGACCACCGCAACCATAACGGCCACCAGTCAGGCTAACAGCACAGTCAGCGGCTCCGCGCAGGTTACAATCACCAGCGATATCGTTGTATCTATTCAGACGAATCCCGCCCAAACATCCTCGGCTGTGCTCGGCTCATCGCTTTCGCTCACCAGTTCCATCACCTCAGCCGGAAAACCCGATACTTCAGTCACCTGGAGCGTCAACGGAATCACGGGCGGCAATAGTATTGTTGGCACCATCACCGGGACAGGACCATATACCTATACCGCCCCAGGTGTGATGCCCAATTCCTCTCAGGTCAGCATTCAAGCTATAAGTGTAGCGGATCCGTCAAAGACCGCAGCCCTTTCACTAATACTGACGACTCCATTGGTTACAGTGTCCAACTCTTCGCCAATCCCGTTAACTCCACTTCAAATCAAAACGGGCGCCTTTACTGCTACGACAGACACGGCTATCACCTTCTCTGACGGTCAATCCTTCACGTTCGTTGAGAAACCAATCCGGATTGCATCCGATGGAACCATTTTCGCCGCAGTTCCACTCTATGTTAATTCGGGCGGAACGATGGCTTCCGGGTCATTGTCGATGACGCTGATCCAAGGCTCAGTTACGACCCCGGCGGTAAAACTAAATGTTCAGGAACTGCCGACCGTCGCCTCGTACGGCGCTCAGCCCGGCGAGATATCGCAAGCTCTCTTTGTCTATCAAGCGCTTATCGCCTCACAGAGCCTTAATGCGCTCCAGGCGGTCACCGGCAACAGTCATAACACCGTCAGTACGTCAGCCGCCATATCCTCGCTTAAAACGGCGCTTAGTTCGGCCTTGGCCGCAAAGGCCGACATCGATGAACTCGTAGCGAACCCGAATTTCTCGTTAACTGAGGCGACACTGGCAGACGGCACCACCTTCACGCTAAACGCAGCCTCTCTCGACCAAATGGACCGTGTGATCGGAGTTCTCCTGTCAGGGCAATTGGGATCAATTATCTCCTCCGCTGCTGCGTCCTCAGCTGAGCTAAAAGGCCCTGGTGCCCGTGCGAAATCGCGTTTCGTTCTGCCGAAAACATCGGCCGGCGCATTGGGTTTCCGCTCGTTGCCGTCCCTGGCTTCGGCTCGGATGCTAAACACACGGTTTGCGCACGCAAGAAACAGACGGCGCAATCTAATCTCTCCGGCCAGTTCCAGCGCGCTAACGCTGTGGCAGCAGATGCAATTGATCTATGCGACCGCGACTGCGGCGGCTGGTACGGTCCAAGCCGTCAACACTGCCGACAAGTATCTGAACCCGCCAAGCGGGTCCACAGCACCCACCACCACTCAGACCATACTGGACGAAGTCTCCGCAATAGCGGGCGGTCTCAAAGCGGGCGTCACCGGTGCCTTGGGCACGGTCATTGATTCGAAGTTGGCAGACCAATTCGGTTCCTACGTGGGGGTATTGGCCAGCACCAACACGATAGTCCAATGCCTTACGGACTCAGCCATCTACTTTACTTTCGTCGCGACTGGACAGGATGCCGCAGCGAATCTCGTCGTCCAGGATCTGGACAGTATTAAGGCCGCAGATATAGGCACCGCGCTTATATCTCTCATCTCCACGTTTACCCCATCCTCGGTTGCTGTGACCGCTGTGGGAGGTTTATATACGTTCACCACTACTACTTTGACGTACCTCAACAACGACCTTGACAGTTCGAGCCAGACGACCCAAAGCGTTCTAAACGAGGGATCCGCCATCAATGCTTCTAACACGGACGGTATAGGTCTGCTCGAAGGTAGCGTTAGTCCTACCTCCAGTCAAGGCGCCGCTCCATCCGATGCTCAGGTGGAGATGAACCCCGCACCCGGAGGGCAAGCCCTTGACGTTGTCACTGACGCGGATGGGGATTTCGAAATGATGGTACCGGTAGGGCAGGCGGGATTTAACTATGCCGACGTTACCCTCACCGTCACAGACTCCTCTGGAAACAACATCGGAAAGCAGACTGACGATCTTGTCAGCTTCGAGGTGGACACGCCAACAACATTAGCACCGATTACTCAATCCGAAGGCAGTAATTGTGGTACGGCCGGCGGAGGAACCTTCAGTGGGACGTATTCAGCTTCTGGAAACGGTATCGATCCCAGTTCTGGTCAGTATCTTATTTACACCGATACTGGAACATTCAATGGAACCTACGACCCGAGTACCTGCTTCATCAACACTTTTGCTCTAACCTCCTCAATTCCCTCGATAAGCAAGCTCAATTTCGATGGTGCCGTGGACTACGCATACGTTAGCGGTAGCAGCATAGATGTTGATTTCGGTGACGGGGCTGGCGACAGTTTCTCCTGCATCAGCGCCGACGGCAATCTCGCGAGCGTGGATGACGCAAAGAATCCGGGCGACCCCATATGGGACCTTACCGCTTTCGGAACTTGCAAGGTCACGATTAACTGATTTTTGGTGGGCGAACAGTTTGATTGCTTCGACGTCCGTGATTTCCCTGCGAATATCTCCCAGATGGGAGATGCGGATGACGGATGACGACGCCCAATCTAAATCGAGCGACGCGAGGCCCGGCGCTCGAAGTTGAGGAATGTGGCTTCGCTGTTATTGGTGGACCTGAAGACCCTGTGGTTGCACTGCAAAACCCATGATGTGAGGTTAAGAACAGCCATGCTGCAGTTAAGAGAATTAGAACTGAACACCGAACGGATCACCGCCCGCGAAAGTGCTAGAACCGTGGCTACTGTTCGTCACAGTAACCACCGCCGTTCTCAGGCCCATTTTTCGAATGTTGCCGTTGTCGCATTCTTATTGGCGGTGTTTTCAAACTGCACTTCGATTGGATTTGCTCAGGGACCTGGAGAATGGACCTGGGTTAGCGGAAGAGGATACGGAAGCACAGCCGGTATTGATCCGGTCTATGGAACGGTGGGGGAGCCCGCTTCGGCTACTACGGCAGGCGGAGTTCAAAATGGATCGTCTTGGATAGATCCGAACGGCAATCTCTGGCTTTTCGGCGGACTTGGCGTGTGTAGCAGCACGGGCGGCACAGGCGACGTGAACACCATGTGGAGATTTACCCCATCCACCACGGAATGGACATGGATAGGAGGGAGCAATTCATGCTACGGAGGTGCCGCAAGTTATGGCACATTAGGGAAATCCTCCGCTACCAATATTCCTGGTGCCCGTGACTCGGGTTCCAGCTGGACCGATCTCAACGGTAATTTTTGGCTATTTGGAGGTGAAGGCTACGATTCTAAAGGCGTGGACGGATACCTCAACGATCTCTGGAAATTCAATCCAACGACAAAGGAATGGGTGTGGGTGGGCGGTAGCAGCACCGTCCCATCGGTGGGAGAAGGCCAGCCTGGAGTCTATGGCACATTGGGTACTCCTGCAGCCGGGAATATTCCCGGTGGGCGCATCGGGTCTGTAAGCTGGATCGACGTCAGCGGCAATCTCTGGTTATTTGGGGGCTCCAACGACAACGGACAGTATTTCAACGATCTTTGGAGATTCGACCCATCCACGAGTGAATGGACCTGGATGGCAGGAAGCGACGTGGGTGACAGCGCTGGAGTGTATGGCGCGATTGCGGTGCCCGCTGCGGGAAACACTCCCGGAGGGCGTGTTGGATCTGTTAGCTGGACCGACGAGAGCGGCGATCTTTGGCTGCTCGGAGGCGGAGGCCAAAGCGCAGGAACAACCGTTTTCTTCAACGATTTGTGGAGGTTTGACGTTTCCACGAATGAATGGACATGGATGAGTGGTAGTAGTACGGGCAATCAATCGGGCGCATACGGCACGTTGGGAACCGCTTCTCCCGGAAATGTTCCTGGAGCCCGTATCCAGGCCTCCAGTTGGACTGATCTGGACGGTAGTTTTTGGCTGTTTGGAGGTCGAGGCTACGATGCCAACGGCGTGGACGGCTACCTCAACGATTTCTGGAAGTTCAATCCTACGACAAGCGAATGGGCATGGATGGGCGGTAGCAACATACTTCCATCGGCAGATAGTGGTTTGCCTGGAACCTACGGTACGTTGGGGACGCCGGCAGCCGGAAATATTCCTAGTGGACGCGAAGGTTCTTCGGCGTGGACCGATGGAAGCGGCAACCTATGGCTATTTGGAGGGCTCGGATGGGGTTCTGACAGCGGGGCGCTCTTTGAGGGCGATCTGAATGATCTCTGGGTGTATCAACCAGCTACAGGGTCCACACAGGTTGCAACACCTCAGTTTACCGTTCCGGGCGGGACATATTCTGCTCCCCAGCAGGTGACGATTACCGACGCGACGAATGACGCAACGATCTACTACACCACTGATGGAAGCACGCCGACCACCGCTTCGACTGTGTACAGCGGTTCGATAAAAGTATCGTCCATGGAAACGCTTGAGGCCATCGCCACCGCGACCGGATTTTCGCAAAGCGCCGTGGCATCGGCGACCTACACGATAACGGTCCCCGTCAAAGTAACGCCATTAGTGACGGTGACGCCTTCTTCATCGAGCATTACGACAACACAGCCGCTGATAATAACGGTGGCGGTCAGTGGCGGGACGGGCAATGCGACCCCCACCGGCTCGGCAACCCTGTCGGGCGGAGGTTACACCTCGGCTGCCACACCGCTGAGCGGGGGGAGCGCCACCATCAATATCCCGGCTGGATCGCTCGCCCCCGCCGCCGATACCCTAACGGTCAGCTACACACCGGACACGTCTAGTTCCTCGACCTACAACAGTGCCACAGGCACGGTCTCGGTGACGGTGACCGTGCCGCCGAGCTTCACATTGTCGGGTTCGCCGACGAGCGTGTCGGTTGCGCAGAATGGGAGTAGTACGAGCACGATCTCGGTGGCGGATCTGGGCGGGTTCACGGGGACCGTAACACTGGCCGCGACGGGATTGCCAAGCGGAGTGACCGCGAGCTTTGCGGCGGGCACTGTGGCTGGTACTCAGGTGTTGGCGCTGTCGGCCAGCAGTACGGCCACGTTGGGAGGGCCGGTGACAGTGACCGTTACTGGAACCTCCGGAGTGTTAAGCGCGACCACAACCGTTTCGCTTACGGTGGCGGCGGAACCAACCTTCGGGCCGAGCGGTAGCGGGGGCAGCGATGGGACGATCTCGGTGGCTCCGGGCGCGACGACTGGAAATACGGCGACGATCAGCGTGGCGGGGACAAACGGGTTCTCGGGCTCTGTGAGCCTTAGCTGCTCCATCACCCCGGCGGCGACCAGCGATCCACCGACGTGCAGCCTTAGCCCAGCCTCAGTGACGCTGAGCGGGAACACGGCGCAAACATCGACGCTTACGGTGCTCACAACGGCAGCGACGACGGCTGAGAACCGGACGAAGAACCTTTTCTGGCCTTCGGCCGGCGAGACGGCGCTTGCGGTGGCGCTGCTGATCGGGGTTCCGCGGCGGCGGCGTAACTGGCTAGCAATAGTGGGGATAGCAGTGCTGGTTGCCTCGATCAGCGCAAGTGGCTGCGGCGGAGGAGGAAGTGCTGGAAGTGGTGGAGGAGGTGGCGGTGGAGGCGGGAACACTGGCACCTCGGCGGGGACATACACGGTTACCGTAACCGGCACTGGCACATCAAGCCGCTCATCTAGCTCTGTTACAGCCACGGTGGGTACAGTCACGGTTACTGTGAATTGACCGCGCCAGAATGAAAGATGACCTCTCTCGTTTTGAGAACCAGTAGTGTGGAGAGTCATCGCGGGTTCGTGTTGGATACATGGTCCGGCTTTATGCTGGCATCGCTGTCCGATGGCCTCACCATCCTGGCAACGACAACATTAGCCGCATCAACTCCCATTAGCGGCGGGTGACAGTTTTAGACGGCACTCGCTTCCATTGGAATCGGGTGGTTTCGAGAATGATGCACTCGTTGTCTTGTTGTGAAGCGTAACTCAGTTCAAGAAGATCTCCCAAATGGGAGATGCGCGCACAACAGTACTGTTGATATTTCAATATTTGTCGTGATCTCGACCATTTCCCAAATCGTGCTCCGGAGGTTTCACTGTGAAGAAATTATGCTTGACCCTAACCACCTTGCTGTCCACGTCAATTCTGATGAGAGAGATGGCCAGTGCGCAGATAATCCCGAATGCTGCGCTTCCCGGCGCCGCTGAAGAACAAGCTGCGGTTCAAAACTATTACCATCAGCATTACGCGCAGGCTGTATCCGGGTTTCTCTCTGCTGCCAACGTCGGCAACACGGAAGCATACAGTTATCTCGGCTACATATATAGATTTGGGTATGGTGTTGACGCCGATCCACGAAAAGCTGCAATGTGGTTTCAAAAATCCGTCGATGCCGGGGATACTGCAGATCAAGTCTCGCTGACGGGAGTTCTACGTCTCTTAGGCCAGCCTACTCCCTCATCTTTGCGCGCATCAACCACTTCGGCGCCAGAACCGACACCTCGAGTATCCCAAGAAATACGGATTGCTCTGCAACCGGCAGCCCAACCTCAAGAGCTCCAGACCGCTCAGCAACAAGCAGCCCAGCAAGCAGCACAGGAGGAGTCCGATCGGCAGCAGCGCATCGAGCAACTCAAAGCAGATATCCAACAGCAGGAAGCGAGCGCAGAGTCATGGGACAGAAGCGCCCAAGACATGGAAAATAGCAACAATAATAATTGCACCACCGGTGGATTGGGTGGACTATTCTGTCGCGGAATTGGAACTGCTGGCATCGCTAAGGCGAAAAAAGAAGCAGCAAAGGCCAGAAACCAGGCTGCTGCAGATCAAGAAGAGATTGAACGACTGCAAGGGCTTGAAGTTCGGAGCCGCCGGCGGGAGGACGAGAGTTTCGGCGGACAATTTCAGCAGGCTGCCGCTCAAAACGATTTGAGCACACAACGAATCAAAGGTTCGGCCGCGACAGCTGCGGGCCCTGGGACTTCCAAGCCTCAAGAGGGGTCGACGCAACAAGACGGGTCTGCGCAACCCACCTACCAGGCGGACCGCCACTACGAAGGTTTGGATAGTAACTGGGTTAAGACGCTTCTCAGGCAAAACGGCGACTGGAGTTGTCCAACAAGTCTGTCTCAGACGAATACGGCCACCGGTTTTGCTAGTCAAGCGAACAATGTCTGTATGCGCGATAGCTATGTGTGGGCGGCCGTCCTCGAAGCATGGGGGGCTGAATGTGAGTCTCGATTTTCGCGAGACCAAGTCGCGGCCCAGGATGCCACTGCGATGAAAGGGAATCTGATCAGCGCCGCAAAACTTTGCTCGAATGCTCCTGTATTTGGTCCGGGGCCAGAGTGTGGGAGCGCAAAAATAGTGGACTGTAAAGATCTTGCTCCTCTCAAGAACCAGTAGCTTAAGAGCCAGATTGGACCGCCGCTCGTGACCACGTTGCCCGGTCCTTGCAACTACGGCAGGCGGAGTTCAAGATGCATCGCCTGGGATGGATCCGAACCAAGACAACTGTCATTTACACAACCGGAAATGATCGCCGCCCTAAGATGGTCGGACGGAGCGAATCGAGAACGAACTTTGCAGCACGAAAGGATTATTTTCATGTCTGTCAAGATTTGTGGTATCGGGATACTGTGGCTTGCTAGTTTAGGGCTAGCTCAGACGATAGAGGCTCACTGGCAATGGGTGCAGTCGGATAAGCATGGGGAGATGGCCAATTGCGCGCCTGCAAAGGGCAAAGACAGCCTCTCATTCGAGTTCACCGATCATGAATATACGTGGTCGATGATTGAGATAACTGAGCCTGTAAACATTAAGAATCCGAATAAAGGATGGCTTCGTCAGCTCGGCGAAAATAAGGTTGACGTAACGCTGGCCTTTGACCAAGAAGCTCCTATTACGGAATCGTGGGGAATAGCAAATCACGCCGACTATATTCGACAAACGATCATAGCACCGCGCGAGCGCGACGATAAACTGTTGAAAAAAATCCTAACGAGTAAACAGCTGACAATAACATTTCAAGACAGCGAGGGACACAGTGTTTCCAATTCCTATGACCTGAGTGGCTTGAGGGAGCAGATGAGCGCACACAAGGAGCATGTCAATAAATTCGGGGTGATGGAGTGGCTACCACCCGGGCTTGGGTCTTAGAGATCCGCTCCGGAGCGTAGAACTGCGGAGGCGTCGCTGAAATGGACTGATGCGGTGGTCCTATATTCGGCAACATCTCCCAAATGGAGGTGTTTTGTTCCTTTATCGCCCAATATGCTTTAGTCACGCACGCTAGGCAGTGTAGTCAAATCAACAAGAGGAGATTGTCACAATGCGCATACGGAATGTTCTTGCCGGGGTTCTATTGGTTACGAGCTGTTTGAGCGCGGTCGCTCAGAAGCACGTTCATATCGCGGAAACTGAAGGTGTCAGTCTTGATGCCGACGTCCAGGGCGATATGATAACTCTCAAATGCGACAACTCATCTTCACAAAGCGTTCGTTGTACGGTAACGAACATCACACTTTGGGTGGATGGAACCAAGAAAGCCCATTGGGACGGACCTTACGCTATGTCCGTAAATTCTGGACAGGAGAGTTCGATGACTTTGAGTGGTAACTTTCCAATCGTAACCGGAGAGGTGGAGATACGCGCCACATTGAACGTTCAATGAACCGACCTAACTGCGCGAGCTAGATGAGTCAAAAGTAAACGAGAAGTGTCTTTATGCCGCTCTCGCTCTTTCTCATTTACTTTTGACTCATCCGCGCCGCACACAGGTGAAGGATATACTGGTTTGTTGTTTCTTGTTTCTCTCGTTCAGAAAAATTCGAACGGCTCCGTGCATACCTGATAGGCTGTTCAACTTGGAGCGCATCCGCTAATCGTTGGCAAGTCAATTAGGAACCTGGCAGCGAAAGCATCAGCCTCATCAACTCTGACTGACGGCGGGTACCGGTTTTGGCGAGGACCCGTTTCAGTTGGAAGCGGGTAGTTTCGAGCGTGGTTCGCAATTGATCGGCTGCTTCGCGAACTTCAAACCCTTGAAGAAGTAAGTCGGCGAGCCGCGATTCAGTGGGAGTTAAACCGTAGAAGGCGCGCAAGACCGCAGCACGAGAAGCCGGTTTGGATGAGGGGTCAGAAAGGAATACCAGCACTTGCGGGCGCTCTTCGGCTAGCAGGCCGCTCGATACGAATGGAAATACAACCACCTGTAATGGTTTCTTGCCCGATTTGCGCGAAAGGAGCAATGTGTTGCCCTCTGATTGGTGCGGGGGGTTCCAGACTTGGTTAGCAACGGCCAGCATATCTTGCAATCGGCGGTTGTCATCGGGGTATGCGGCTTCAAGATGCGAAGCATGAATTCGGATGCCGTCCTGCTGGTCGAGGAGATGCTTGGCTGGCGCAGAAAGATTGGTGATGCGCCCCTCGCCGTCGAGAGCAACGACCCCGAAATCAAACTGGGCAATGCTCGTCAAGAGCGCGCTGTTGTTGTCAGAGGCGCGTTCAATGATGCGCTGTAAGCGAAATGCCTTCCCAAGGTGTGGAGTCAGCAGTTTCAGGAGTTTAACTTGCTCGGCAGTGAATTGCTTTGCGTCTTCGGGACGGATGAGGCTGAGACCGGAACCAAACCGCTCATTCTGTTCAATAATTGTCCAGCCCAGGAAAAAGATCCCGTTTGTCCGTCCATAGTCTGTGTAAAACTCAGTTCGTCTGAGTTCTGTGCCGGTAATCAATTCTGAACTTGATCCCGTTCCATCCCGAGGGAATCGCTCACGGATTCGTTGGATGTAAGGATCTCTCACCGCATAGTATTTTGCGTACGCACTGGCCGCCGATTCGTCGTAGCCAAAACGATGCACGCGGTTTCCTCCGGTGTGCGTTGCCCAACTCTGACGTGAAAAGGCGTGTACATGAATTGAGGCTTTGGAGGCGCTTAGCTCCTTTGCGGCATTTTCCAAGAAAACGTCCCAATGGCGCGGGTCCGCCGCTGCCTCGTACACGTCCAGCAGCAGGTTCGATAGACGTTGATCAAACGAATTCATGACCTCGCCCCGTGCTCGCTTACCACCTCAATGTACTTACCGGTCGATTCGACTTCTTGATGTGGGAGGCCCGATGTCGAATGAAACATCCAACCGCCTGCCCATATACCAGGGAAGTTGGAACACGAAGCCTCCGGTGCTAACCGGACGCCGGTCGTCGATCAGAGCAGTTGACAGAATGGGAAGCGGGGAAACTGATACAACGGAAACAGCTTACCACAGATTTCTCCCAAATGGGAGACTGATGCGCAGGGGCAGGAGATGCCTCATGGTGAAGAAACGGATGGCCGGAGATCACGCTGCCGGTACTTACGGTTTCAAAGTGCGTGAAGCCAACAGTATGCGAGACTGCAGAAGCAAGTGCTCGGGACAACACGGGTTGCATCAATTCCTTGTGTGGCCTGTGCCTTGATTGACCTGGATAAAGTTCTGATCGAAACGCGCCGGACCGAGAGTCGCTTCCAACGCGAACAGCGTTCAGCGTGCCACGGTCCGGACCAAGATACCTGCGAATTGAACGGAACGATGCATGGAGTTGCCAATACGTGTTCCCCGGTCAACAATCGACATGTTTGCGGCGGTGGTGGCTTTATCTAGCGCGGTTCGGGTTCCTGGCCATCGAATAAGCTTTGGGATCAATCACCTTATGAATGAACTTCAATCCTTTCCAGAATCGATAAGCCATCCTCACAAAATAATTCGCCAGACTTGTCGCGAAAAGAGCATCGTCTTGACACTATTTGTATGGGGAGCTTAAAGATCCGCCAAACCAGTCACGGATTGGGGCTGTAGCGCTATTCGGCACTTGTCGGATGGATTGCGGTACCGCGAAAGGTAGGGGGAGGATCGATCCTGAAATCGAAAACAGGTGTCTATTCGGACACTTAGCTATGTTTCTTCTTTTCACGTAGCTCCATGAGCAGGCGCGTGCACTCCGCACACTTGAAAATATGCAAATCGTTGAGAGCGGCTAGGGTTACATCTTTGGGATCGTCGATCAAGCTCTTCAAGACGGCTGGGTCAGGACATCCCTTGCGCTCCGGGTTGGGATAGTGGGTTAGAACATGCTCCTGTAGTTTTTCAA
>Ga0181520_10004057_pt1 | contig 25000 bp, 22 predicted proteins | sample PEATcosm2014_Bin_29_FD_132451 | JGI IMG/M metagenome (GOLD analysis project Ga0181520, IMG submission 132451) | Peatland microbial communities from MTU Mesocosm Facility, Houghton, MI, USA - PEATcosm2014_Bin02_30_metaG | ecosystem: Environmental > Terrestrial > Soil > Wetlands > Peat | place...
ATTGGCACACACGCGGTAACCGTGGTGGCTATCGACTCTGGCGGCCGCTCGACCACATTAGGACCGCTCACCATCACCGTCACCGGTGGCCCGCCAGTCGGTTCTCTTGATGCAGCCATCGACTCGGTCACTGGCAGCAGCACTCTTCCACAGACCGATTCTCTTCTGGTCAAAGGCTGGGCTGCCGACCCGGTGGATGGTTCGCCGCTCGGCAACGTCAAAGTATACGTGGATGGAGTTTACTTTGGCACTCCCACTCTGGGGCTCGCCCGCCCGGATGTAGCCACATACTTCAACATGCCCACCTGGGCAAACTCCGGCTACCAGCTCATCGCATCCGCCGCCACACTTTCGATTGGCACACACGCGGTAACCGTGGTGGCAATCGACTCTGGTGGCCGCTCGACCACATTAGGACCGCTCACCATCACCGTCACTGGTGGCCCGCCAGTCGGTTCTCTTGATGCAGCCATCGACTCGGTCACTGGCAGCAGCACTCTTCCACAGACCGATTCTCTTCTGGTCAAAGGCTGGGTCGCCGACCCAGTGGATGGTTCGCCGCTCGCCAACGTCAAAGTTTACGTGGATGGAGTTTACTTTGGCACGCCAGCTCTGAGCATCGCCCGCCCGGATGTGGCGGCATACTTCAACATGCCCACCTGGGCAAACTCCGGCTACCAGCTCATCGCATCGGCGGCTACACTTTCAATTGGCACACACGCGGTAACCGTGGTAGCTATCGACTCTGGCGGCCGCTCAACCACATTAGGACCGCTCACCATCACCGTGACGCCGTAGCTGCGTATCACTTCCCTTACCACAAAGGCCAGCCCGGAGGCTGGCCTTTGCTCTTCCGCTGATTGTGGATGGTTATTTTTTGGAAGGTGTCTTGCCCATCGAGATGACCTCCAACTCGACCGGAGCAAGTCCGGACTTGATCATTGCCAGCTTTTGGGCAGCGGCCAAGGAAAGATCGATGATGCGCCCCTCTTGAAGAGCGCCTCGATCGGTAATGCGAACCACCACCGACCTCTTGTTCACCATGTTCTTGACGCGAACCACCGAGCCAAAGGGAAGAGTTGGATGGCAGGCGGTCATGGCGTTCATGTCAAAACGCTCTCCACTAGCTGTATGGCGGCCGTTGAATTTGCCGCCGTACCAGGAGGCGAGGCCTTTGAGTGCATGAGCCGTAGCTGTTTCCACGGGCTGATGAGGCGCCAGCGAAGCCGGCGTCGCGCTCGTTGCGGTGGCCGCGGAGGAAGCCGCCGTGGCCAATCGGGGAAGCGGCGCATCCGCATGCACGGTCCGCGTGGCGACTGTGATCACCCCGGCGGCCAGTGCTACAGAGGAAGCTCCCGCGAGCAGCCAAATCCGTAACGAAGATTTTGAGCTCGTGTTGCCTGGTTCTCGTCGTTTCTCCATCTGCCTATTTTACCAATTCGATACTGATTCACCTAATTGTTGGCGATTCAGGCACGAGAGGAGTCTGCCCAAAATTGCACATTCCACAAGTAAATTCCCATCAACAGCCATTTCCACATCAAAATAAATGTGACATTTTTTGTGCAAATCCCCGCTGATATTTCTTGGCGCGCAACAATTCTCACTCTATGGTGTTCGTACAGTTGAAACCGCTTCATATTGGAGGAATTTCTTTGAATCGAATTGGTTTGCTTTTCCGCTTCGTTGTTTGCGCCGCACTGTTGACGGCGGTTGCCGTCACAGCCCAAAAGCCAGCCGCTACGCCGCGGGCACCTATCCCCTCAGCTATTGTTTCCGCCAAAACGATCTTCCTCGCCAACGCCGCTTCCGACAACGGGATGTTCCCTTCCCCTTTCTCCGGCGACGCGGATCGCGCCTACAACCAGTTTTATGCGGCGCTGAAGGCATCTGGAAAATTTGATCTGGTTACTGACCCGAAGGATGCCGATCTGGTTCTGGAACTGCATCTGGAAAACACCATCAATCTTTCAACCATGCAAAGGCCCACTCCTGTCAGCCCCATCTTCCGTCTGGCGGTCTACGACCGGAAGAGCCATTTCTTGCTTTGGGAGACGACAGAATGGATTGAATTCGCCACTCTGCAAAAGACGCACGACCGCAACTTTGATCAAGCTCTCTCGGCTTTGAGCGATGATTTCCTGTCACTCACCGGCAAATCTCCGGCTCCGGCCAAATGATTGCCTTTCCGCGCAATCTTTGCAGATAATTTATTCCCCTCCTGTTAGCGTGAAATTGTCGATAAACAAATGCAGGAGGGGAAAGCAATGAAAATCAACGCCGCGGGAATGGCACTACTTAAAAAATCGGAGGGCTTTCGCAGCCGCGTCTATCTGGATGTGGCCGGTCTGCCCACCATCGGTTACGGCCACCGGCTTCTGCATCCGGATTCCTTCCCCAACGGAATCGACGAGGAGCAAGCCGCCAACCTTCTGCTCTGCGATGTGCGCGACGCCGAACAAGCCGTGCAGCGCCTGGTAAAGGTTCCGCTCACGCAGGGCCAATTCGATGCACTGGTGGACTTCTGCTTCAACTTGGGCGCCGGCAAGCTCGCCTCCTCCACGCTGCTCAAAGCGCTCAACGCAGGCCGCTACGACGAGGCCCTCCAGCAGTTGCTGCGCTGGGACCACGCCGCCGGCCGGCAGTGCGCCGCGCTGAAGGCTCGCCGGGAGGCTGAAGCCGAACTTTGGCGCAATCAAATGATCGAACAGCAGGTTGCCGCGTAAGCCGCTGCCTGTTTCCTGTCTATGAGCCTGAGGAATCGTCTATAAACCCTTGGCCGGTGGCATCGTCACTTCCAGCGATTCACCGGTCTCCAGCAGGCTTTTCAAGCTGGAAAGAATGATCGGCCAACCTCCCGAAACCGCCTGGATGAACTTCGATTCCGGTACGTCCATGGTGTGCGTAACGGTGAGCTTAACCGCTTCGCCCTGCTCTTCGAGTTCATAGCTCATGCGCGAGTAGCCCTCGGCGGTGAGAGCGGGATTGATCTCATGCCGCCACTTGAGAGCCAGCCGCCGCAGTGGATCAATCGCGACAATCTCGCCGCTGTCGGCCATTCGTCCGTCGGCAAAGACAATCCGCCACGATGAGCCCGGCATCCATTCGGACTCCTGCGTGGTCGCCATCCAATACTGGCGCGTAAACTCAGGCTCGATGAGCGCCCGCCAGAGCTTTTCCGGCGTGGTGCGGATGTAGGTTACGTAAACAAATTTGGATTCGGACATGGGTTGACCTCCTGGATTTTCTTGAGTTCGGGATTAATAACTAGAATCTATCAGCTTCAGGATCGCTTGGATGCGGAAGTGCGACAGCTCCAGAGTTCAAGAGCGGACGGGGTAGAATCGGCGCGCCTATCCTGGCGCCTGGTTCACCGTGATCTTCTGGTTCAATAGAGGCCGAAGAGACGCCGAGCAGTTCGCGCAGTTTCTTGATGGTTTCCACATCCGCTTCCAAATACGCCTTCGCATATTCCCGCACAAAGTCGCCCACCGGAAAGCTGCCCAGTCTTCTCTGTAATTCTCCGTAGATAGTTGGGATTCTTTCTCCGCTCATGCAAGCATCATATACCTGATTCCATTCGATACAAGCGCAACGATCTACAATAAAACTCAATATGAAATGGAAAGAATTGGCAGCAGAAGTGACGGCGGTAGGAGCGGGCGGCGACTCATCGGAGGCGATTACCGGTGTGGAGTATGACTCGCGGCGAGTGCGCCCAGGCGCGGTCTTTGTGGCGATGAAGGGCGGCTCGACCGACGGAAATCGCTACATCGAGAAGGCGCGCGCAGCTGGTGCCTTGGGCGTGATTACCGATTCGGCACAGAGCTTTGACCATCTGCTGGTCTTTCAGCCGGAACTGGCGGTGCTGGAAGTCGAGCATGGACGCCGTGCGCTGGCCGAGGCTTCGGCGGCCTTCTTCGGCCATCCGGAGCGCAAGCTCGCGGCGACCGGAATCACCGGAACCAATGGAAAGACAACAACGGCCTACTTGATTGAGTCACTGCTGAACGCCGCCACGCGCAAGACAGTGCTGGTAGGAACAATTGAATACCATGTGGCGGGTGAGGTGCGGCCCTCGGTGCATACCACGCCCGAGTCGCGCGACCTGTATGAGCTGATGGCCGAGGGCGTGGCGAAGGGCGCGACGGAGCTGGTGACCGAGGTCTCCAGCCACGCGCTGGACCAGGGGCGCGCCGCCGGAGTCAGCTTTGATGTGGCTGTCTTCACCAACCTGACGCGCGACCATCTGGACTATCACCAGACCATGGAGAAGTATTTTGCGGCCAAGCGCCTGCTCTTTGACGGCACCCTCTATCCCGCGCCGCGCGTGGCGGTGATCAACGCGCATGACCCAAAGGCGGATGAGTTGGCCGCGGCCGCCGCGGAAGCCGGCGCGGAGGTGCGCACCTTCGGCATCGGCGCGGGCGCGTGGCGCGTGGCGCATTCCGCGCTTTCACCTTCCGGAGCTTTGCTTGACTTGGTTACGCCGGTAGGAGCGGCTTCGGTGGTCTCGCACTTGGCCGGCGAGGTGAACATCCTGAATCTGCTGGCGGCTCTCACGGCGGCGCACGCGCGCGGCGTGGCATTTGCCGATCTGGTTGAGTTCATTCCGCAACTCAAGCCCGTCCCTGGCCGCTTTCAATCGGTCGATGCCGGCCAGCCATTCACGGTGATTGTGGACTACGCGCATACCGATGACGCGCTGCTGAATCTGACCGCGCTGGCGCGCCAAATGACCGCGCAATCCGGCGGGCGAGTGATTACACTCTTCGGTTGTGGCGGCGACCGCGACCGCACCAAGCGCCCCAAGATGGGATTCGCCGCGGGCAAGGGCAGCGACTTTGTGGTGGCCACCAGCGACAATCCACGCACCGAAGAGCCGTTGGCGATTTTGGCCGAGATTGAACCGGGCTTGAAGACGAGCGGCGTGCGCTATACCATTGAGCCGGACCGCGCCGCCGCCATCCGCCTTGCGCTCAAAGAAGCCAATCCTGGCGACGTGCTTCTGCTGGCCGGAAAAGGCCATGAAAAGGAGCAGATCGTCGGCTTCACGACGATACCCTTCGACGATGTCGAGATTGCCCGGATCGCGCTCAGCGAGATCGGCTATGGAGTTCAGCCATGAACCTTACACTTGCGGAAGCGGCCATTGGCGCGGGAGCGGTGCTGGAAGCGCCTTCCAGCGCGCCGAACGCTGGAGCGCTGATCGCCGCTGGCTACTCGATTGACTCGCGCACCGTAGCGGAGGGCGAGCTTTTCTTTGCGGTGCGCGGCGAACGGCTGGACGGGCACGACTACATTGTTGCGGCTATCGATCGCGGAGCCGTGGCCGCCGTGGTCTCCAGTGCGCGCGTGGCTACGCTGCCCGACGCCGCGCTCGCGGTTCCCTTGCTGATTACCGAAGATCCGCTGCTTGCGCTGCAAGCCCTGGCCACGCACGTCCGCCGCCGCTGGGGACGGCGCGTGGTAGCCGTTACCGGCTCGGCCGGCAAAACGACCACCAAAGAGGCAATTGCAGCAGCCCTCGGCGCACAGTTCAACGTGCTCAAGTCGCAGGGCAACATGAACAATAACTTCGGCCTGCCGCTGCAATTGCTGCGCCTGAAACCGGAGCACGAGATCGCGGTCATCGAGATGGGCATGAACCACCCCGGCGAGATCGCCGCGCTGGCCCGCATCGCCTCGCCCGACTGGGGCGTGATTACCAACGTGGGCACGGCGCACATCGAAAACTTTGCCGATGGGCAAGCAGGGATTGCCCGCGCCAAGTATGAATTGGTAGACGCGCTGCCCTCGAATGGCGTGATTTTTCTTAACTGCGACGATGCCTATGTCTCGCAGTTTGGGCGCGACTTTCATGGCCGCGCGGTCTACTTCGGCTCCGGGCCATGCGCGGATCCGCAACTGCTTTCAGCCACCGAGGATCTGGCCGGATTGCACGTCCGTTATCGAGCCGGAGAACGCGAGGGCTCGCTCACGCTGCACCTGCTGGGCGCGCACAATGCGCTGAATGCATTGGCCGGCCTCGCCGTGGCGCAGGAGGCGGGCGTTGATCTGGAGGCCGCGGCGTCTGCGCTCGGCACACTCACCGCAGGCGACAAACGCGGCGAAGTGCTCATCCTCAAGGGCGCAACCATCCTGAACGATTGTTATAACTCCAACCCCGAGGCCTTGCGTTCGATGATCCACACGCTCGCCGCGCGGCCGGCCAAGCGCCGGATTCTGGTGGCCGGCGAGATGCTGGAGATGGGCGAGCAAGGCCCGGCGCTGCACTCGGCCTGCGGATGCGCCGCCGCCAAAGCCGGCATCGATCTGGTGGTTGGCGTGGGCGGAAATGCCGAACACTTGGCCGCCGCAGCCTGCAAGGGCGGAGTCGCGGCGCTCTTTCTGCCCGACGCCGAAGCCGCCGGACGCTGGCTCAAATTGAATCTGCGCAAGGGCGATGTGGCGCTGGTGAAAGGCTCACGCGGCGTGCATCTGGAGCGCGCCATCGAAGCGGTCAACAAGTAGCCTTGATAGTCTTTGGCAGATGTTTTTTTTAAAAGGGCACGACTTTGGTTGTGTCGCAAGAGGCTCAAAATCAATGAGGGCTTTCGCCCCTGATGAAATCATCTCTGGCCGATTCACTTCGCTCAGAGCGGAAAAAGCGACCCCGTCAGCGTCGCCATCGACCTAACTTGGGTGCGCTTCCGAACCGGCTGTGGATCGGGCGTTGCCAGCAATTCTGCAAGCTCACGCAGTTCGGTGCGGGCGAGTTGGATTGCCGCGCCTACTGGCTCCGGCAGCCGGGCGGATTCTGTAACCGGCAAAGGCAGCCTGGTTTGCGGCTCCGGCTGCGCTTCAAACTGCAATGCGGAAGTTGCGTCGCGCGCCTGCTCCAACACCTGGCGAGCGCCGGCCAGGGTATAGCCCTCTTCATGGACCAGTTGCTTGATGCGCAAGGCCAGTTCCACGTCGCGGCGCCGGTAGAGCCGCTGACCGCTCCCGCTTTTGTTGGGCTTGAGCTGCGGAAACTGCGTCTCCCAGAAGCGCAAAACATAGCTCTCCACGCCGCACAATCGCGCCGCATCGCCTATCTTGAAGTACAAGCGGTCGGGGATCGAGGGCGGAGCCACTAAGCGATTTTTGGGCTTGGGCATGGCCATAGTTTGAACGCAGAAGGAACTCCGTGGCAAGCGGAAATCCTGTTCTTATAGCAGTATAGGCTACAAATTGCACCATTTGTGAAGCATTTTTCTGTTTGTTTTTCTACTCCGATTTTTACCCGGATATTATTGACATCTTATTTTTATCCGGGTATAAATAATCTATGAGTGAAACAGCCAACTTCACCGCATTTGCAGGCCAAAGCATTCTCGCCTCCGGCACGCTCAATGAAGTTCTCGGAGAGTTGAAATCCAGATTTGACCAGGGTGAGATCGAAACGATTCTTGTCTTTAACGATCAGACCGGCCAACAGGTAGACTTTGATCTGCGCGGAAGTCTGGAGGAAGTGGTTGCACGCGCCCTTCCTGCTCCCGCGCGCACCGGGCCGGGAAGACCCAAGCTGGGTGTGGTGGGGCGCGAAATCTCTCTGCTGCCGCGCCATTGGGAGTGGCTGGAGGAGCAGCCCAACGGCGCTTCAGCCGCTTTGCGCAGGCTGGTGGATCAGGCCAGAGCGCAGGAGCTGGGCAGCAGCCGAGTGCGCCTTGCACTGGAAGCTGCGGGAAGGTTCATGACGGCCATGGCTGGCAATCTGCCTGCCTACGAAGAAGCCACGCGCTCCCTCTATGCCAAAGACCGCATCCGCCTGGAGGCGCAGATCGCCCTTTGGCCGCAGGACATTCGTGCGTATGCGCTGCGGCTGGTTGGCGACTGCATCTGAAGCGGTGCTACCTACTGCTTTTTTAGCACGGCGGCGTTCTTTTCGTCGGAGAGAATGGTGGACTCCAGGCGGCGGAAGTCAGCGGCGCGTGTTGCCGGAAGCTCCACCTGGCGAACCACATACTCCCGCTCGTAGTGCAGCACGCTGCCTTTGGCTGAAACGGTCGAGTGGTAGCTGGCAAAGTCCAAATCCAGCGCCACCGGATCGGGAGTCTCATCCACGGTGTAGCCCGCCGGAATTGTAATGTCAAAGGAATCGCGCCAGCGGCCGGTCATCTCCAGGTCGATAGGATAGACGCGCGGCTTGTCGTCAAAGGGCCGCGCATAGCTGCCAACGACCCGCGGGCGCACCAGCAGCAGCGGCCCTGCCTGATGCGAGTACTGGCGCGCGGTCACCTTGTAGTGCAGTTCAATGGGCTTGTCCAGCGAAGGTGGCTCAATAAAGTCAAAGGAATCCAGCGTGACGCCGGGCAGGGTTTGAGCGACGACCTTCTCCCAGTACTCTCGCCGCTCCTTCTCATCGGTATCCTTGATCAAATAGCGGATATTCGCGCCCGTCGATCCGGATTGAGAGGTGTCTACGGAGCCGGTCAGCGTGCCATCCACGGCCAGCGTGAAAATCCCTTTGCTCTCTTTGATGCTGGTATCCGGCTCCAGCACCGGAAGCGCCATCACCTGGCTCGACGCGCCCGCCGCGAGAGTTCCGTAACTGCCCTGCTCGTAGTAGGGCAGATTGCCCACCGGCGTGCGTTCATTGGTGGGATCAAAGATCAGGTAGCGCTTGCCGTCCTTGGCCTTCACAATCGCCTTCAGCCGCGCATCCTGCACATCGGCGGGAACTTCAATCGCGGTGATCATATGGTTGCCCACGAGCGAGGGCGCATCGGGGTCGACAATGTCGCGCTTGTCGTCCACCGGCACGTAGTAGGCATGAATCCCGGCCACTTGCAGCATGGAGATCAACAGCGTTGTTTTGTCCTTGCAGTCGCCGTAACGGTTGTGGAAGATGTCGGCGGCGTGGTTGGCCTGCAATCCGCCAATGCCGCGCATCACAATGAAGTAGCGAATGTTCTTTTGAATGTACTCGGTGATGCGGCTGAGCTTGGTATAAAAATCCGGCGCCCCGGCAATCAGGCTTTGCGTTTCGGCGGTAATCTCCGGCGAGGGATCGGGCCGGTTAGCCTCCAGTTTGGTCACCCACTCGCCAATCGCCCGCCACTGATTGTCTTTGCCTTCCACAGCGGCATCGCCCCAATCAACCGACATGCGCGCGGCCAGCGCTCCCCACTCCGGTCCGGACCTCAGCTCGCGCAGGTCCAGCGCCGGCATATCCTTCACCTCCCAACGCCAGTTGTTGGGAGCAACCTCGACCGGCTTAACTGGCGGATATCTGTGCCATGCCTCGGTGTGCGCGCGACCGGCGGGCAGATCCACTTCCAGCGCCTGAAAGACAATGGGAATGCCGCTTTGAATCCCCCACACCGTCTCCTGCAGATACGGCTCAAGCAGCTCCTCCGACTCGCATATCACCACCGCGCCCACATCCGCCGCTGGGGGGCGGACAACCCGCGCCTTGCGCGTGGAGAGCATGATGGGGACGCCCACATCGCCCACATCCACAAAGTCCGTCTCCTGCGCCTGATACTGCTTGCCATCGGCGGCAATCGTCCACTCACGGAAGTAGTTGATCTTCTCATCCACGTCATACGAGACGCCACATTCGTCGTGGCGCCCCTGCGGTTTAAGGATGCGCGTGGCTTTGCGTTCGCGCTCCGTGGCGCGGCCATCGGCGTCCACCGTCTCCACGTACTCATCAAAGAGCACGACCGAGGCTGCGTCCTTCACATACGCGGGCGTAGGCGTCTTGGCCGCGTCCAGCGCCCACTGCGGCGCGGTATCTTTTTTCTCACTGCTGAACAAGCCTGCGTGAGCGGGAAGGCAAGCCGCCGCAAGCAAGCCGGCAACTATCATGCGAAACGAAAAAGCCAGAGTAAAGGTGCGCATCATCAATTTCCCTTTTCTGTTTGGACGCGGGTGAGGACAAGTTGCTGCTGGTCGGCCGCGGCCAGCTTCAGATAAAAGTCGTGCAGATCGTTGTATTCCGATGAATCAATCAAAGTGAAATTGCGGACAAAGGTGCGCGAAATACTCACAGTACCGTCTTTTGCATCTGAGAGAATGCGAAGAGCCGCATGTTTAGGCCAGTTCACATCTGAAGTCTTTGGCGCGCTTTCCACGGTGTAACCGGCAGGCAAGTGATAGACCACATCATCCTGCACCATCTTGGGGTAGTGAAGATCAATGGGCGTGACGCGCTTTTCCTGCGCGACAAAAGGATGCTTGGCGCGGGTCTCAAAGAAGAGACCGGGCAGAAAAAAATGCTTGCCGGTAGTCGAACCCACGCTTCCAAAAACTTTAAGTGCGGCAACAAGATTCATTGAAGGGTCATCCAACGCTGTGAAATGATCAAAGTCCGCCTGCACGCCTTCAGGAAGGTCGCCCTGGATCGTCTCGACGAATTGCTTGCTGACTTCAGCTTCATCATTTTCCAGCGCCAGTTGACGCCAGTAGAGCGCCTCCGGCCCGGTCATGGAGATGCGAACCGTGCCTTTCACATCACCGGTCTCATCGACGGTTAGGTCTGCTGACTGCCGGATCATCGAGTCTTTGAATGTAATGGCCGGAGTGGTGGCGAGTCCGGTAACCACTTGCAACCCGGTGGCAAAGGCATGCTTCCAATGCAGACTGCCGAAGGGACACATCTTTTGGCCGGGATCGAGATAGACATCCTTGCCATCGATAACTACGTCCACCAGGAGATCATCCAATTGGCGAAGAGAAAGATAATTTCTGTTGAAGAAGGCGCGGTCGCGATTGACCACTTGAATTGGCCGGACGGTGAGTCCTGCGGCGCGGGCCATGGCTGCGTAAAGCAGAACAATATCGTCGCCGTTCCCGCTCTTCTGGTTCCAGACATCCTCTACGGTTTTTATCTCCTTGAGTTTTTCCTGTTTGCGCTCCGCTTTGGTTTTTTGACGGCTGAAGTTTGTATTGTCAAGTTTTTGCAACACATCATAGATTTTGATCGCCTTTTGCAGGTCGGTATCGCCGGGCGCAATGATTTCGGCCACGTCTTTTTTGAGATGCCTCGAGGGATCGGTTGCATGATTGATTTCGTTAGCCCAATGTTCCAGCGATTCGTCCCAGAATTTTTTGCCGGAGCTGGAATCCGAATAGAAAAAATCGACGTTCCACTTGATGGTGTTCAGCGGCGGCATCCAATCTTCGTCGGGATAGGGCGGAACGTCTACCATGTCGAGCGCGAAAACTCTACCTTTGTTTCCAACTTTGGTCCCAGGAGGAAGAGATACTGTATATAACAGTTGATTGAAATAAATGGCAGGCGTGAAAGAAAAATGCTCTTTGCGAACGAAGTAAGACTGTTGAATCCACCAGGTGGGCGCACCTGAAAAAAGTGTAGTAAACCGATATTCAAGGATGCTTCCTACCTCAACGCTGGGCAGGTTAAAGACAAGCGAATTCTCATCGATGAAAATAGTCTTCGCATCATTTTTTCTATCGGGATTAATCACTAAAGGAACGATGGTTCCGTCAGAATGGATGGTCCGGCCCTGAAGTTTCGAAAGATCCGGAATTCCAAATGTAAAAGGAACTCTGACTGTGGCCATTTCCTTTCCCTTCTCCGAGAGCACTTTGATGCGCTCATAGAAGTTGCAAATTTCACTCTCATCATTGCAATTCTCTTCAAAATACAAATACTCAGCCGCCGCGCCCGGAGCCTTGGGGTCGGCGGTCATCTTCAGCTCTTCCGGCATCGGCTCCTGAAATTGCGCGCGCATCAGCGCCGGCCAAATCAATGCAGAGATCAGAAACAGAGTGCGCAAAATAGCCGAAGGCCGCATGATTTCCCCTTGCTTGCAAAAGATTAAATATTGTCTGGGCAAAAATTAGATTTTGAACGGGCATGGCTTTAACCATGCCCGTTCAAAACAATCTCTCCATGTGCAGGCTTTCATGAGATTGCCCACCCATCATTCCGCCTTTGGCACAGCAGGCGCGGTGGTCAGCGCCAGCTCGCCCTGATCGGCTGTGGCCACCTTTTGATAAAAGCCGCGCAGCTCCTGATACTCTTCCGGCTGAGCGAAGGTAAAGTTGCGATAGAGCTTGCGCACCACCGTCACCTGCCCGGGCGCAACTGTCGCCTTGGTACTGAAGATCGCGTGCTGCGGCCAGGATTCATTGGCATCCGTGGGCGCGCCCTCCACCGACAAACCTGCCGGCAGGTGATAGGTCATCTGTTCGAGGACCGTCTCGCCATAGTGCATATCCACCTTGGTCTGCCGCTTCTCCTCGGCTACAAAAGGATGCTTGGCGCGCGTCTCGAAGAAGAATGCAGGCAAAATCACGCGCTTCGATGTAGCCACGCCCAGCGCGCCTTGCGCCTTGACCACGGCAATCAGATTGGCATTGGGATCGTCGAGCCCGGCAAAGTGATCAATGTGCGCCTCGATGCCGTCGGGCATGATGGATTGCAACGACTGGTCAAAGCGCTTCTGCACTTCGGCTTCATCGTTGGTGAGCGCCAGTTGCCGCCAGTACAAAGCCTCCTGGCCGGTCATGGCGATCTTGAAGCCGCCGCTGACGCCTCCATGGCCGTCGAGGGTGATGTCGCCGTAGCGCGCAATCTTGTTCGCGGAATAGATCTGACTGGCGCTGGTCACGGTATTCGCGCCGCTCGCGGTCTGGCTGATTCCGCCGGCCGCGGAGTGACGCCAACTGACGGTTTGGAAGGGGCACATCTTTTCGCCAGGATCAAGTTCAATCTCTTTGCCGCCCGCACTGAGAACCACCAGCGTGTCATCGAGTTGATGCGCCGTTAAATAGGAGGGATCAAAAACTCCCCACTGCCGGTCAACCACTTTCTCTGCGTAAGCCGTCAGCCCCGCCGCGCGCAGCATAGCTAGATAGAGCAGCGAAATCTCCTCGCTGGAGCCGCTCTTCTGACTCCAAATATCCTGAGCGTGTCGTGTGTCCTTCAAATTCAGACGCTTGCGTTCGGCGTCAGTTTTAGTGCGCGAGTAATCGGTATTATCGAGAGCTTGAACGGCCATATAGATCTTTCTGGCTTTATCCAGGTCGCTATCGGTAGGCGCAACTAAAGCGGCTACAGCTTCCTTGAGCGCCTTGGAAGGTTCGGCAAAGCGATCCACATCCTTGGACCAGATTTTGCCTTCTTCATTCCAGAAATTTTGTACCGTGTCGGCCTCAGCGTAATAGAAAAAAATTCTTTCCAGTGCACTCCGGACAGGCGGCATCCATTCTTCTTCTGGAGCAGCGGGAATATCATCGACATCGAGCGTGAAGCGCCCACCTGCATTCCTCTTTACGGTGATTCCGTCGGGTAATTTGCCGATCCACACAAGATTGTTAGCCGGATGTCCATGTTCATCCATGGGATACCAATTGGTCGAGTTCAATATGCCGGGTAAAAAAGCCTTGAACGGTAAAAAAGAATAGTGTGCTTTGTGAACATAGTACTTACGCTGAATCAACCATTCAGGAGAGGAAAGTGCCATGTCGTCATAGCTGATTGAATAGTGATATTCCAGGATGCTGCCGACTTCGACGCTCGGCAAGGTAAAAACCATGCGGTTGATCTGCATGGTATCGCCGCTTTTGGTGGCGATTTTGGTCGCCATCAGATCTTCCGGCTTGACGGCAAGTGGAATGATGGAGCCATCGGAATGAATCGTTCGACCTTGGATGTCGAGAATCTTGCTGAAGCCGCGTTCATAGGGAATCTCAACCGTGGCCAAATCTTTGCCCTTTTCCGTCAGCACCTTGATGCGTGCGTAGATCTTGTGAAAGTGAACGTTGTCATCGGTGCTTTCCTCAATGTTCAGGTAGACAGCCGCCGCGCCCGGAGCCTTCGGGTCGTCGGTCATTTTGAGTTCTTCGGGGGTGGGCGCCTGGAACTGCGCACGCAGAAGAAGCGGTGAGGTCAAAACAAGGAGCAGGGGTAAAATGCGCAGAGCAGCGTGAATCCGCATGGCTTTCCTTTACGTGTCGTCGTTGGTAACCAAAAATTACCGGTACTTTGGGATGCGAAAATTGTATACGAGCAATCTTCAAGTGTCGAGGATCTGCGCCACCGGGCTTCCTTCCTAACCCACGCACCCATTGACAGCAGACCTTGCCGCTGCCTAGAATTAAACAGGAGAACTCTACGCTGATTTCGGCATAAATGTCAGAAAGATCAAGCGCTTAGAGACTTGCTTCGGGGCGGGAAATCAACCCCCTGATCAGTCCAACGGAGAGCGAGCAAGATGACTGACGCACACGTCAGCCCGCGCGAGCGGCTGGTGCTTACGGCCATCATCGAGCAGTACATTGCGACCGGAGAGCCGGTGGCCTCGCAGGCGGTTGCTCGCTCGTTCTCGCATCAGGAGGGGCTGAGTTCGGCCACCATCCGCAACGTGATGGCTACTCTGGGTGAGACCGGCCTGCTGGAGCAGCCGCACACCTCAGCCGGACGCGTGCCCACCGCCGCCGCCTTCCGCTATTACGTTGAACAGATCACCCAGCCGCAGCGCGCCTCCGCCACGCCGCAGAGCCTGCCTTCGATTCCCATGAGCGAGGCGCGCCGCGGGCAGATTGAAGAGAGCTTCACCGGCGTCACCAGCAGCCACGATTACCTGGAGCGCACCTCGCATGTGCTGGCGCTGCTATCAAGTGGATTGGGCGTGGCGCTGGCCGCCTCCACTGGCAGCCAAATCCTGGAGCACATTCATTTTTCCCGCCTCTCCACCGGCCGCGTGCTAGCCGTGCTGGTGACCCAGGCCGGCGCGGTACAGGATCGCGTGCTGCTGCTGGATCGCGAATTGAACCATGTGGAGCTGGAAACCGCTGCGCGTTACCTGAATGAAAACTTTCGCGGCTGGCCCATCGAGCGTATCCGCGCCGAGGTCTCCCGGCGCATCGACGAGGAGCAGGCCGCCTATCATCAGATGCTTTCCTCGGTAGAGGAGCTATGCCGCAAGGGCGCGCTGGCAACGAGCGATGCCGGTCCGGCGATCTTTGTCGACGGCATGGCCAACTTGATTGCCGCCGAGGCCGACCGCGAGCGCCTGCGCCAGATGCTGGTGGCGCTGGAAGCCAAGCAGCGCCTGGTCGAACTGCTCACCGCCTACGTGGACGGCCGCCAGCAGGAGGTGCGCGTGGTGGTCGGATTGAATCAGGCCGGACAAGAGTTGACCGGCCCGGACGAGGCCTCGAAGGCCATGCAGAATTTGGTGCTGATCGGCGCGCCGGCCCGCCTGGGCAGATCCAATCTTGGAACCGTGGCCGTCATCGCCCCCACACGCATCCAGTATCAGGAGATGATTCAGGCGGTGCGCTACATCGCCCGCCTCTCCGAGCGGTTGCTGGAGCTACCTGAAAATGAGAACCCGCGCGGGTGAATTCGCGCTGTAGGCGCAGAGGTTATTAGCCCACAGTTTCAATGGTGGGATGGATCTTTCGCACGCGCCGTAGGCGCAAAGGCCATTAGCCCACCGTTTCAACGGTGGGGATGGATCATCCAATCATCCACCCGGAGTCCCGTAGGGACGGAGTTAACTCAATTGAAGATAAGGAGCATCCGCGCACAACTTCCGTCATGCCGATAAAGCCTGATTATGGACGCGGGGCGTTATTCCCTGCGCTTTTGAGACCCTCTTCCAGCCAATGAATTTATCATGGAAATATGCAACGAATTCTCAGGAGAAGACATAAAAATATGCCCGAGCAAGATTCAGAATTAACCTTATCGCCGGAGGCGGCAGCCGCGCTGGCCGAGGCCGCGGCGCAGGAAGCTCAAGTCGCGGAGGCAAGCTCAGATGCGAACCAGGATGCCTCTGCTGTGACCGAGCAAGGCGAAGCCTCCGGACGCGCCGAATTTGACCAGCTCAAGGCCGAGCGCGACCAGCTCCTTGACCGCCTTGCCCGCCTGCAAGCCGAGTTCGAGAACGCCCGCAAGCGCACCGAGCGCGAGCAGGCCGCCAATCGTGACTACGCCGTCGGCAGCGTCGTCGAAAAGTTTCTGCCGGTGATGGACCACTTCGAGCTGGCGCTGAAGTCGAGCGGCTCGGCCGACCAGTTGCGCTCAGGCGTCGAGCTGATCATCAAACAAATGGAAGACGTACTGCGCCAGTTGAACGTGACGCCGATTCCCGCTGAGGGCGAGGAGTTTGATCCGCGTGTGCATGAAGCGCTGGGCTCTGTGGAGCGCCCCGATCTGCCCGATCATCATGTCGCCGAAGAGATTCGCCGGGGCTACAAACTGCGCGACCGGCTGCTGAGGCCGTCGCTCGTGCGCATCGCCTCCAACCCCAAACAGATCAACGAATAGGATTGAATCCAAGAGTGAGCAAAGCAGACTATTACGAAGTTCTTGGCGTCTCGCGCGATGCCAGTGACCAGGAGTTGAAGAGTGCCTATCGCAAGCAGGCGCTCAAGCATCATCCTGACCGGAACCCAGGCGACCACGCTGCCGAGGAAAAGTTCAAAGAAGCCAGCGAAGCCTATCAGGTGCTGAGCGATGCCGACAAGCGCGCCGCCTACGACCGCTACGGCCATGCCGGCGTCAGCGGCGGCGGAGCGGGCTTTGGCGGCTCGCCTTTTGGCGGCGGCGTGGACATCGGTGACCTCTTCGGCGACCTCTTCGGCGAGATGTTCAACGTGGCCGGCCAGCAACGCGGCGGACGGCAGCAGCAGCGCGGGGACGACTTGCGCTTCGACCTGGCCATCGACTTCGAGGCCGCCGTCTTTGGCACAGAGACCGAAGTCAAAATTCGCCGCCGCGACACTTGCGATACCTGCCATGGCACCGGCAGCGCCTCTGGCAAAGGGCCCAAAGTCTGCACCCAGTGCCAGGGCCGCGGACAGGTCCGTTTCCAGCAAGGATTCTTTGCCGTGGCTCGCGCCTGCCCGGCCTGCGGCGGCTCCGGCCACGTCATTGGCGACCCCTGCACCACATGCCGCGGAGAGACGCGAGTCATCCGCGAGATCAAGCTCAGCGTCAAAGTGCCCGCCGGCGTGGAGAGCGGAACGCGCATCCGCTACACCGGCGAGGGCGACGCCGGCCGCAGCGGCTCAGCCAAAGGCGACCTCTACATCGTCCTCGCCGTCCGCCCCCATGAGCTCTTTGAGCGCGAAGGCAACGACCTGCACTGCGTCATTCCCATCAGCTTTCCGCAGGCCGCTCTGGGTGCCGAGATCGAGATCGATGCCCTCGATGGCCCGGTCAAGATCAAGATTCCCGAAGGCACCCAAAGCGGGCGCGAACTGCGCGTGCGCGGCCGCGGCGTTCCCATCCTCAACAGCAAAGGCAAAGGCGACCTCATCGTCAAAGTGGTCATCGAGATCCCCAAGAAGCTCACCCGCCAGCAGCGCGACCTGATCACCGAACTGGCCGACTCCATGGCGGTTGACAACAAGCCCGCCTCTTCCAGCCTGCTCGACAAAATGAAGGAGTTCTTCAATTGAAAGCAGGGAATAGTGACCAGAGAATAGGGATTAGGGAATAGGAATCGTAAAGACCTCTCTCCAATGATCCAATCACTGGGCGCCTCCGGTCTCAGAATCGAGACCGGAGGCGCCCATTGTTGTCGAGGTTTCGGTGTACAAAAGCTGACAGGCCGGCAACTATAGCGGAATCAGAATTGGTATACCCGGAGCCGGAACATTCAAGTTGACGCGACCAACAGGGAGCGGCAACCTTCCACTGAACCCCATAGGGCACGGTGATTCTGATTCCGCTCTAATAACTCCGCGCCCACTCCAGAATCGAGCGAACGGCGACACCGCTGGGGCCTTTGGCAATGTAAGGCTTGGAGTCTTCCACCCAAGCCAAACCGGCAATGTCGAGGTGAATCCAAGGCGTCTCGTCGACGAAGACTTTGAGAAACTCGGCAGCCGTAATAGCTCCGCCCCATCGTCCGCCGGTGTTCTTGATGTCGCCGATCTCGCTTTTGATCTGCTCGGCGTACTCTTCGCCCAGCGGCAAGCGCCAGAACTTTTCGCCAGAAGCCGTCAGCGCGGCGTTGAACTTATTCCATAGCTCATCGTCGTTGGAGAAGGCTCCGGCGTTCACGTATCCGAGCGCAACAACGCAAGCGCCGGTCAGCGTGGCGGCGTCAATCAGGTGAGTTGCTCCGAGTTGGCGCGCGTAGGTCAGCCCGTCGGCCAGCACGAGCCGCCCTTCGGCGTCGGTGTTGATAATCTCAATGGTCTTGCCGGGCTGGTCGCCAAAGGGCATTGCGGTCTGCACATCTCCGGGCTTTTGTGCCGTGCCCGAAGGCATATTTTCCGCCGCGCAGATGACGGCGATCACGCGCACCCTCGGCTTGAGCAGGGCAATGGCGCGCATGGCGCCGATCATGGTTGCGCCGCCGGCCATGTCGTACTTCATCTTCTCCATGTTGTCGCCCGGTTTGAGCGAGATGCCGCCGGAATCAAACGTAATTCCCTTCCCTACCAAACCCAACACCGGCCCATCCGTCACGCCCTCCGGTTCATAACGCAGCACGATCAGCGCGGGCGGCTCGGCGGAGCCTTGCGAAACGCTCCAGAACGCGCCCATCTTCAGCTCGTGCAGCTTCTCGGTGGAGTGAACCTCCCAGCCCAGGCCGACTTCGGCGGCCATCTCAGCGGCGCGTTGGCCGAGGATGGTGGGGGTCATTTTGTTGCCCGGCTCGTTGACCAGCGTGCGGGTGAAGTTCTGGCTCTCGCCTAGGATAACGCCTTCGGCCAGGGCAGCTTCCAGCGCGGCGCGGTCGGCATTGGCAGGCGCGGCCAGCGTGAAGCTCTCGATGCTCTTGTCGGTGCGTTCGCTGCGATAGGTGTCGGGATCGAAGTCGCCGACGAAAGCGCCCTCGACAACGGCTTTTGCACTGCCGGCGACAGGGTGCAGTTCCGATCCAGGAAGCGCGAAGGTCAGCTCGCGAATGCCGCGCGGCTTGATGAAGCGGACGGCGCTTCCGGCGGCGTTGCGCACTTTATCGGCGTTGATTTTGGCCTGTTTGCCGAGGCCGACAAGCAGCAGCCGCTTGGCGGCCAAGCCAGCCGGGGCGTGCAGCAGCAGCGTTTCGTTCGTGCCGGCCTTGTATTCGCCGCTGGCGAGGACGGCGGCAGCGGCAGCAAGAACGGCGGCGTCGGCGGCGAGCAGCACGGGCTGCGGCTTGGCGTCGGCGGCCTTTGAGGTTTGGGCATCAGCGGCCAGAACAGCCAGCACTTCGGTTTCGACTTCTGCAAGGGGGGCGAAGGAAAGTTGAGTCTGCATACGCCCATTATTTCACTGCGCGGGCGGAAGTGCGAGATTCCTCCCGCCGCGCGCCATTTTTACGGCTTTAGCACATGCTCGACCAACGGCAGCTTGGCAAAGTCATTGAAGATCAGGAATGCAAAAAGCGCAATGAGCATGAAAAAAGCGACTTGGTAGATACGCTCCTTGACGCTGATATTGATCTCGCGGCGGAGCACGCTTTCGATCAGCAGGAAGAAAATCATGCCACCGTCAAGGATCGGGAAGGGCATCAAATTGATGACGCCCAGGCTGATGCTGATCTGCGCCCCCAGCGTGAACATGTACTCCAGGCTCTTGCTCTCGGCGGCGTCACCGGCGGCGCGTGCAATGCTCAACGGACCGCCCAGGGCGCTAGAGGCCGCGATCTTGCGGGTAAAGATGCGCTCCAAGACCTTGAGCAAAAGAGTCGAGTTATCCGTAAAGAACTGTGTGGATTTCTGCACGGATACGCCCAAAGGCAGAGGATTGCGGCGCGTGGATACTGGCCGAGCGTTAAAGCCAAGACGCCAATCAGGGCCGATTTGCATCGGATGAGCAATCACGGGAGGAAGAGTAACTCCGTTGCGCACCAGAACAAGGGTGATGGGTTTGCCCTTGCCATCTTTCAAATAGGCCTGCAGCGAAGTAACGTAATGGAAGAGAAGGCCATCAACAGATTGGATGCCGTCACCGGGTCGCAGGCCGATCTGGTCGGCGGCCGGCGTCCCAGCCTGGACCGAGACAACTTCAATCGGGCCTGCCGTGTACTGGGTCAGCATTCCCGCAATGCCGTCGCCCTTCAATTCGCTGGGAACCTGGAAGGCAAGTTGCAATGTTTTGCCATTCCGGCCTACTGTGACCGGAACCGTGTGGTTGGAATTCAGAGCCATCTGCTCCAGGACCGTATTCCAACTGGGATTGTCGGCATCAGCGAAGTGGCGGATGATGTCTCCGGGCTGGATACCAGCTTGAGCGGCGGGCGTTCCAGGAATTACCCACTCCACGGCGGTCTCTTTGATCTCGACGGCGGGAACTTCGTTGATGAAGTTATAGTAGAAGGCCATCAGAACAATGGCCAGAATAAAGTTGGCCACAGGGCCGGCGACGCCGATCAGCATCTGCTGCCAGCGGGGATGAGAGGTGAGCGCGCCGGGGTCGCTGACGGGCGCAATGGTCGCCGTACCGGCAGCAGCATCGCTCAGCTCGCTGAACTGCTCGCCGGCCATTTTGACGTAGCCGCCCAGAGGCAGCGCGCAGATCTTATAGTCCGTGCCGCCGTGAACATATCCAATGAGCCGTGGGCCAAAGCCAACCGAGAAGGCCTCGACGCGGACTTTGCAGAGCTTGGCCACGGCAAAGTGGCCGAACTCGTGGACCACCACCATCACGCCAATCAGCACGATGAAGGCGACCAGGGTGATCAGAAAGTCGAGCAGATTGATGGCGGCAATTTCGGCCAAAAGTCGATGAAAGATCATAGATTTACGGCGTTTCCTTTAAGAAGGCGACCTGCAACGTTGCATACTCTTTGGGGCAGGTCGTGTTTTGAAAGAGCACGACTTCAGTCGTGCCGTACATGCAACAAAGATTGGTGGGCTTTAGCCCCTGCGGAATCTCTCTCACCAACTTCGTCCCAACCTCAGAGTCTTTCCGATTTTATGAAACCAGCAGTTCACGCGCCTTTTGCCGAGCCTCGCGGTCGGCGCCGAGTACCTCGGCGATGGTGGCGGGGTGAGCCTCGGATGTGGCTGCCAACACTCTTTCAATTGTACGCGGAATGCCCATGAAGGGGATACGGCGGTCAAGGAATGCCTCGACCGCGACCTCGTCCGCGGCGTTCAGTGCGATGCAGTGCGCACCGCCTTTTTCCGCGGCCTCGAAGGCCAGACGCAAGCACGGGAAGCGCTCCATGTCGGGCTGCTCAAAGTCCAGGTGCGAGAGCGCTGCCAGATCAAAGGTCAGCGTGGAGGCCGGCCGCTCCGGCCAGGCCAGCGCATAGAGGATCGGCAGGCGCATATCGGTGACCGAAATCTGCGCCAGAATCGAGCCGTCCACGTACTCCACCAGCGAGTGGACGGTGGACTGCGAATGCACGGTAACGCGCACCTGAGAAGGCGGCACATTGAAGAGGCGGCAGGCCTCGATGATCTCCAGGCCTTTGTTCAGCATCGTCGCCGAGTCGATGGTGATCCGCCGGCCCATCACCCAGGTGGGGTGCTTGAGCGCCTGCTCAGGGGTGATGTTTGCAAAGTCGGCCAGCGGCAGCTTGCGGAATGGCCCGCCCGAGGCCGTCAGCCAGATTGTCTTGACTTCATGGTGCTCGCCGACGCGCAGGCACTGATGGACGGCGTTATGCTCGCTGTCGATGGGCAGAATCGGGACGTTGCGCTCGCGGGCGGCGCGGGTGAGGATTTCGCCGGCCGCAACCATGCACTCTTTATTGGCCAGGCCAATGGGCTTGCCGGCCAGGATCGCCGCGTGCGTGGCCTCCAGGCCGGAGACGCCGACGATCGCCGAGACGACGAAATCCGCCTCGGGCAGCGTCGAGCAGGCGACGGTGCCGGCGGTGCCGTAAACCACATCGATGCCGGAGACGCCTTCTTCTTTCAGCCGCTTGGCAAGTTCTCCGGCCAGCTCTTCGGTGGCCATGGAGACGATCTTTGGCCGCCAGCGGAGGCTTTGCGCCGTGGCTTCATCCAGGTTGCGCCCCGCGGCCAGCGCAGCCACCGAGTAGCGCTCCGGGAACTGCTCGACGATGGAGAGGGTGCTTGTGCCGATGGAGCCAGTGGAACCGAGAATGGCGAGTTTCTTCATAGGATTCAACTAAGTTTACTAAATGGACTTGGGCCAGCGCTGCTTTCCATGGAGTACAGAAGCAATTTGCACTTCTTCGCCCTGAATTCTGTACGCGGCAATGTAGGAAGTTCCAGGAATGACCAGTTCGCGTGTGCCCGGTACACGTCCAACTCTGCCAGATAAAGGAAAGTTGATTAGGCGGTTTACGGACTCCTGGATTCGGCGCGTGATCTTGCGCGCAGCTAAGAAACTGTCCCGAGCAATGTAGTCGCGGATTGAATCGAGATCATTGATTGCGGTAGGCGACCAAAGAATCTTCATTTCGGCGCGGGTAACTCATCCTCTGTGCCCCAGCTATCCATCCATTCCATTACGCGTTCATTTGAGATTCCCTGTCCGGCCTCCAACTCCGCCAGACCTTGGCGGATGCGCTTGTGTTCCCAACTATCGGGCGCAAAATACATGGAGATGACCTCTGCGGCCACGTCGGAGACAGGCTGCTGACGATCATTCGCCAAGGCCGCTAGACTCGCTTGAACCGCTGAGTCGAGCTGAACAAGAATCGATGTTTGCGGCATAGAAAACCCTCTTTAGACATTATGCGCCAAATCGCTATTTTCCGATCACTGACCACTGCACTTCACAGCCACGAATGAATCACCTGCGCATACCAGAGCACCGGCGCGGCCAGCAGCAGGGCGTCGATGCGGTCGAGCACGCCTCCGTGGCCGGGCAGCAGGGAGCCTGAATCCTTGACGCCGGCTGAGCGCTTCAGGGCGGATTCGGCCAGGTCGCCCACCTGCGCGGCGAGGTTGATGATGATCGCCAGACCGAGCCAATACCAGACGTCCTCCGGATAAGAGAGCCACGCCTTGTCCCAATAGGTAAGAAACAGATGCGCCAGCCCAAGCAGCACTCCGGTGGCCACCAAACTGCCGGCGATGGAGCCCAGCACGCCCTCCCAAGTCTTGTTGGGGCTGAGCGAGGGGGCCATCTTGTGCCGTCCCCAGGCGCGGCCCACGTATAACGCACCCGTGTCTCCAGCCCAAACAACGCAAAGCAGGAAGGCCACCAGCGAGGGTCCGTTGGGCTCCTCGCGCAAGCTGGTCAGGGTGATTAGCGTCGTGCCAATGTAAAAGAAGCAGAAGATGGCGGTCGAGGCGTCGGCCAGCATCGAATCGACGGGCCGGAAGAAGGTGCAATAAACCAGCAGCGCCAGGCTCAGAACCACCACAATGGCCGCGGTGTGGTCCTTCTGGTCCCAGATCAGGTTGCAGGCAAAGAGCCCCAGAATGGCTACCAGCACCGCGATGCGCGGCGGATGCGCTCCGGAGGTCTCCGCCAGGCCCAGAAACTCCCATGCGGACAGCGCGGCGACAAAGGCCACGGCCAAGGTAAAGAGCCAAGGCGTCTGCGGCCACAAGAAGACCACAAGCAACGCCAAAGGAATCAGGATGAAGGCGGTGAGAATACGTTTCATTCAGGATTGAGAATACACCGTCAGGGGGCGGGTTGTGTGGACGCATGGTGAAGCAACACGCTGATTCCAGTGTGAATGAGAGATCAACGGGCGAGGAAGGCCCAGCTTACTAGCGTGAACTGCCTTCCGCATTCAGCCAATGGCTGACGGCGCTTGTGCTTCCGCGCTGCCTCATCGCCTCTTTCACTTTGGCGCGCATCTGCTCGACGGCGCTTTGCTGCTCGGCCCGTTCCTTCAGGCGCATCAAAATCTTTTCCGCCAACTGCCTGGAGCGCGCAGCAGCATCCTCATTGCCAGAGGATAAGTTCTTCTCTGTCATGGCCTTCCCCTTTGTAGTCCAGGAATCTTTCCGCGCTCAGGCGTGCCTGCCGCCATGTGTGCTGAGCCAGTGGAGAAAGGCCTCTGAGCCTCCGCGCTGAGCCATTGCTTCCTTGAGCCGGAATCGCAACTGCTCGGCCGAGCGCTTGGCCTGGATTGCTGGTTTCGCTTGCCTGGGCGCCTCTTCCGCCACTGCCGCCTTCTGTTCCAATGTAGAGTTTTCCAATGAAAGATCCCTCACATAAACCACATCGTCAGAAGCTACAAGCGAGGCCATGCCTTCGTCTACAAAAACTTGCAGAAAAATGTACCGAAGTAATCAACTCGCCACCAGCGTGTTGCGCTCCGGGTTCTCTTCCACCTGGCCGACATTCTCGCTCAGGCCGCCGAAGCGGCGCTCGCGCCGCTGGTAATCGGCCATGGCCTCGAGCAGATGAATGCCGCGAAAGTCCGGCCAAAGCCGCTCCGTGACGTAGATCTCCGTGTAGGCGATCTGCCAGAGCAGGTAATTCGAGAGCCGCATTTCGCCCGAGGTGCGAATCAGCAGGTCAGGGTCCGGCATATGTGCAGTGTAAAGATGGCGGTTGATCGCTTCTTCTGTGATGTGCTCCGCGCTCTGGCCCCTTTCCTGCATCTCGTTATAGAGCGCGCGGAAGGCGTCCACCAGCTCCGAGCGGCCACCGTAGTTCAGGGCCAGCGTCAGCGTGGTTCCGGTGTTGGCGGCTGTTGCCTCTTCCGCCCAGCGCATCTTCTCCTGCACATCGTCGGAGAGTTCGTGAATCCGCCCGATGTACTTCATGCGCACATTGTTGTCCATCATGCGCTGCAGGTTGGACTCCAGATAAGACTTGAGCAGGCGCATCAGAAAATTAACCTCGGCGCGCGGGCGGCGAAGGTTGTTTTCCAGCGAAAAAGCGTACAGAGTGAGCCACGGCAGGCCGATCCGCGAGGCCGTTTCGGTGACCAGTTGGACACTGTTGGCGCCCTGCTGATGGCCCAGGAAGCGCTTGAGCGAGCGATGCCCCGCCCAGCGCCCGTTGCCGTCCATGATGATGGCCACATGCTTTGGCGCCGTCTCCGCCTTGAGCGTGGCGTAGACGGCGCGCTCCTCGGCGGTCAGTTCATGGATGCGTAGTGTGGGAACAAAAGCCAAAGAAATCGCCTCGATCGCGCCCAATCCATCCAGGCACACGGTC
>Ga0181520_10004059_pt1 | contig 24987 bp, 21 predicted proteins | sample PEATcosm2014_Bin_29_FD_132451 | JGI IMG/M metagenome (GOLD analysis project Ga0181520, IMG submission 132451) | Peatland microbial communities from MTU Mesocosm Facility, Houghton, MI, USA - PEATcosm2014_Bin02_30_metaG | ecosystem: Environmental > Terrestrial > Soil > Wetlands > Peat | place...
AGAACACTTCAGTCAACCGGCCCGGCTTCAGGTGCATATTCACGTCATCCCGCACCAGCGCCGAGGCCACCGGCGAATCGGCCTGGTGGTCCTTGGCCAGTGCCTGAAACGCGTCGAAAATCTCCTGTGTCGCCACCGCTTTTTCGTCGATCCAGCCCACTTCGCCCTTGGGTGTCTTTACCCGGAAATAGCGGCGCTCATGCTCCAGAATTTCCAGTTTTTCGCCGTTGTCCACGGTGCCGGTGCGGTTGGTCACGGCGGCCAGACGGTCGCGCAGAAAGGTCTCCTTGGCGGTCACATAGACGTATTGCGCGGGTGGCCTGGGGCGCAGCTTCGCGCATCCGCCCAGCAGCGCAACCCCCAGCGCGGCCATCGGCAGGAACGCCCGCAAGCCAAGCCGGACAGCTCCGCGAGCGCGCCACCATTGGCGAAATGCACCAGGGATCGATACTCGAAAATGGGCCCGCGGAATGAAAATGACACTGTTGTCCAGCACATTTTCCAGCATACAGCGGCCCGCGCCCTCCCTGCGTTTCCCAACTGGGTTCCGTATGCCGGCGTCGCGCGGGAGCCACTCATTTCCTTGAAAAAAGCCCCCTTTCGGCATTTTTCCGATGCCGTGGCAGCGAGGGAACCTAGCTCGATTCCGGGGTCCTGCAGGGACCATTAAATTTGTGTCTTGCGCGATGTGCCATCTTGCGCATACAGTTGCGTACGGAAACAAACTCAATACAGGAAATCGCTCCAATACTTCTCCGGAATCCAACTCCGCCTATCGCACTCGATTTGATCGTTCACATCACACGTCAACTGGTAAGGAGGCCCACATAATGGCCAGTAATGAAATCGAAATCCTCGACCCCGCAGCACCGGTCGGGAAGCTCAAGAAAATCGCAGCAGGTCGCGGACTGAATCGCAGGCACTTTATCGCTGCCCTCGGTATGACCGGCGCTGCGGCTGGCGCAGGAATGATGTCGGGTTGCTCCACCAGCAATTCCGTAGCGGTCACGACTGCTTCAACAGCGCAGATTGACGCCATCAACTTCGCCCTCAACGTGAAGTATCTGCAGGCCACTTTCTACTCGTTCATCACCCAGGGCGTTGACCTCAGCGGCTCGGCCGTGACCAACAGCGGCGTCATCACCGGCACGCCCTCCGCCAAGCTGGTCTTTACCGGCACCAACGCCCAGCAGATCACCGACATGCTCAACGAGGTTTACTACGACGAGAGCCATCATGTCAGCACGCTGATCAGCCTGCTGGGGGTGTCCGCCGTGTACCGGCCCGCGATCAATCTCGCGGCCTTCGGCACGATCACAGCGACCAACGCGCTGGCCATCGCCAGACTGCTGGAAGATGTTGCGGTTACCGCGTTCGCTCAGGTCATCCCGCTGCTGAGCAGCAGCGACATCACAGTGCTCTCGCAGATCATGGGAGCAGACGCCGCACACTCCGGCATCATTCGCGTGACCGGCCTGCAGAACCCGACCCTGGCCGTTCCCATCGTGGCGGATTCGCTGGATGTCATTCCCTTCGACCCCGGCACCGCAGTGCTTTCGGCCGCGGGCCCGACCACCAGCGGCGGACTGTTCGCCACCGCCGGCACCAGCACCGCCACCGCCACGACTCCTGCGGGCTTTGCTTTCACCCGCACGACGTCGCAAGTGCTTTCCGTCCTGTTCGGCACCGTGGCGACCGGCAGCACGACCGTAACGCTGGTGTCGTCCGGCACCACTTCCGGCGGGTTCTTCCCCAGCGGAGTGAACGGCAAGATTAACAAGGTCTAAATCTCCGGAAGGACACACACGAGTTCAACTCGGCGCGGTCGATGCAACCAATCATGACGAATTCAGAACCCACATATCGCAAGTCAATTGACAAGGAGGCCAACGCAATGGCCAGCAATGAAGTCGAAGTCCTCGATCCCGCGACACCGGTCGAGCAGCTTAAGAAATTTGCATCCGAACGCGTCCTGAATCGCAGGCACTTCATCGCCGCCCTCGGTGTGGCGGGCGCGGCGGCCGCTGGCACGGAATTGGTACGATCGGGCCCCACTGCGCTGGCTCAGCAGCCCAAGCCGAGCGGCTACGCGCAAGCCGATGTGCTCAACTTCTTGTTGAACATTAAGTATCTGAAGGCAACGTTGTATTCCTACATCACCCAGGGCGCCGATCTTCCGGCCGCAGACTTTGCCAACCTGGGCAGCGGCGGCGTTTTCAACCCGCCCAAGCAGATCACCTTCACCGCTTTCGGATCGGCGTCGGCGCAGGAAATCACCGATCTGTTTAATGCGATGTATTTCGACGAGCTGAATCAACTGATTGCATTGCGCAACCTGATTGCCCAGGGTGCTTCTCTTACCGATTCGGCCGTGGCTTCCAGGCCAACGATGAACCTGCTGGGGACGGGAACCACGACCGCGACCGCAACCACCACCGTCACGCCGGTGCAGGCTATTGCCACGCTCCGCATGCTGGAAGATCTAAGTGCCTCGGCGTTCGCCGGCGCAACCATCTATCTCACTGGGACGAATCTCGCCTACGTCACCCAGGCCCTGGCCGTAAACAGCTTCCATGCGGGCGCGTTGCGCTTGCTGTCAATCCAGAGCGGCGCGCCGTATTACAGCCCGCAGACCCTGACCACCACCGGACCGACGACGCAATCCCAAAACAGCTTTTCCGGAGTTACGATCCCGGGCAGCAACACCGTCTATAACTTTGCGCCGACCAACCCCATTGTGGTTGGATCGATCCTCTCCGGCCCGACGATTCCGGTCGACACCGTCGTCACGGCGGTCAGCCCGGTGCCGGTGTACACGGGCAGCCTGACCGGGACCACTGCCGCACCCAACCTGCTGGTGACCAATCTGTCGAACACCGCTGGGCTCGCCGTCGGCCAGGTCATCTCCGGCTCGGGGATTCCCGCCAACTCGGTCATTACCAACATCACGGGGACCACGCTGACGCTCGGAACGGTTACCGGATACTCGTCGGTGACCCCACCCACAACGCCCATTTTCAATGGCTTGACTGGCATTGCGGGCACGGGCGGCACTGGAATGACGGTGGGCACCTACCCGCTGGTGTTCACCGGCGGCGGCGGGACCGGCGCGGCCGGAACTCTCACTGTGCTGACACCCCTCACCTTCAGTGTCACGCTGACGTCGTTCGGATCAGGCTACGTCACGGCCCCGGCGGTTTCCGCGGCAACCGGCGGAACGCCGCCTGTTTTGACCGCATCGGTGGCCTCCCAGATCACCACGACGGCCAACAACGTCGTCCTGACAATCGGCTTCCTTGCATACATCTTCAAGGGCAGCGCCGTCCTCCAATACGTGTCCCCCACTGCCGGCCTGACGCCAGGGCAGCTCCTCTCCGGTACGGGTGTTCCCTCCGCCAGCTACATTTCACCAACAGGCGGAGTCAACGTTGCCGCCGCCACGGTACAGATGTCGGCCGTCGCGTCCGCGTCCAGCACTGTGACTCCCACCGGAACCGTTACCAGTGGCAGCCCATTGATCACGGCGGTGTCGAGCACCAGCGGGATACTGCCCGGAATGCCAATTACCGGGACGGGCATCCTTGCCGGCACCTTGGTGACCGGTTTGGGAGTCAATCAAGCCGGCCCCACCATCACGATGTCGACTAACGCAACGGCGACATCGACCACTACTTCGACAGCGTCCCCGACCGCCTACCTGACCGCGGGCAGCAACGTGATCACCGCGCTGAGCAGCCTGAGTGCGTTCGCAGCGGGCGGCAGCGTCACCGGCACCAACATTCCTTCGGGAACAACCATTACCTCGGTCGGCGCCGTCAACACCGCGGTGATGTCGAAGAATGCCACCGGGACCACCTCGCTTGGGACAGCGAAGGCGACGCCGGTTGCGATCCTGCAGTCCGGCAACAATATTGTCGGCAACGTATATCCCATTACGGGGACCGGCGCTCCGGCATCCGGACAACTCGTCATCGATCCTCAGGGCAATATCCCCCCGGGGACGACCATCACCGGCATCACCGCCAGCAGCTTCACCATGGTGCTGTCGGCGCCTGCCACCGGTGCCACCACGCTGACCACCATCGGGACCTGCACCGGCACCGTGGTCGTCAGCTACGAGACCATCACGCAGGTGACTCCGGCATCGATTTTCACCGGCATGGCGGTGGGGCAGACGATCGCCGGCACCAACATCCCCTCGGGAACCATCATTACGGCATTCAGCGCTTCCGCCGCGACCATCACCATATCGAGTTTCCCCACCTCGTCGGCAGGCACGGAGGTTACAGCGAGCTCCAATCCTCCTGCCCTGTTCACCATCACGGCGGGCACCACCCTAAGTGCCTATGCGCTGCAGAATGTCGGCGTTTCCAGCGTGGTCGGATCCGAAACCGTCACGATCCCCAACATCGAGACGGTCACCTATTCGCTGGGCACGGTAACCATGTCGAACCCGGCCACGGGCACGGCCGCTGCCAACAACACGCAAATCGTCGAAACGCCGGACCCGATGGATGTGGAGCCGTACGATCCCGGGACCGCAGCGACAGCCGCATCCGGCCCACAGCTGGTTCCACAGACCGCCTGGGTATCGACCACGGCTTATCCGGCTGGAGCCATCGTTCAGTACAACGGAGTCACCTACGTTGCGGTTGCGGCAAGCACCAATGCCACTCCGTCGTCGAGCCCGGCCAGCTGGCAGAGCACAACCGCGCCGGCCTTTTATCAGGGCTTCTTCGACACCGCTGGCGCGACGACGTCCAGTGCAAACAACCCTGCCGGGGCAATCTTTGCCCGCACCTTCTCCCAGGTTCTCGCCGACCTCTACGGTTCGACGGCGGCACAGACCTACGAAGGCGGCTTCTTCCCGAACGGGGTCAGCGGCAACATCAACAACGTCTAACGAATGCCGGCAGCCCGATGGATGGGCGGTATTCGCCGGACAGAAAAAGGCAGCAAAAAGCCCGCATCTCCCAGGAGATGCGGGCTTTTCATTTCCACTTGAACGCCGCCGAAGACCTTGGGCCGGGATGTTCGGTCGAGTCACGCTCCGCCGGCCGCTCCTCAGTGCGTTGCTGCAATCGCTATCGCTCCGGCGGGTTCCGTCCCGTTCCCGGTGTTGGTCGACGCCGCCTCGGTGGGCTGCCCGGTCGAGCCGTAGCTGTACATGGTCAGGTCGGGGCTTCCGCCATTGGCGATCGCCAGCAGGTAATCCCCGCTGCGGTCCACCGCCAGCCCGGTCGGCAGGTATCCAAATTGAGACGGCGTATACAACGCAGACAAGGTACTGCCGGATGCGGTCGTGCTGAACCCGGAGATCGAGTCGCTGGATGTATTTGCGACATAAATATCCGTTCCCGCGGAGTTGAGGACGACTGCACCGGGCTGTAACGCCGTCGTGCCCGCGGCCAGGAAGGTCGGGGTGGCTTCGGTTCCATTCGAGGTGACCGTGAAAGCCGCAATCTCCCCGTCCACGGCGTTGGTATCGCTGCTGACGACATACAGCAGCGATGTGCTTGAATTAACCGCCAGTGAAACGTCAGCCCAGTAGTTCGAGTTAGTTCCCCCTGTTGGCGGCCCGATCTCCGCAACCAGGGATCCGGTTGGCGCCTGTACGCCGGTCGACGTATTGAAGGGAATGATCATGGTCCCCCCGGTACCCAGCGCCACAAACACGTACTCCCCACTCGATACGGAAGCGACTGCGACCTGCGATGGTGTAGCCGGAACCGAAGATACCGGCGGCGTGATGGAATAGGTTCCGGTATAGGTCTGGTTACCGGCGTTCACCGCGGAAAGGGCCCCGGTGCTGGAGTTGATCGCGAACTCATAGACCGTCACTATGTTCGCGGTTGCAACGCTGCTGAGCGCAAACAGCCAATTCCCATCGGGCGAGACGGCTAACGAAACCACGCCGTTTAGACCCGAGGTGACGCTGCTGTTCAACAACGCCAGCACCCCGGTGGACGAGATCGAGTAGCTGTAGACTCCAGCGCTCGACGACACAAACAGAATCGAGTTCGCGGGATTCACCACCGCTGCCGTCGGAGTGAATCCAAGCGGGAAGGGCGATCCCGAGATCGCCGTCAACGCTCCCGCTCCCACCTCATAGCCGGCCACAGTCTGGGTGTTGGCGTTCGCCACATACACGTAGTCCCCGGTTCCGGTGGTGCCTGTTCCGCTGCTCGACGACCCCGGATAGACCCAGAAGTTGCCGCAACCCGTCGTCAAACTCAAAGCCCAAATGCCGATCGCCGCCACTGCTTGTCGCAAACGCCTCATCGCCCAATTCCCTTCCCGCTTCCATCTTCGCAGCAATCGCACTGCTCCTGCACCCTCTATAATCGCCGAGGATGCCCGCCCCGTACCTTCGCCGTTTCAACCCGCACCGTTCCGGAGTTTTCGCCGCCCTCCTTGCGGCGGTCCTACTCGCATTGATTCCGGCTGGCCTGGTTGGAAACGCTCAATCATTCGACTCTGCTCCCGGCCAAACAGCACTCGCACTCCCTGCGCTCGATCGCGAGGTCCATGCCGATATGGCCTTCCTTGCTGACGATGAACTTCACGGCCGCGGTTCCGCGACCCGCGACGAGCACATCGCCGCGCTATTCGCGGCCGCGCAATTTCAGTCGCTTGGCCTCGAACCCGGCGGCGACAACGGCACATTCGTGCAAAGGGTGCCACTACCGGCGCCCCTTCCACCGCCGGTGCGCCAACGTCTCGACGGGTTTGAGAACACCCCGCGCACCGAGACCTGGAACGCCATCGCCATCCTGCGCGGCACCGACCCCGCCGAGGTTGTTCTGCTGACCGCGCACCTCGACCACCTCGGCATCGGCCCGGCCAACGCCGCCGGGGACAGCATCTATAACGGCGCCGACGACGATGCCTCCGGCACCACCGCCGTCCTGGCGCTCGCCCACGCCTTCGCCGCCGGCCCGCGCCCGCGGCGCACCATCGTCTTCGCGCTCTTCGGCTCGGAGGAGCTCGGCGGCTTCGGCAACGCGGCCTTCCTCGCGCACCCGCCCGTCCCGCTCGGCTCCATCGTCGCCAACCTGGAGTTTGAGATGATTGGCCGCCCCGACCCCGCAGTCCCCGCCGGCACCCTCTGGCTCACCGGCTTCAATCGCTCCAAACTCGGTGCTGAACTTGCCAGGCACGGCGCACGCCTGGTCGCCGATCCGCATCCGTCGCAAAACTTCTTCCAGCGCTCGGACAACTTTGCCCTCGCCCGCCAGGGGATCATCGCCCAGACTGTCTCCAGCTTCGGACTGCACAAGGACTACCACCAGCCGAGCGATGAGCTTTCGACCATCGACTTCCATCACATGGTCAACGCCATCGCCTCCATGATCGAGCCCATCGGCTGGCTCGCCAACACCGCGTGGCGTCCAACCTGGAACCCCGGCGGCAGGCCCTGAATCCCCAAAGTTGTAAATCGCTATTGACGTGCGAGCGTGCCGCTAAAGACGCCGCTCGCGCAGGAACCCGGCGGCAATGTAATACTCGTCGCCGTTAGCTGAGTCGCGGCCGGGTTGGTGGAGGCGGCAACACTGATGTTTTGCGCGTCCAGCGTCAAGCCAATGCCGCTCACGGTGCCGGCCAGGGACGCAAGACCGTTCTCGACGCAGGCGCCATTGGAGAAGGTGAGCGTACCGGTCAGTGGAAACTGGCCGCTGCCATTCGGCGTGGCCGACTGGGTCAGCATGAGACTGAGATTGCCGCTGGCGCTACTCGATGTCACCGGGCCGGCAAAGGTACCGGTCAGCGACGCGATCTCGACGCCCACAGCGGGTCCTGGCGCCGTGGCCAGGGCGCAGAATTGCCCGATCATCGACATAGTGCCGGTTGAGACCGTCGTGGGGTTCGCGGGAACGGCCAGTTGCACATAGAAGTACGGAGGCGTGGGCGCAAGGGTGAGGTTGCCGGAGGAATCGATGGTGCCGGCAAAGCTCATGACCTGTGGAGTGCCGCAGAGCGGAGTTCCGCTGAAGACTCCTGTGACCTGAGATCCCTGCGTTTGCAGCGCACCGGTCAGCACCCCGGCGGGAGGAGCGGTAATCGAAGTCCCTGCCTCAATCTGCCAGTTGGTAGCCGCGCCGAGGGGCGAAGTCGAGGAGGAATTGGGTTGTACGGCGCAGCCCACCAGAAGCACGACGCAGCAGAGCGCGAGAAAGTGCATTTGGTTTTTCATGGGCACATCATAGACCTTGCCGGGACCCATCGATCAAAAGCACGTATTGGACGATTATCGATCCGGATGCATCGTGTACCGGGTACAAGCAAGCGGCCCATCGCTGGGCCGCTTCCCACACCACCTGAGATCACGCAAGATCGAAGCGATCCAGGTTCATCACCTTGGTCCAGGCGGCAACAAAATCGCCGACGAACTTCTTCTGCGAATCGCTCGACGCATAGACTTCCGCGAGCGCACGAAGTTGCGAGTTCGACCCGAAGACAAGATCGACCACCGTGCCCTTCCATCTGGGCTCGCCGGTCGCGCGGTCGAGTCCCTCCAACACGCCTTCCGTGGCAGCGGACTTCTGCCACTTCGTCTTCATGTCGAGCAGATTGACGAAGAAGTCGTTGGTTAGCGTTCCGGGACGCTTGGTGAAAACGCCAAGCTCGGACTGCCCGAAGTTTGCGTTGAGCGCGCGCAGGCCGCCGATCAGGACCGTCATTTCGGGCGTGGTTAGCGTCAGCAGGTTCGCCTTATCGATCAGCAACTCCGCCGCGAACGCCTCGTGCCCGGGCCGGAGGTAGTTGCGGAAACCATCGGCGATCGGCTCGAGTACGGCAAAGGAGTGCACATCCGTCTGCTCCTGGGACGCATCGGTTCGCCCCGGCGCGAAGGGAACCTTCACGGCATCGCCAGCCTTCTTCGCAGCTTCTTCGACCGCCGCGGCGCCGCCCAGAACGATCAGGTCGGCCAGCGAGACTTGCTTCGCACCATTCCCCGCGTTGAACTCCTTCTGGATCACTCCCAGCTTCTGAAGGACCTGCGCCAGTTCGGCAGGCTGGTTGACCTCCCAATCTTTTTGCGGCGCGAGTCGAATGCGCGCGCCGTTCGCCCCGCCGCGTTTGTCGCTGCCGCGGAACGTGGAAGCCGATGCCCAGGCTGTGCGAACCAGTTGGGAGATGGAGAGCCCGGACGCAAGGATCTTCGCCTTCAGGGCAGCAATCTCCGCGTCCCCAATCAGCTCATGATCCACCGCAGGAACCGGGTCCTGCCAGATCTGCCGCTCTTTCGGTACCAGCGGGCCGAGATACCGCGAGATCGGTCCCATATCGCGGTGCGTCAGCTTGTACCACGCCTTGGCAAACGCATCGGCAAACTCATCCGGATGCTCCAGATAACGCCGGGAGATCTTCTCGTAGCTCGCATCGAAGCGCAGAGCCAGGTCTGACGTCAGCATCGTCACCTGGTGCTTCTTCGCGGGATCGTGCGCGTCCGGTACGGTGCCACTGGTAGCTCCGCCCTTGGGCTTCCACTGCTGCGCTCCAGCCGGACTCTTCGTCAGCTCCCAGTCGTAGTTGAAAAGATTCTCCAGGTACTCAACGTCCCACCTCGCCGGATGAGTCGTCCATGCGCCTTCCAGGCCGCTGGAGATGGTATTCACGCCGACGCCGTTGCCCAGGCTGTTCTTCCAGCCAAGCCCCTGCTCCTCAATCGGCGCGCCCTCGGGCTCGCGGCCGACATACTGGTCAGGATTGCCGGCGCCATGCGTCTTGCCAAAGGCGTGTCCCCCGGCGATCAGCGCAACCGTCTCCTCGTCGTTCATCGCCATGCGCGCAAAGGTCTCGCGAATGTCCCGCGCCGAAGCGACTGGATCAGGATTGCCGTTCGGTCCCTCCGGATTCACGTAGATCAAACCCATCTGCACGGCGGCAAGCGGATTCTCCAGCTGACGGTCGCCGCTATAGCGCTTATCTCCGAGCCACGTTGCCTCAGGGCCCCAATACGTCTCGTCCGGCTCCCACGCGTCCGGACGCCCACCGGCAAATCCGTAGGTCTTGAAGCCCATCGACTCCAGCGCGACATTGCCGGTCAGAATCATCAGGTCGGCCCAGGAAAGCTTGCGGCCATACTTCTGCTTGATCGGCCAGATCAATCGTCGCGCCTTGTCCAGGCTCACATTGTCCGGCCAGCTGTTCAGCGGAGCGAACCGCTGCATGCCCGCGCCCGCGCCGCCGCGCCCGTCGGCGATGCGGTAGGTACCGGCGCTATGCCACGCCATGCGGATAAAGAGCGGCCCATAGTGGCCGTAGTCGGCAGGCCACCAGTCCTGCGAAGTCGTCATCAAGGCACGAATATCCTCGATCACGGCATGCAGATCCAGCGTCTTGAACTCCTCGGCGTAGTTGAACGCCTCGCCCATGGGATTGTTCAGCGGCGAGTGCTGGTTCAGGATTTTCAGATTCAGTTGATTCGGCCACCAATCGGGATTCTTACGGGCTGCACCGTGTGTGGCCGTTACCGCGCCGTGCCCCGCCAGGGGCTGCTCAACCGTACCGTGTGGAACCGGGCACTTCATTTCGTCTGACATACTTCACCTCGAGACATTTGTTAGCGAATCATCCTAAGCTTTCTGGCAATTGGCGCACACGCCAATCACGTCCACTGCATACCGCTCCACCAGAAATCCGCCCGGCAGCCGGCTTCGTTTGGCCTGCAGACCCAGCTCTTTCTCTCCGATGTCGGTAATTCTCCTGCATTGCGAACACACCACGTGGTGATGCGGTTCGCCGTTCATCTCAACGCGCACCGAGCCGTGATGCATGCTCACCTTCTGAAACACGCCACTCTCGACAAATAAATTGATGTTCTTGTATACGGTGGCCAGCGAGATGGCCGGCACCTTCTTCTTCACCCGCGCATAGACCTCTTCCGGACTCGGATGGCCATGCATCGTCTTCATCACTTCGTAGAGCACCTGCCGCTGGTGGGTCACCGCGATGCCGTGTTCCCGGCAGAGTTCGCGAAACGGCTTGGTTCCATTCACTAGCATGAGCACGAGTGTAAACGATAAAAGTTATCGTTCGATAAATATACCTGTGGATAAGACGTTCACACGCCCTTTTTAAAGCTTCGCGCGGGCCTCCCGTTGGTCAGAACGGAAATCAGGCTTGTGACAATCAGGAGCTTCCTGCGAGGCCCAATCCGCGTTATAAAGTGATCGTCGCCCGCGCGGTTCGCCCGTCCGGCAGAACCGTTCCTGAGCCTCTAGTTCAGCCGTTCTTTCTCCGTCTTGCCGAAGCGCGCATCGAGCGGCTTGCGCCCGGCGAACCCGTCCTCTTCCGTGTGCCAGTAGCCGATCTCTTTTTCGCCAAGCTTCCAGCACAGCAGCACGGTCTTGCCGTCCATCACGCTGGGAAAGTCCAGCAGGCCCTGCTCCAGGTCCTTCACCTGCACGCCTATCTCGTCGATCTCGGCCAGGGTGTCGCGGGTCTCCTGCAGCGCCTTTTCGCGTTCGGCCCTGCGCCTGGCCGCCTGCACCACGTTCACGTGCATGCCACCGGATAGAAAGATGCGCTGGCTCAGCTGCTGCATCTCGCGTTCCAGCCCGCCGGCCCGCGCGCCCGCCGCCTGCGCCTTGCGCAGCAGAGACTCCAGCACCGGCAGCAGCGTCTGCGCCTCGCTCAGGGTGAATGTCTTGCTCAAGCTCGTATCTCCAGCATGCGGTCGAGTGCCACGCGGGCCCAGCGCTTTACCTCATCATCCACCTTAATGCGGTTTACCACGCGCTCCTCCACCAGATTTTCCAGTGTCCAGGCGAGGTGCTGCGGCGAAATCCGGTACATGGTCGTGCACAGGCAGCCCGACTCATCCAGCGTAATCACCCGCTTGCCCAGCGGCGCAAACTGCTTGGCCAGCCGGTTCACCAGGTGGATCTCCGTGCCTACGGCGAAGCTCGACCCCTCGGGCGCGCGCTCAATCAAATCGATGATGCGCTCGGTCGATCCCAGCGCATCCGCCTTCTGGCACACCTCCCAGCGGCACTCCGGATGCACCACCACCTGCATGCCCGGCTGCTCGCGGCGCACGCGGTCCACATGTTCCGGCAGAAAGCGCTGATGCACGCTGCAGTGCCCCTTCCACAAGATCACCTTCGCTGCGCGCAGTCGCTCCGGCGTCACGCCGCCGTTGATCTGGTATGGGTCCCACACCACCATCTCGTTCAGCGGAATCCCCATGGCAAACCCGGTATTGCGTCCCAGGTGCTGGTCGGGCAGAAACAGGATCTTCCCGGCGCGCGCGAACGCCCACTCGAACGCCTTGCGCGCGTTCGACGAGGTGCACACCAGGCCGCCGCGCTCGCCGCAGAAGGCCTTGATGTTGGCCGCAGAGTTCATATAGGTCAGCGGAAGAATGCCCTCGCCTGCCACCACTCCCGCGCGCTCCAGCGCCTCCCAGCAATCCTCCACCTGGCCGATCTCGGCCATGTCGGCCATGGAGCAGCCGGCGTTCAGGTCGGGCAGGACGACCTGTTGCCAGGGACGGGACAGCACGTCCGCCGTCTCCGCCATAAAATGCACGCCGCAGAACACCATGTAGCGCGCGTTCGTCTCCGCCGCGGCCTTGGCAAGCTTGTAGCTGTCGCCGGTAAAGTCGGCGAAGCGGATGACCTCGTCACGCTGGTAATGGTGCCCCAGGATAATGGCCTCGGCCCCCAGTTTTTCGCGGGCCGCGGCGATCCGTGCGTCCATGGTGTCGTCCGGCATCACCAGGTAATGGTCCAGCGGGCACACCTCCGCCTCAGCATGTACCGGCGCTTCTTCCAGCACCCCAATCGGGGCTTCGTCCAGCATTAGGTCGCTCACTCTATTCCGCCTTCAGTCTCTGGGTAAGCGCTCCGCTATGGTGCATGGCGGGCCGCAGCTCATCCGAAACGGGGATGTTGAAAGCTTTTGATTCATCCGGGCTGCAGCGGACTCACTGTGCCGGCTCCAACCTACGAGCCGTTACCCAATCCGCGGGGGTGTTGCCGCCCACTTACGCTTGCGTGGCCAGTCGGGTCACGCAATATTCATATTAGACGAAACCGGCGGGCAGGACGATGCAGCCGACTTCCGGGCCAGACCATTTCGGGATCCGGGCGGACTCATCGGAACTCATTTGTTTCCCTCCCCACCAAAGCCGTATCATAGGGCCATCTATGCCGGGCCTCCCCGACACCGCCGTCATCGTCCTGCTCGCGCTGCTGCTCTTCGGACCGAAGAAGCTGCCGGTGCTCGCGCGCCAACTGGGTAAATTGATGGCCGATTTCCGCCGCGCCAGCAACGAGTTCCGCTCGCAAATGGAAGAAGAGCTTCGCATCTCCGAGCAGGCTGACCGCCAGAAGCAGGTCGCTGCCATCCAGGCCGCTGCGCCGGCCACTCCGGCGCTGGAGGCAACAACGGACTCCGTTCCCGAGGACAGCTATCCGCACGAATCACAGCCTGAACCCTCCATCGCCACGGCGGCCGAATCCGGGAGCGATAACACCCCGGACAGTTCGGTCGATTCTCCGGCTGAAAACGAACCTCCGGCTGCGGCTGCACCCGAACCGGCCTCGGTCCCCATTGCGACATCAGGCGACCTGAGTATCCTGCCGCCCGCCACAGGCCTTCCCGTGGCCCACTCCTCCCACACCAGCCCCGCTGCGACGGAGACACAGGCGGCCGAATCCGAACTGGAAACCGAGACCCTGCATGGCTGATTTCGACGCCCTCGACCGGGCCCGCCAAGCTGTCTCCGATCGCGCCGAACTCCCCGGCATGAGCCTGATGGAGCACCTGGAAGAGCTGCGCAAGCGCATTATGCGCTCGCTGATGTTCCTCGGCGGCGGCTTCGTCTTCGGCTGGATCTTCCGCGTGCAGCTCTACGGCATCATCAAGAAGCCGCTCGACGACCTGCACCTCGATCTCTACTTCAACCACCCCACCGATGCGCTGAACCTGTACCTCAAGACCGCACTGGTCGGCGGCGCCATCCTCGCCAGCCCGTTCATCCTGTACCAGGTATGGCTGTTTATCTCGCCCGGCATGTATGCCAACGAGAAGAAGTACGTCTGGCCGTTTATGACCGCAACCGTCGGCCTGTTCCTGTGCGGCGCGTGGTTCGGCTACCGCTATGTCCTCGAGAACGCCGTCCGCGTCCTGGTCTTCGACTTCGGCAAAGGCCTGCATCCGCTGCTGACCATCGACGAATATACGGGCTTCTTTCTCTCCATCATCCTCGGCCTCGGCATCTGCTTCGAACTGCCCATCCTCATCTTCTTCCTGGCGCTGTTCGGCATCGTCGACGCCAAATTCCTGCTGCGCCACTTCCGCTACGCGATCCTCGCCATCTTCATCGTCGCGGCCATCATCTGCCCCATGCAGGATCCCTTCAGCATGTGCCTGTTTGCCAGCCCCATGCTGTTTCTTTACTTCTTCGGAGTAGCCATCGCGTGGTACGTCCACCCGAACCACCGCAATAAGAAGAAAGCAGCACCCGCCGTATGACCCGCACAGCCGGACAAGCAAGATCACTCCTCATTCTGAGCACAGCGCAGAGTCTCTGTATCTGTCTCTTGTCGCTGCTCGCCTTTGCCGCACCCGCCGCTGCGCAAAAGGCTGCTCCCGCTCCTGCGGTCAGCGGCCAGGCCATTTACAACCTCACCCAACAGTTTCTTGCGGTCGCGCCCAAGCGCTTCAACGGTTCGCCCGGCCACCTTGCTGCGGAAAACTTCATCAAGGACCACTTCAAGCCAGAAGCCGCCAAGGGCAACTTCGAGACCGACCAGTTCACCGCCAACACCCCCGCCGGGCTCCAGACCATGCGCAACTTTATCGTCCGTTACCCGGGCAAGAAGGATGGCGTCATCGTCCTGGCCAGCCACTACGAGACGAATTACCCGCTGCGCAATATCGCCTTCGTCGGCGCCAACGACGGAGCCTGCACCACGGCCTTGCTCATCGAGCTCGGCCAGTACTTCCGTGCACATCCGCCGCAGGGCTACTCCATCTGGCTCGTCTTCGACGACGGCGAAGAAGCAGTTCGCGAATGGTCCGACTCTGACTCGCTCTACGGCACCCGCCACCTTGCCGCCAAGTGGTACTCCGACGGCACGCTGAGGCGCGTCAAGGCGTTCCTTGTGGCCGACATGATCGGCGACAAGGACCTCGACATCCTGGAAGAGATGGGGTCCACGCCCTGGCTGCGCGACATCCTGCGCCAGGCCGCCGTCAACACCCACCACAGCGCCAACGTCTTCCAGACCCAGGCCGAGGAAGAAGACGATCACCTGCCCTTCCTGAAGCGCGGCGTGCCCGCGCTCGACATCATCGATGTGGATTACGGCCCGCACACCGCCGCCACGCCCGACGGCTACCACCACACCGCGCAGGACACCATCGACAAGATCAGCCCCAAGTCCCTGCAGATCTCCGCCGATCTCTTTCTCGAAACCATCCGCCTCATCAACCAGCGCTAACGCAACTCGCGATAGCATCGTAGAGTGCCCGCCACGCCCCTAAGCGAATGGATCGGCTTCCATGCCGCCCTGCTGCTGCTGCTCGCCGCCGAGTGGGCCTACGCGCGCCGTCAGACGCAGGGCGGCCGCAACCCGCACAGCACCGCGATCGCCTGCACCGTGCTCTGGGTTGGCGCGGCCCTCGCCTTCGCCGTCTTCCTCCGCCATTCGCTCGGCACCACCGCCTCGGTCCAGTATCTGGCGGGCTATGCGCTGGAAGAGTCGCTCTCGATCGACAATCTCTTCGTCTTCCTGCTGCTCTTCCGCCTCTTCGACGTCGAACGCTCCCACCAGCCCAAAGTCCTCTTCTGGGGAGTTGCGGGCGCCATGCTGATGCGCGGTCTTTTCATCGGCGGCGGCATCACCCTGCTCAACCGTTTCCAGTCGGTCTCCTACATCTTTGCCGCGGTCTTGCTGGTCGCGGCCGTTCGCCTGATGGTTCCGGAATCCGCCGGCCGGCCTGCTGGACCACCGCGCTGGATTGCCGCACTCAAGCGCTTCCACCCCGTCAGCCTGCGCCAGGACCGCTTCGTCGTGATGGAAAACGGCCGCCCTACCGCAACCCTATTGCTGCTCGCGCTGATCGCCATCGAACTCACCGACGTCGTCTTCGCCCTCGACTCCATCCCCGCCGTGCTCTCCATCACCCGCCATCCGTTCCTTGCCTACACTTCGAACATCATGGCGGTGATGGGATTGCGCTCGCTCTATTTCCTGCTGATCGGCATGCTCACCCGGCTGCGCTTCCTGCACTACGGGTTGGCCGCTGTGCTCGCCTTTGCCGCGATCAAGATGCTGGCGGCGCGCTGGATCGAGGTTGGCCCTGTTGCGTCGCTTGCCATCATCCTTGGTGTGCTGGCTCTCACCGTCGCCGCCTCCCTGATTGCACCGGGAGAGAAGATGGAAACCGGCTCCTAGCCTCTTACTGCGCGACGAAGCGCAGCTTGCCCTGCTGCACCACCGAGTGCTCCGCCACCGCTGCCCGCTCCGGGAAGTCGCGGCGAAAATGCGCTCCGCGGCTCTCTTCGCGGCCCAGCGCCGCCTGCACCATCACCTCGGCCACCGCATGCAGATTGCGCGCCTCCAGCGCCCGGCGGGTAAGGCCCGCCGGCATGGTCGCACCCATCGCTGCCAGCCGATCCTGCGCGCGCCGCAACCCTGCTCCATCCCGAAGCAGTCCGGCGTCCCGCCACATCAGCCCGCGAAGCTTGGCAATCCACGCCTCAACCTCAGCCTCTGCGTCCGAGCCCCTCGCAGTTCCGCCTTCAACTGACATGTGAGAACTGACAACTGAGGACTCGTCCTTCATCGCCTCCGCCGCCAGCGCCCCAAACACCAATCCCTCCAGCAGCGAATTGCTGGCCAGCCGGTTTGCGCCATGCACTCCGGTGCACGCCGCCTCTCCGGCAACGAACAATCCCGGAATGGAGGCACGCCCATGGACGTCGGTCCTGACTCCGCCCATCAGATAATGCGCCGCCGGACGGACGGGAATGAGGTCCCGGGCCAGTTCCAGCCCATAGCCCTGAAGGAAAGCCGAGATTCCCGGGAAGCGCGCCTTCAAATCCATCGTTGCGCCGACGGCCCGCATGTCCAGATAAACCGGCCCGTCCATCCCCTCGCGCCCAATCGCCCGCGCCACCACATCGCGCGGCGCCAGTTCCAGCCCGGGATGATAGCGCTGCATAAACCGCGCGCCCTGCGCGTTCACCAGCCAGGCGCCTTCGCCGCGCAGCGCCTCGCTCATCAAAAACCGCGGCGCGCCCTCCAGCGCAAACGCGGTGGGATGGAACTGCATAAACTCCATGTCCATCAACTCGGCGCCCGCACGATACGCCATGGCAATCCCGTCTCCGGTTGCGACCGCGGGGTTGGTGGTGTCGCTGAATACCTGTCCCGCGCCGCCGCTCGCCAGCAGTACCGCTCGGGCACGCACCTCGTGCAGCACGCCGTCGCGATCCAGCAGCGTTGCGCCCACCACTCTTCCATTGGCGACGATCAGGTCCACCGTGGTTGCCCACTCCATCAGTTCCACCGGCTCCAGCCCGCGCACATGCCGCAGCAGCGATGCCGCAATCTCCCAGCCGGTCGCGTCCCCGTGCGCATGCAGAATCCGGGGCCGGCTGTGCGCGCCCTCCCGAGTGCGCATCAAGTGCCCTTGTTCGCGGTCGAACCCCGTGCCCCATTCCAGCAGTTCCTCCACCCGCTTCGGTCCCTGCTCCACCAGCACGGCCGCCGCCCGCGGATTCACCAACCCATCGCCGGCGGCAATGGTGTCCGCCAGATGCAGCGCCACATCCTCTTCGCCGTCCATCGCGACGGCGATCCCGCCCTGGGCATACGCCGTATTCGATTCCGCCAAGCCTTCCTTGGTGACGACCAGAACCTTGCCAGCCTCGGCCAGTCCGGCCGCCGCACGCAATCCGGCAACCCCGCCCCCAACCACAAGAAAATCAACGACGCGCATCTCTTAAGGCTAGCACTCCAGGCGCCCGGATCGGTCTTTTCTGACAACTGAGACGTGACCGCCAACAACTCCGGTGGGATACCATCGAAGTACCGTGTCCCAAGTTCGCGTCACCACCCCGCACGCAATCTACGATGTCATCATCGCTCCTGGGCTGCTGCGCACCCTGTATCCGCGCCTGAAGAAGCTCAACGCCGGGCGGCCGCCAAAGACCTTCGTCGTCACCTCGCCGGAGATCTGGGCGCTGTGGCATCAGCGCTTCCTCGCCAGCTTCCCGCCCGATGCCCAGCCGCCAGTCCTCTTTCTCCGAGCCGGCGAACGCTACAAGCGCCTCGCCCAGGTCGAAGCTCTCGCCGACCAGCTGGTCGACGCCGGCGCCGACCGCGACTCCATCCTGCTGGCCTTTGGCGGCGGCGTCATCGGCGACGTTACCGGCTTCCTGGCGGCCATTTACATGCGCGGCATCCGCTATGTCGGCCTGCCAACTACCATTCTTGCGCAGGTTGATTCGTCCCTCGGCGGCAAAACCGGCGTCAACCTCGCCAGCGGCAAGAACCTGATTGGCAGCTTCCACCATCCCCTGGCCGTCTTCTCGGACATCGACACCTTACGGACGCTGCCGGCGGCAGAGCTGCGGGCCGGCCTGCAGGAAGCCATCAAATCCGGCATCATCTACGACGCGAAGTTATTCCGCTATCTCGAACAAAATGCGAACGCAGTGCTCGGCGAAAGAGCCTTCTCAAAGACCGGCCCCGACCCCGCTGCGCTGGCTCGCGTCATCACCGCCAGCGTCAAGGTCAAGGCGGATGTCGTCTCCAAGGACGAGAAGGAATCCGGCCTGCGCATGATCCTCAACTTCGGCCACACCATCGGCCACGCCATCGAGGCCGCCACCCACTACCGCAAACTCCTCCACGGCGAAGCGGTCGCCTGGGGCTCGATCGCGGCGCTGCACGTCTCGCTCAACCGCGGCCGCATCTCCCATGAAGAGTTCGCCCGCATGGCCAACCTGATTCTGCGCTATGGCCCCATCCCGCCGTTCACGGTCGCGCCGACCGCAGAGGCAGCAGCAGCCAAGCTGGTCGGCCTCACTTCAGGCGACAAGAAGAAGCGCAGTGGCCGCCGCGCCTTCGTCCTGACAACCGGCATCGGCTCGACCGAAATCTCCTACGACGTCACCGACCAGGAACTGCTTACTGCCACTACGGCGATGCTCGCGGATATGCGCGTGGGAGCGGTGCGTTGATCTCGAGCGCAGATCCCACCCCCGGAGCCCGTCCCGAAGGCACCACCTCGCCCGACGAAGCCGCCGAGAACATCCAGCAGATGTTCTCCACCATCGCGCCCACCTACGACCGCGCCAACCACCTGCTCTCGGTCGGCCTGGACCGTTCCTGGTGGAACCGCACCGCCCGTGCGCTGCGCCCCATCCTGCAGCGCCCCGAAGCCGTCGTCCTCGACCTCTGCTGCGGTACCGGCGACATGACCCTCGCCCTCGACAAACACCGCCCCCAGCCTTCAACGGACAACGGACAACGAACAGCGGTCTCTCCTATCCTTGCGCTCGACTTCTCTCACACCATGCTCACGCTGGCCGCCCGCAAGTTCGCCGGGCGGAACATCGTCTCCATCGAAGCCGACGCCCTCCATCTCCCGCTGGCCGACGCGTCCGTCGATCTGGTCACCTCGGCCTTTGGCTTTCGCAACCTCACCAGCTACCCCGATGGACTGCGCGAGTTGTACCGCGTCCTGCGGCCCGGCGGCGAGATCGCCATCCTCGAATGCAATCAGCCCGGCGGCCTGATCGGCTGGCTCTACTCCTTCTACTTCCACCACATTCTGCCAGTCGCAGGCGGTCTCATCTCCGGCAAGCGCCGCGCCTACGCCTATCTTCCGGACTCGGTGATGAAGTTCCCGCGCCCGCCGCAGATGAAGGCGCTGATCGCTGCCGCCGGCTTCAAAGACCCCGCCTGGACCAGCTACACCCTCGGCACCGCCGGCCTCTATCGCGCCATCAAGCCGTGACCCACCCCGCGTGATATCTTCCCACTAACGCATCCGCAATCAGGCCAGGCAACTCCCACCGAGGTCGTGAACGGGGCGGACTTCGCCGCGGCCGCCATCGCAGCGGTCAACACCCTGTGCGTCCTCGACGGCTTTGTCGGGCCTTACTTCATGGGCCTGCTTAAGGACCTTACCGGCAACTACCAGCGCGGCCTCACCATGCTCAGCATCCCCATGCTGCTCGACGCTGCCATCATGCTCTGCCTCGGGCGCCGGCTCTCCGTACTCGAATGCCGGCCATCGCTGCGGCAACGATTGCCGATGCGCTGGAGTCGCCGAACCTGTAGCATTTCTCCTAATGAGCCCCACGGCCATGCACGAACCCGCTGCCAGCGCGCCGCATGCGGCTAAACGCTCGGCTGCAATCTTCTCCGTGTTCGCTGCCGGTGTGGTTACGCTGCTCAAGCTCTTCACCGGCATCCTCACCGGCTCGCTGGGCATGCTGTCCGAATCGGCCCATTCGGCCATCGACCTGTTTGCCTCCGTCATCACGCTGTTCTCCGTCGAGGTTTCCGACAAGCCTGCCGATGAGGACCACAACTACGGCCACGGCAAGGTCGAATCGCTCTCCGCCTTCGTCGAAACCGGCATCATGTTCGCCTCCTGCGTCTGGATTGTCACCGAGGCTGTTCGCCGCATGATTCCGGCCTTCCACGACCATCACGACCTGGCTCCCTCGGTCTGGCCGTTCGCCGTGCTGTTCATCTCCATCGCAGTCGATTTCACTCGCTCGCGCACGCTCGGCCGCATCGCCCGCCAGACCCGCTCCGACGCGCTGGCCGCCGACTCCATCCATTTCGCCACCGACATGTGGGCTTCGCTGGCCGTCATGCTCGGCCTTGCGGCCACCCTGGCCGGCCAACGCTTCGGGCTCCCCTGGCTGGAGTACGCCGACCCCATCGCCGCAATTCTGGTCGCCGGCGTCATCCTGCGCGTCAGTTGGCGGCTCGCACGGTACACCGTTGACGCGCTGCTCGGCGCAACGCCTACCTCCGACCCCGCCGCCGACCAGCCGCAGACCAAGGACGAGCTGCGCCGCAATCTGATTCACGACTTGACCGCCATCCCAGGCGTGCTCTCCGTCGATCGCCTGCGCACTCGCCGCTCCGGCGCCAATTACTTCGCCGACATCACCCTCGGTATGCCCCGCAACCTCACCTTCCAGCGCTCGGAGCAGATCACCATGGCTGCCACTGAGGCCGTCCAGCGGCATCTTCCCGGAGCTGACGTGGTCATCCACACCGTTCCCACCGCGTCTATCACGGAAAGCGTCCACGACCGTATTCGCGCCGTGGCGGCGCGCCGCAACCTTGCTATCCACGAGATCAATGTGCAGCAGGTCGACGACGGGCTGCACGTTGAACAACACCTGGAAGTGGACGAGACCATGCCTCTGCGCCAGGCCCACGAACTGGTCACCGACCTCGAAGCCGAGATGCGCTTCGAAGTTCCGACCATTACGTCAATCCTCACCCACATCGAAAGCGAGCCGGCCACCATCGAGCAACCTGAATCGCTGGAGCGCGACCGCGAACTCGAAATCCGCCTGCGCCGTGTTGCCGCCCAGTTTCCCGAGATCCTCGATATTCACGAGGTCTTCGTCACCCGCCGCCGCGCCCGCAGCGGCGACCGTGCCGACGAGCACATCCAGGTAACCTGCCACTGCACGCTGCCCGACGACCTGCCCATGGCGCGCGTTCACGCCGCGATAACCGCGCTGGAAGGGGCGTTCAAGCTCGACGCGCCCGAGGTCAACCGCCTGCTGATCCATCCTGAACCGGCGACCGACAACCGCCGCTAGGCCGCTTCGGGCGTTCACACGCCCTTCTATAGCGCCGCGTGGTGCTCCCGATGGCGGCAACCGAAATTGCGGGCCGACCAGCGGGAGGATCGCGCGAAGCAGGAAAAAGGCGTGCGAACGCCCTACTTGCTGGGAAGCGCGTAGATGACCTCGCCCGGGCGCGTGTAATGCAGCTCCTCACGCGCCTGCTGCTCGATCGCATTCGGGTCGTTCTGGAGGCGAACGACGTGGCCTTGCAGCCGGTCATTCTCGCGTTGCAGGTCCTGCATCTCCTGCTTCAGCAGGTAGGTCTCGTGCCGCTTCTGTACGTAAACGGTCAGTCCGTTCGCCCCGAAGACGACGTGATAGCCGACGCCCAGAGCCAGCGCTGCCGCCGCCAGCGTCGCCGCCCTCCGGCGCCCCAGCGCCAGCCGGGTGCAGCGCGCGCGCAGCCACGAGACCAGCCCTGGCTTCTCCGAAATTGCCGACTTTACTTCCACCCTTCCAGTTGAGAGCGACCCATGGCGCGCGTCAAGGTCCAAGCAGCAAAAGGATGCGCTGGGGGAATCAAGTTCGTACCGGGAGAGTCCCTCGCATTCGTTTCGGCCCGGCTTCCACACCCGCGGCCAAGCCGCCAGCGCACAATTCCGCGCAGCTTGGTATCCTTAACAGGCCATCTTGCATTGCCGCACGGGAACCCTTTCACCGCGTTGTTCTCTGTCTCCGCACTGCGATTTCAATTGCGCCCCTGAAAGGACAGTCCGTGCAATCCACATTCCCGGTCCCAGCCGACGCTGTGCTGATTTCATCCGTCTGCGTCCCATGGGACAGCAATGTGCCTCAGCGCTTTCAATTTTTCGTTTCCATCACCTTGAACCACTCTTCCGAGGAATAGCCACACCATGACAGCAACCAGCACAGCCATTCAGGAAATCAGCATTGCCCACAGCCCCGACTCCGACGACGCCTTTATGTTTTACGGGCTGGCCACCAACAAGGTGCGCGTTCCGGGATTCAAGTTCAGCCATACCCTCACCGACATCGAAACCCTCAACCAGCGCGCCATCCGCGAGGCTTTTTACGACGTCACCGCCATCTCCTTCCACGCCTACCCCTACCTGCAGGACAACTACACCCTGATGGCCTGCGGCGGATCGGTGGGCGAGGGCTACGGGCCCATGGTGGTCTCGCCACGCAAGCTCTCGCTCGCCGACATTAAGAAGACGCGCATCGCCGTGCCGGGAACGCTGACCACCGCCTTCCTCACGCTCAAGCTCTTCGCCCCTGAGGTCGAAACCGTCACCGTCCCCTTCGACAAAATCATTCCCGCAGTCGTCGCCGGCGAGTTCGACGCCGGCCTCATCATTCACGAAGGCCAACTCACCTACGGCGACAACGGCCTCATCAAGGCACTCGACCTCGGCCAGTGGTGGCGCGAGCAGACCGGCTTGCCGCTGCCGCTGGGCGGCAACGCCATCCGCCGCTCCCTGGGCGAGGAAACCATGCGCATCACCACCCAAGCCCTGCGCGACAGCATCCAGCACGCGCTCGACCACCGCGAAGAAGCGCTTGCATACGCCATGCAGTTCGCGCGCGACCTTGAGCCCGCGCTCGCCAACAAGTTCGTCGGCATGTACGTGAACGAGCGCACGCTCAACTACGGCGAAGACGGCCGCGAAGCCATTCGCAAGCTGCTGGAAATGGGCTACGAGCGCGGCATCATTCCCACCCGGGCCAAGGTCGATTTCGTCGACTGAACAATCCTTCAGCGCGCACCACCGCGAGGGCATTTGCACATCCCGCATGTGCTATTCTTTTCAAGGTGGTTGCGCGCAAGTGGCCTGGAAAAATGAGGCCCCGTCGCAGCATCGCCCCTCCCCCAGAGAGGCCGCAACACAGCGGACGCGTAGCTCAGCTGGTAGAGCATTCGACTCTTAATCGACTGGTCGCAGGTTCGATCCCTGCCGCGTCCACCATCTACTCATTCATTCTAATAGGCTTACAGGGCAGAATCAGCCGGTTACGTGTGCCTCCAAAGGGCCGGATCGTCGCCATTATGGGGCAAAATCGGGCTCCGTGTGGCATACAAGTGGCATACTTCTGGCATACTTTCGATAATCGCACACTTCCCTGTTCAGCGAGTCGCGTGCGACGCTCTCGGCAGTGAAGGCTGCACCGGATTGCGCAGGTTGGTGCATCCGGAACTCCCCCGGCCCAAGACCGACTATGCATGGCACCGGCCAAACTGAAACGAGCTGAGCCCAAGATCCCGTACGGTAAGTGTTTCTTGATTTATCTCATCCTTCGCAGCAATTTATTACCGTACGGTAATAATTCCCTTGCCAACGCTGGCGAAGCCGGGTAATATTCCCGTACGGTAATACCGGGGGGGGCTCATTGAAATACACGCCAGCACAGATCGGGGAATTGATCCGGGACACCCGCAGGAGTCTGGACGTCACCCAGAAGGATCTCGCCCTGACCTCCGGGACCGGGCTGCGCTTCATCATCGACCTGGAGAAGGGTAAGGAGACCTGCGAAATCGGCAAGGCCCTGCGCGTCCTACAGACGCTCGGAATCAAGATGAAGCTGACACCGCCGCCGACGGCAAGCAAGGAATAGGAATCGCATGACCAGAACGCTCGACGTCTACCTCTTCAACAATCTGGTCGGTCGCCTCATCCAGGATGATGGGGGGCAGATGGGATTCAAGTATGCGGAAAGCTGGCTGAGCAGTCGGGGGGCGATGCCGCTCTCTCATTCCCTGCCCTTGCTCCCGAAGCGCTTTCACCACAAGGAGTGCCGCGGCTTCTTCGCCGGCATCCTGCCCGAAGAAGCGAAGCGAGAGATCATCGCGCGAAATCTTGGCATCAGTGCACGCAACGACTACGCGATGCTGGAACGGATCGGCGGCGAGTGCGCGGGTGCGGTCACCTTCATGCCAGCGGGACAGCCCCTCCCAGAAGACCACTGGGACTACCGCACTCTTACGCCGCAGGAACTCGCGGCGATCATCCGCGAACTGCCGATGCGCCCGCTGCTGGCAGGTGAAGCGGGTATACGCTTGTCCCTCGCTGGAGCGCAGGACAAGGTCGCGGTACGGATCGACGGCGATGACATTCGCCTGCCGCTCGGCAATGCGCCGAGTACCCATATCCTCAAGCCGGCCGTGGCGCGAT
>Ga0181520_10004061_pt1 | contig 24977 bp, 27 predicted proteins | sample PEATcosm2014_Bin_29_FD_132451 | JGI IMG/M metagenome (GOLD analysis project Ga0181520, IMG submission 132451) | Peatland microbial communities from MTU Mesocosm Facility, Houghton, MI, USA - PEATcosm2014_Bin02_30_metaG | ecosystem: Environmental > Terrestrial > Soil > Wetlands > Peat | place...
CTTCTGCGACAGCTGCAACCGGGTGCGAATCACCTGCTCGGGCCGAATGTATCTGTGCCTCGGCAACGAGGCCGCGGTCGATCTGGGCAAAGTCCTTCGCGAGAGCGGCGAGGACCACGACGTCGCCGCGGCGATCCGCGAGGCGGTGGCGCTGAAACCGAAGGGTCATGCGTTCGGCGCGCGCGAAGCCGGCGCGCCGCGCGGCGCCGCGCGGTCGATCAGCGTTACCGGCGGATAAACGCCGGAGGAGGCGATGAAAGCGATCTATTTCGCGTGGATCCGCGAGCGCATCGGCAAGACGAAAGCGGGCCTCGCGCCGCCCGCTGTGGTCTCGACCGTCGACGGGCTGATGGCGTGGCTGACGAGGCAGCGGGACGGCTACGCCTATGCGTTCGAGAAGGCCGCGGTCGTGCGCGCCGCGATCGACCGCCGGCACGTTCGGCATGACGCGCCGATCACCGGTGCGCGGGAGATCGCCTTCTTTCCGTCGATGACGGGAGGCTGAACTCGATGCAAAAGCTGCTTGAGGCGCTGTCGTGAGCGTGATCCCGCTGATGCCGGTCGAGGAGGCGCTTGAGCGCGTGCTCGCTTCCGTCGCCGCGCCAACTGAGCGCGAGGAAGTTGCGCTCGCCGAGGCTTACGGCTGGACGCTGGCGAATGACGTCGTTTCGCGCCGCGTTCAGCCGCCGTTCGCCAACTCGGCGATGGACGGCTACGCGCTGCGCGCGGCGGACGCTGCGCGGGTGCCGGCGCGGCTGACAGTGGTGGGCGAATCCGCGGCGGGCAGGCCATTCGATGGACGGCTCGGGCCCGGCGAGGCCGCGCGCATCTTCACCGGCGCGCCGCTACCGGAAAGCGCGGACGCGGTGGCGACGCAGGAGAGCGCGCGGCGCGAAGGCGCGACGGTCGTTCTCGATGCACTGGTCGCGCCGGGCGATCACGTGCGGGCCGCGGGCTGCGATTTCAACGTCGGCGAGATCGTGCTGCGCGCCGGCTGCCGGTTGTCCGCGCGCGACCTCGCGCTCGCCGCCGCCGCCAACCACCCAACACTCGCCGTTCGTCGCCGTCCACGCGTCGCCATCCTCGCCAGCGGCGACGAACTGGCCGCTCCCGGCGCTGCGCTCGGGAAGTCGCGGATCATCTCCTGCAACACTTTCGCTGTCGCTGGCATTGTCGTCGCCGCGGGCGGCGCGCCGATCGATCTCGGCATCGCCGCCGACGATCCGAAGGCGCTGGCGACATGTCTGGCGCAGGCGGTCGCCGAGCGCGCCGACGTCCTGGTGACGCTGGGCGGCGCCTCGGTCGGCGATCACGACTTGATGCGGCAAGCGCTTGTCGACGCCGGCATGGACTTGGGCTTCTGGCGCGTCGGCATGCGACCGGGCAAGCCGCTGATCCACGGCCGGCTCGGCGCGACGATCGTGCTCGGCCTGCCGGGGAACCCGACCTCGTCGACGCTTTGCGCGCTTTTATTTCTGCGGCCGCTCGTTCGCGCGCTGCTCGGCGATCCCGACGCCGGCGCCGATCAGAGCGAGTCGGCGCGGCTCGCCGTGGCGCTGCCGGCGAACAGCCCGCGTAGAGACTACATGCGGGCGACGCTGGCGCGTGACACTGGCGGGCTAGACTTGGCGATGCCGATCGCGAGCCAGGACTCCTCGCTGGTTAAGGCGTTTGCCCTGGCCGACGCGTTGCTGGTTCGCGAACCGAACGCGCCCGCTGCCGTCGCAGGCGAAATGTGCCGGATCATCCGCCTCGCGCCGCTCGGGGTGTAGGGCGCGGCATTGTCAGTCGCTTTCGCTTTCCGCCAACGGCGGCCCGTTTCGAAATCATGGAATGATTTCGTAGTCGCGCAACTTCGGAGACGGCGACCTCTGGCGCCAGCGAGGCTTCAATCGCTCGCGGCTTCTCATCCTTCGACCAGCACCATCGGCCTCTGCCGCCAGTGATCACCGCAATTCGACGCCCCGCGGCGGCCTTGGGCTCAAGCTCACCATCAAGTCCGGACACAAGTCGATCCTCAAAGCAGGGCTCGGCCTCGCTCACCGCTGCGCCAAACTGAAGGTGCGGCTAAAACAGCAGTTACGCTGCAGGGTGATGCTACCCGTCTCCTTCGCCGGGATCACGACATCCCAGTCTTGGTTGCGGGCCGTGGCGGCATGCGCGATGAAGTCGCTGTTGACCAATTCGATTGCATCGCCGAGATCGGCCGAGACTTGCGCCGACCCGAATTTGAGCTTGTCGATGGCGACGCGGATCGTCTCGGCGGCGCAGGCGAACGCGACGAAGGCCACAGCGCCCAACAAGCTCAGCGTTGACCCCGAAGGCGTCAGACGTTTGGGGACACTACAAGGTGCAGTTTGGCGGCCATAGTAACCAGGTCGGGGAGCGAGTTGGCGTGCATCTTGCGCATCACCTTGCCGCGGTGGGCCTTCACGGTGATTTCACTTATCCCCAGCTCATAACCTACTTGCTTGTTCAATAAGCCACCAACGACCAACACCATGACTTCTTGTTCGCGTCGGCTGAGCGATGCGTAGCGGTCCTGAAGGGCAACGATCTCAGCTTTGATAACTAGTGCGCTCCGACTGCGCTCAATGGCGTTCTCGATAGCGGCCAGCAGAACGTCGTCGGCGAACGGCTTGGTCAGGAACTCGACCGCTCCTTCCTTCATAGCTCGAACGGTCATCGGCACATCGCCGTATCCGGTGATGAAGATGATGGGCATTTCCGTCTGATTGACGGCGACCCGCTTCTGCACGTCGAGGCCGTTGAGGTCCGGCAGGTTGACGTCGAGAACAAGACAGCTCGGCACCGCGGTTCGCGGGCGGGAGAGGAATTCTTGCGACGACGCAAACGTCTCTGCCTTCCAGCCGACGATGGTCACGAGAGATGCCAGTGATTCACGCACCGAAATGTCGTCATCGACGATGAATACGATCGGTACGGAGAATGAGGCGGTCGACAAACTCGCCTCGCACTTCTGTTGTGGATTGGCCGGTCTATGCATCTCCAAGACTCCTCAGCCTTGTGCATCGCTCACCCCAAATTGAGCGCCGTGTTTATAGCATCAAGTAGAGCCGTGTCGCTGAATGGCTTGATAAGGCAGGCTACCGCGCCCTGCTGGAGGACGCTGCGGCACACCATTTCATCTCGATGAGCAGTGATGAAAATGATTGGAATCGTCTTACCACGAGCTGCCAATGCCCTTTGTAGCTCGGGGCCGGTCATCCCCGGCATTGCGACATCCAGGATCAGGCAGCTGGTCTCGTCGACCCTATCGGACGCCAAAAACGCCTCGGCCGACGAGAACACCTGGACCATAAACCCGAATTCGACCAGCAGGTCGGGCAGCGACTCCCGTACGGACTGATCGTCGTCAACCACCGAAACGAGGGAACATTTGACCATCATGGGCGCCTTACCTCGTTCGTACCGACCGGTATGGCTTCGCCAAGAGCGGCATCGGGACTCGAAGGAATGGAAAATGCAAACGTCGCTCCAGGACCATCGGTGTTTGGCACTGCCCACAGTCGGCCTCGATGACTCTCAATGATGGATCGGCTGAGGGACAGGCCAATCCCCATTCCATTCTTCTTGGTTGTGTAGAACGGCTCGAAGAGCTTGCTCACACTCTGAGGATCAAGGCCCCCACCAGAGTCCTGCACTGTCAATTGGACCCATTGGTCTCCATCTCGCGCAGTTCTGATCACCATTTGTCTTGGGCGATCGTGAACTTCGAGCATCGCTTCCGACGCATTGCGGAGTAGGTTCAAAATGACCTGCTGCAGTTGTACGCGATCACCGGAAACTAACGGCAGATCATCTGATTGTTCGGAAAGCACAATTACACCGCTTCGTTGGAATTCGGTCAACAAGAGGGCGATCACCTCGTGCGTCGCCTCGTTCAAATCCATTGGTTCGCTCGCGGTCGCTTTCTTGCTGTAGAGGGCCCGCAGACGCGTGATCACGTCAGATGCGCGGTTGCCGTCTCGAATTGTGCGACGTGCCGTTTCACGAGCGCCCTCGATGTTTGGCGGATCGCCGGCAAGCATTCGAAGGCAAGTGCTCGCGTTGGTAATGATCCCCGAAAGCGGTTGGTTCACTTCGTGCGCAATTGAGGCCGTAAGCTCCGCAATCGTCATCACGCGAGTCATGTGCGCGAGTTCTTCCTGCGTATTTCGAAGTTCCTCCTGCGCATGCTTCCAATCGTGCATGTCCTCGACTGCCCCGTGCCACTTGAGGATGTGGCCGTCGTGGTCAAGCAACGGGCGCGCGTTCGCTACGCACCATCGGTAGGCGCCATCGGCGGCGTGGTAGGCGCGAACTTCTACCCTGTACGGAGTTCCGCTGGCAATGCAAGACATCCAAGTCAGAATCGTTTGGTCAACATCGTCTGGATGCAAGAACCTGGACCAGCCGCTTGCTTTGATGTCTGCCCTCGTGAGGCCTGTGTAGTTGAGAAGGCGTTCGTTGCAGTACTCGATCATCCCCTCTGGGCTCGCGCTCCAAAGCATCTGCGGAATAGTTTCGGTCAGCTGTCGCAAATTGAGCTCGCTCTCACGCAGCTTCTCCGTGGCGAGCTTGGAGTCGGTGATGTCTCGAATGAAGGCACTGAAGATCCACTCGAGGCCCATCTTCATCGGTACGACCTGGAGCTCGATCGGGAATTCCTCGCCGTTTCGCCTGACCGCGGCGGCCTCAAGGCGTTGTCTCGATATCAGGCCCTCCCCACTTGCGAGGAAGCGACGCAGGCCTTGCTCATGGGCCGCCCGCTGTTTCTCGGGGATGATTACTTCCGACACGCGTCGGCCGAGCGCGTCCTGGCTGCTCCAGCCGAAGACGGTTTCGGCTTGCTTGTTCCAGCTGGTGATCTCACCCTCGGCGTTCATGGTGATCACTGCATCCATCGCGGTTTCGATGGTCAGCCGAGTTCTTTCCTCGGCGCGTTTCAAATCTTCGATGTCCGCGTTGACGCCGTACCATTTGACGGTGTGACCATGTTCGTCGCGTAGTGGACTCGTCCGGAAAAGAAACCTCCGATACTCGCCATCAAACCGGCGCAGGCGCGCTTCGGCCACGCCCCCCGCGTCAGCGGACAACATCTGTTGCCACGCGGCGATCAGACCGCTCAGGTCTTGTGGGTGGACCGCAACGGTCCAGCCCGTGCCCTGAAGCTGCTCCTGAGAGAGGCCTACGTAGTCGCGGTAGTTCTGGTTGAAGAATTCGGCCAAACCATCCGGACGCGTTGACCAGGCCAGAGCTGGGATCGTGTCGATGATCAGCTTGAGGGTGCGCTCGCTGATTCGCAGAGCTTCCTCAGTTTGCCGCAAGTTGTCGACATCGATCTGCGTGAGGTACCAAAGGACGATGCGCCCTTCCTGGTCTCGCCACGGAAAACCGTGCATGTGGAACCAGCGGTAAACACCGTCGGCGCGGCGCTGCCGGCCCTCGAAATCGAACGGAACGCCTGTTTCAATCGACTGCATCCACGCCGCGTAGACAGCTTCGCGGTCATCCGGATGGAAAGTGCTGGCCGTCACCAGACTCTTCAGTTCGTCGAGTGTCGCACCGAAATAGTCCAGGACGTGCTGGTTTGCATCGTGGAGTCGACCGTCCGGCAACATCGTAGTCACGAGCGCGGGCAGGCCATCGAAGATCAAGCGGAGACGCCGCTCACTTGCCTGCACGGCTTCCGAAGCCCGCTTTCTTTCGTCGATGTCGGTCAGCAAGACGTACCAGCGGACGATTTGGCCGTTCGTGTCCCTGAGGGGAAGGCCGCGCGCCTGGAACCAGCGATACACGCCGTCGAAGCGGCGGAGACGGTGCTCGATCTCGTACAATTGTCCGGTGGCGAGCGAAACGCCGAAGGTCTCAGTTACGTGCTGAAGCTCATCGGGATGGACAGCGTCGCTGAACCGCCAATTCTTCATCTCCTCAAATGATCGTCCGAAATACGTCACGACCTGTTCATTGACGATTTCGACGTTGCCCGTCGGAGTCATCAGGGCGATGAGAGCTGGAATGCTGTCGACGATCTTTCGTGCGTCGAGTTCGGGCGCGCGGACGAAATCCTGCGCTCGGCGATGCTCGGCGACCTCCGTTTGTAGCTCTCGATTAGCCGCCGAAAGTTCAGCAGTTCGTTGGACAACCCGCCGATCAAGCTCGCTGGCCGCCAGCGCCTGTCTTCGCAGAAGCCCTGCCTCTTGAAGGCGAATGGCAGCCTGGTTGGTCGCCACGCTTAGGAGCAGCCGCTCCGTATCCCGGGGGAAATCCACCCGATGCGACCCAGCTACAATGGCGCCGATCTCGCCCTTGGGCCCGAGGCGTAAGGGTACGATCGAAAAGTTCGCACCGCCAAACGGCCTTCCCGTCGATTCTGCCCACTGCAGGGGATCATCGCCCAGCCACCGTGCAAGACTTGCGCCCACCTCCTGTGGCGAAGGCATCAGTTCACCCGAACGCGTGAGACGGATCGTCTCGCAGATCGTCCCGTCGACCGCGTCCTTTATCCGCGCGTAGACGAAATCCAGGCTGAGCATATCGAGCAGCCCGGCGAGCAGAGCCCCGACAATCTGAAATGGCTCGCCATCGCTCGACGTTTCAGAAAGTGCGAGTAGGCTGGCCAGATCATTCATGCAACGGCGGAGGCGCTCGACCTCGTCCGAGGGATCTTCATGCTGCGCGCGCATATCAGGGCGCATTCTGGCGCGGCAATGTTTCGCTTGTACGCGTTTGGCGGCAGTTCAGGAGATAATTGACCGGCGCGACAAGGATGGGATTGTGCGGGAGGATGCACCCAAGAATGATCATGGGGTGCATCGGTACGATTTCGATCGCCGCATCGCCACCGAAATTCGACAGATTGCAAAAGCAGGTAGTCGCGTCATCGTGCCGATGCCATCCTTCATCGACTCGAGACTCGAACTCGATCAGGTGGTCGATCTGCGTTTTGACTTCGCTTGCCCGATCTAAGCGGAAAACATTGAAGCTCAGGGGAAAATCACCCGCAATACTGCCACTGGCCATCCTCCCGAACGCCTCCAGCATTCGATCCTGATCGTAGCGACTGTTCCGGAAATATGTTTCGACATTCTTGCTGAGCTTGAAATGCCGGCGTCCCTTAGCGGAGCTCAAAACGATTCTTGCTTCAGTCAGGAGGTCGACAAATTGGACCACACTGTCGCCACACTCGAACCCATCCTCGATAAACGGAGGCGGCTCGCGACAATCTTCGTCGTCGCCGTTGAAGAACGCGCAGATGTGGCGAACTTCCCGTATCTCGGCGCCCGTAATCCATATCGGTGTCGGCATGGTCTACTCCTCCAACATTGAACTACGGCTCCTCTGATCACCGAGCGACGTCGGCATCCTCTTTGATGTGGGTTTGGCCGGGCTTGCGGATGGGCCGTCGACTTATTCTTGCGACCACGTGCCCCGTCGGCTCCGACAATATTGCCGTTGCCGACCCTCGCGAAAGATTTCACTGACGGATTGGCGGTACCTCTCGATTCGCACTCGCTCAGACGTTTGCGCAGTTCATGACAGCCGTCTGTTAGCATGGCCGTTGCGAAACCATGCTCAGATCGCCGGGCGGCGTCCATAGCACCATGGTGTCGGTCTTGGACTAAGACCGTGTTTCGTGTGTGGAAGCATCGTCGGACGGAAGGGTTTCTTTACGTTCAGGCATATCAGCGTTGGCCAGAATCCGATTGGGCGGATTCCGCGTTTCTCCCAGGTGGAAAAACAGTGTGGTCTCCAAATCGTGCCAGCAGGTTGGCAATTTGGCCCGGAACGGGCCGGTAAACGCGCAATTCGAAAATCATCGCCAGCATCTCCATGGAAAGGGCCAGGGTCCATTCACCGAGCGCGGCCTTTGGCTACGAGCCCGTTGAGTTCACCGCGCGAAGTGAGGAAAGACAAAGTCGCGAGACTTGGCCGGTTCGTGGCACGGCACGCAGGTTTCGTGCACCGCTTTGTCGGCGGCGTTGCCGTCCGCAAAGTCGGCGAAACCCCACCCGACGGTCGCCGCGTATTTTTTCGAGTCCTTGACCATCAAATGAATATTCTTGGGGGCCCGGAAACAAGAGTTTGCGAGCGGCCAAAGGCTTTGTTGTTTTCCTAATGCCAGTGCATCGCAGCTACGATGGCGCCGTCCGGAAAATGCAGTGTTCCCCCCCGATAGGCCTTGATCGCTATCTCATTGCCCAGCTCGGCGCGCAACTTGTTGAAGTTGCCTTCTTCGTGGGCGACGGAGATCAACGCCCAGTCTCGGAAATCCGGGGGGATCTTGACTCTGTAGATCGGGGACGCCTCTCCATCGGACTGTCCCAATGCTGTGACCTTGCTGGCGACGACGCCGACCAGCGCTCCAACTGCAACGAGCACGAAGGCAATGCGTCTCATGCGGTACTCCATTACTCAGGGTTCACAACAGGCATTGTTACAAGCCATTCGATTCAGGGCCGTCCGCCATGATCAGCGAAGCGAGCGAAATGCGGCGCGAACTTCCTCTGAGAAGAGTTTGGGCTGTTCCCACGCGGCGAAGTGTCCGCCCTTTTCGACCTCGTGGAAGTAGAGCAGGTTGCGATAGGCTCGCCGCGCCCATGTCTCCGGGGCTCGATATACGTCGTCCGGAAAGACTGTGATGCAGACAGGCATCGAGATGTCGGCGGTCTTCTGAGCGGCGGCAAAGATTACGCTGCCTCGTGCGCCGTTCTCCCAGTACAGGCGAGCCGACGAAGCCGCCGTGTTCGTCAGCCAGTACAGCGTGAAGTTGTCCAGCACGTCGTCTTTCGTTGGCGACTTTGCGGGATCGGAGTCGGACGTCCACTTCGCGAAACCAGGGTGCACAAGGATCCACGCTGCGAGCCCCGCAGGGGAGTCAGTCGCGCCGTAGCCGACCGTCTGCGGTCGCGCGGTCAACATCGAGAAGTACGCCGAGTTTCCTTTTTTCCCGGATGCTCTGAGCACGTTGAGCGCCGCGCGTTCCTCTTCGGAGAGTCCGGCCGGCTCGGGCCCGCCGCCGAGCGCCGCGGCCACCTCTGGGGGCACCGTGGCCGGCAGGTTGATGTGGATGCCGAGCAAGCCTGCGGGGGCCTGTCGCGCCAACGCGCCGGAGATGGCGGAACCCCAGTCGCCTCCCTGTGCGACATAGCGAGTATATTCGAGGCGCCGCATCAACTCCGCCCAGGCGCGCGCGATGCGGTCGGGGTCCCAGCCAGCGTCGGTCGGCTTGCCGGAGAAGCCGAAGCCGGGCAAGGACGGGATGACGACGTCGAAAGCGTCCGCGGCGCTGCCTCCGTGCGCTGTCGGATCCGTCAGGGGACCGATGATCTTGAGTTGCTCGATTACGGATCCCGGCCAACCGTGCGTGACAATCAACGGAAGCGCATTCTTGTCGCGGGAACGGATATGGATGAAGTGAATGTCGAGGCCGTCGATCGTCGTCACGAACTGCGGAAGCGCGTTCAGCGTCGCCTCGATCTTCCGCCAGTCATAGCCCGTGCCCCAGTACCGCACGAGCTCCTGCAGCTTCGTCAGTTGGACGCCCTGGGACTGATCCATCACGGTTTCACGATCTGGCCAGCGCGTCGCCAGCACACGACGACGCAGGTCGACGAGGTCTTCCTCGGGAATATCGATGCGGAACGGGCGGATCGAGTCCGTCGTCGCCGCTGAGGACGGATAAGCTGGAAATATGCTGGCAGCCCCCGCGGCCGCGATACCCATCGCGGCGGCACTCAAGAGCTGACGTCGGTCCTGATTGATGGCTTCCAAGCCAAATCGCGTTGTCATTGTGAATCTCCCGGGTTTCATGGAATTGCGGGGACGAGCGGTTTCCGACGAAAGGCGACGGCACAGCGCCCGTCCCACAGCTACGAGCGCAGCGACCTGAACGCCGCTCGCAATTCGTCGGCGAAAAGCTGCGGCTGTTCCCAAGCCGCAAAGTGACCGCCCTTGTTGACTTCGTTGAAATAGATGAGCTTGGGATACGCCCTCTCGGTCCAGCTTCGCGGGGCTTGATAGTTTTCGCCCGGAAAGACGCTCACAGCAGCCGGGATCGAGACGTTTGCGGCGTTGTACAGGCTGAAGTGAAGTTCCCAATAGAAGCGGGCCGCAGAAACCGCCGTATTCGTCAACCAGTAGAGTGTGAAGTCGTCGAGAACATCGTCTCGCGTGAGGTCGCCTGCCGAGCGTCCGTTGATTGTGCGCCCGAGGACGGCCGAGGTTAACGCCGCCGACGGCTGGTCATAACCGTCACCATGGTCAAACAGCCAGGCCGCCAAGCCGACGGGCGAATCCGCCAGCGCGTAGAGCGTTTGCGGGCGTGTCCCCATCATTTGAGCGTAGGCGCGTCGCTTCGCAAACAGGACTGTGAGCTGCTCGTACGCACGTCTTTCGTCGGCCGAAAGGCCGGACGGCGTTGGGTCACCGGCCTGAAGCGCCTTCGCGATATCGGGGGGAATAGTTCCTGGAAAGTTGGTGTGAATGCCGAGTAATTCCGGAGGCGCCTGTTTGGCCATCACGGTGCAGATGCCCGCGCCCAAATCGCCGCCTTGTGAGACAAATTGCGTGTAGCCGAGGCGCTTCATCAGCACGACCCAGGCGCGTGCGGTGCGCTCTGCGCCCCAACCGGTCGTGGTCGGCCTGGCTGAAAACCCGTAGCCCGGAAGCGACGGCACCACCAGATGGAAAGCGTCCGACGCGGCGCCCCCATGCGCTGTGGGATTGGTTAGCGGCTCGACGATCTTCAACTGCTCGATCACCGAGCCGGGCCATCCATGCGTGACGATGAGCGGCAACGCATCTTCATGGCGCGAACGAACGTGAATGAAATGAATGTCCAGCCCGTCGATCTCGGTCATGAATTGCGGCAGTGCGTTCAGCTTCGCCTCTGCTTTGCGCCAGTCGTAGTCCGTGCCCCAATAGCGGGCGAGTTCCTGAATCGTCGCCAATTGTGCGCCCTGCGTTTCATCGGCGACCGTCTCCTGGTCGGGCCATCGCGTCGCGGCGATGCGGCGGCGGAGATCGACGAGCGCGTCCTCTGGAACGTTGATGCTGAAAGAACGGATTGAGGTGTCTTGGGCCGCCGCGCGCAAGTCTGTGGAAAACAGACCCGCGGCGCTGGCCGCAGCTGCGGTGGCAAGAAGACGGCGCCGGGTGAGTGACGACGATGGTGCTGACACGTTCATTCTCCTCAATTGACGCGAAAAGCTCGCCAACGCAGACTGACGCCCTTCAAACTTGGGCGACGTCGACTATCGCTTTGGCAAAGGCTTGCGGAGCTTCTTGAGGCACATTGTGCCCTACGCCGCCCGTGATGGTTCGGTGTGCGTATTTGCCCGAGAATTTCTTGGCGTAAGAAGCAGGGTCCGGGTGCGGAGCGCCGTTGGCGTCACCTTCGAGGGTGATCGTAGGAACGGCAATGACTGGTCCTTCGGCGAGCCGCTTTTCCAGATCGTCGTATTTTGGCTCGCCATCGGCGAGACCGAGACGCCAGCGATAGTTATGGATGACGATTGCGACGTGATCCGGGTTGTCGAACGACGCCGCGGTGCGGTCGAAGGTAGCGTCGTCGAAGTTCCACGTCGGCGAAGCCAGTCGCCAGATGAGCTTCGAAAAGTCGCGGCGGTACTTGTCATAGCCAACACGGCCGCGTTCCGTAGCGAAATAATATTGGTACCACCACTGGAGCTCAGCCGCCGGCGGCAATGGCGCCTTGCCGGCTTGCTGGTTGCCGATCAGGTAGCCGCTCACCGAGACGAGCGCCTTGCAACGCTCCGGCCACAGCGCGGCGATGATGTCGGCTGTCCGCGCCCCCCAGTCAAAACCGCCGATTGTCGCCTTCTCGATCTTGAGAGCATCCATCAGTGCGATGGCGTCGGCGGCGACCACCGATTGCTGGCCATTCCGGACCGTCTCACCGGAAAGAAATCGCGTCGCGCCATAGCCGCGCAGATAAGGGACAATCACCCGGTAGCCGGCCGACGCCAGCACAGGCGCGACGTCGACATAGCTGTAAATGTCGTAAGGCCAGCCGTGCAGGAGAATGACGGCAGGACCGTCAGCGGGACCAGCCTCAGCATATCCCACATTGAGGACGCCGGCGTCGATTTGCTTTAGCGGGGCGAACGACGGGGTCGTCCCCGGCTTGATCGAGGGCGTCTGTTTGATTTCGTCGGTTTCGGCGCTCGCAAGCCCGATCATGCCGAATTGGGCGGCCGCAATGGTGGTAGCCGCGACGCCGATAAGGCGGCGGCGACGATGGTCGATGTCCTGGGACGCTCTGATCGTATCCAAAGCGAAACTCCATGGTTCCGTGGTTGAAGGGACGGCGGAATTCAGTGTGTCGGCGGATTCGGGGACGGGCGGCTCTGCTCACGCGGATCGTCGTGAGGGTCGAGATAGCCGAGACCCAGCGGGCCAATGGCCGTGATCTGGGTGACGTACTCGCCGGACTTCGCCCAGTAGAAGTGAGGCGTGTCGTCGGGGAGAACGATGACGCTGCCGGGCGGATTGGTGGTCACCTTCTCGCCGTCGAAGCGATCGCCGAAGCCGATGTAGAAGTCCCCGGACATGACAGTGTCTATCCGGTTCTCCGGGCGCCAGTGCGGCATCAACTTCACGCCGAACGGCGCCTTGACTTTGATCGCGTACGGACCCGGCTTCGACGGATCACCGACGATGACAGCGAGGTGCGCAGAGGGCGGGAACGCCGGGAACGGCTTCCCGTCGACGACTTCGGGGAGCACCGCCTTGAAAACGGCTTCGTCCGGCTGGCGGGTGTGCGCCATCGCAGTTCTCCATATTCGAAAGCCCTGGTCGGCCCGCGGGCGCGTCAGACCCGCAGCAGGAGTGTTCATGTCGGCTTGGCGTCCAATGCGATCGCCGCGCTCAAGACCGGGGAAACTGGACAGGTCTTCTCGGCGTCGCTGGCCATTCGAGCGAGTGACCGTTCGTCCAAGTAAGGAACCTGCGCGCGCAGTGTCAGCGCCGACCGGCTGATATGGAATCCCTTGCGCTCCGGCTCGTGGGGGAACGCGGTCTCGGTGCGCATCCCTTCCGGGTGATAGTCAGGTTCGGGAACAGGGCCAAAAATCAAATGGCACACGTTGATCGCGAACACCGTGCCGATCTCGCCACGAAAAACATAGAGGTCGGTGATGTCGAGGTGGATATATTGCCGTGCGAGCGGTGAATCGAGATCGTGCGACATGAGCGCTTCCTTACTGTCTTTCGCTTGGCGGCGTGGAAAGGGACGACGCTCGCCTGGGGGAGGGGCGGGGCCAGGCGAGCGTCGATACGGAGTCGGAGCGTTGGGGGAGACGCTGCCGAGTCCGCTCACCGTCGGATGAACGCGAGAAGGTCCGCATTGAGTTCATCCTGACGGGTGATTGGCAGGCCGTGCGGCGCGCCTGCGTATACTTTGAGCGTGGCGTTGGGCGCGATCTCGGCTGAACGCTTGCCCGCAGCGACGATCGGAACGATCTGGTCGTCGTCGCCGTGAATGACGAGCGTCGGGACCGAGATCTTCTTCAAGTCCTCGGTGTAGTCGACTTCCGAGAACTCACGGATGCAGTCGTAGTGGCCCTTGACGCTGCCGAGCATGCCTTGCAGCCAAAAGCTCTCGCGAACCGCCTCGGACGCTTTGGCGCCTGGCCGGTTGTAGCCGAAGAAGGGCAGGGTCAGGTCCTTGAAGAACTGGCTTCGGTTCTCGGCGACGCCCTTTCGGATCGAGTCGAAGACTTCGATCGGCGCGCCATCCGGATTGGCCTGTGTCTTCAGCATCAGCGGCGGCACTGCGCTGACCAACACGGCCTTTGCGACGCGGGCCGTCCCGTACTTTCCAATATAGTGGGCGACCTCGGCGCCGCCCGTGGAATGGCCGACGAGCACGGCGTTCTTCAGATCGAGTTTGTCGAGGAGCTCGGCGTAATCGTCGACGTATTGCTCCATGGTGTTGCCGTCCCAAGTCTGGTCGGAACGGCCATGGCCGCGACGATCGTGCGCGACGACTCGAAAGCCCTTCGACGCGAGGAACAGCATCTGTCCATCCCAGGCGTCGGCCGACAGCGGCCAGCCGTGAGAGAAGACGATGGGCTGGCCTTTGCCCCAATCTTTATAGAAGACTCGGGTCCCGTCTTTGGTGGTGAGAATGGCCATGGTCTGCTCCTCGCGCCTGTCCAGTCAAAGACTGCCGCTGCAATTAAGAACGGCCTCTGTCCGCGTGTAGCCGGCGCCCTGAAATTGAAAGGCGATCACGTTGGTAAGGCGCCCGGCACGGGCTGCAGCGATCGGCTCTTCAGGAATGGCGCCCTTCTGGCTCTCGAAGCGGGTCCCGAAAGAATACGGAGTCGTCGCGAGAGCGCCGAAATCGATGGAGAGATTGCCGCTGCCGCCGCGCCCGGCGCCGCGCCACACAGTCTTCGCTCTGCGAATCACGAGTTCGTCTCCTCTTGATCGCGCGGTCGGAGTCTCGTCATGCCGTCTGCTTCAGCGTGTCGGCGTTGACCGGCAACTTTCGCAGGCGCTTGCCGGTCGCCGCGTAGATCGCGTTTGCCTGAGGCGCCGGTCGCCACAGCAGCCACGATCAAGTCTCGCCGGGTGGGCGAAGACAACACTGACAACATCGGCTGTTCTCCCAGCATGTCGGCACGTCTTAGTGTGCTTCAATTGCAGGAGCGATAAGACCAGCAAACGGCGAACGACTCTATTGCACGATGGTGTCGCCGATACCTTAGTATTCATCTGGCGCGCGATCGAACCGTCATAATTGCACCGACTTTCGGCGGTGGTCCAAGTTTGCAAGCCAACGTTCGACTGCCAGGCCATCTTCCTTTCACCTCACACAAACTTCGGCGACCCGTCGGCGTGAGAGACGCCGCTCAGGCGATTCTCTCATGTGATTGCCGTCTTCGTATCCAGCGTCAAAGACCTGGCCGTGCGCCGGGACAGTCAACCAATCCGCGCCAGTTGTTATAGCCAGCGCCACGACAACGATGTCTTTGTGCGCCCGCGTGAGCAGCCCACGCGCCCACTCGCCAAGCGGCGTCTCGCGCTCGACGAGAGAGAGCAGCGCCGAACGCGCGCCGTGGGTCAGGTTCTTGTGAAGGTATTGATTGCCACGATTGCCGATGCCGAGCAGCGCAGCTCGCCACCGGTCGCCATCTGGCGCGGCTTCAGTTTGAGCCATGCGGCCATATCGCGCCCGCGTTCAACGGCTCGGGCGTCGCCGACGGCGGCCGCGAGCGCTGTGGCGTTGATCGTCCCGATCCGGGGGATTGTCATCAGCCGCCGCACCGCCCCGTCGTTTCGCGCCATCCGCACGAGCCCCGCGTCAAAGGCAGCAATGCGTTTGTGAAGCGCGCCACTCGACCCACAGGTCTTCGACCAGATTCCGCCCTAGTCGTCCCGTTCGCGATCGCCTCCGCGTCAAGATCGTCGGCCTTTTGCGCCTTCGCACAGGGCCGCACATAGTCCCCCGACATCAGGCGAACATCGCACCCGTGCGTAGCGAAAACGCGGCCGAGATGACGCCCGCCGCGACACGCCTCCTTCGCGTCGATGCGACGGCCACCAAGACCGCGTCGAGCGTTGGGATCGGGTTTGAGCGCCCCAACGACACGATGAAGACCTGGTAAGGGTTGGAGAGAGTTCGCAATCCCAGCCCTGCCCACAAGGATTGCCACCTCCGGTTCGTCTCGATGGCGATGATAGTAGAGCGGGCGAGAGTTTCCCTCGTGCCGACGTGACCCGACGTGCGTCAAGAGGTGGAGAAACGAGATGAAATGCGCTGTCGAGATAACGAAAACGCCGCATCGAACGTGCGGTTCCGTTTCTCGACGAGCCACACGCGGTGAACATGATCTGCGAACCGCCGACAGCCTGGCGCTACGCAGAGCGCTCATCCGGCTCGTCAGGCTCAACAGATTGCTTGATCGGCTTTAAGCCCGTTTGTTGCGCCGATTGATGCCAAAGTATCGGCAATACCATCGTGCAATAGAAAGCCCTCGCGTTTGGCCGCATTTACGACGCATCTGGTTTAGCTGAACGCGTCGAGTGGACGTTTCTCGAGCAAGAGATCGCCATCCTCCGATCGGCGCACGGTCGTAACGGGGAGCGTCGGGCGCAATCTACCGCAGGAGCTTCCGCTGGCCTTCGCCAAAGCAGCCGTCGCAGTCGGCAGGCATTGATCCACTGTATCATCCCTATTCAGAAGGGACGCGACATGCATTTCAATTCAGAGACAACGGCGACCACATATCGGGCCGTTCAGGCAAGTGAGCGCGGCAAGCTTGAAATGGTTCAGCGCAAGGTGGAGCCGCCGCCTGTCGGCAAGGTTCGAATACGCGTTGAGGCTTGTGGCATCTGCCATTCGGATGCTCTTACGGTCGAGGGCAGTTTTCACGGCTTGAAATATCCGCGCGTTCCCGGTCACGAGGTAGTGGGCAGGATCGACGCGCTGGGGGAGGGCGTTTCCGGATGGACTCTAGGTCAACGCGTGGGCGTCGGATTTTTCGATGGTCCTTGCGGGCGTTGCGAACCGTGTCGTCGCGGCGACCTAGTGAACTGTCAGAACCAAGGCATCGTCGGTGTGACCAACGACGGTGGCTACGCTGAAATCCTCGTCGCCGAGGCGCGATGCCTCGTCAGAATTCCAGAAAGTCTGAACTCGGCGGAGGCGGCGCCGCTCTTATGCGCCGGCATCACAACTTACAACGCGCTGCGGAATTCGCATGCGCGGCCCGGCGACCTTGTTGCCATACTGGGCGTCGGCGGGTTGGGGCACCTGGGTGTCCAGTATGCGCGGAAGATGGGATTTCGTACGGTCGCAATCGCAAGAGGCGCCGAAAAAGAAGCGCTCGCAATGGATCTGGGTGCGCATCACTACATCGATAGCCGGGCCGAAGATCCCGCTGCCGCACTGCAAGCCCTCGGCGGTGCCGTGATTATTCTCTCGACGGTGACTAGCGCCAAGGCAATATCGTCCGTGCTGGGTGGCCTCAAAACGCGCGGCCGCATAATCGTCGTTGGCGCCAGTGCAGAGCCGATCGAGGTGAGTACCAAGGATCTGCTGTTTGGCACCCACAGCGTCGTTGGGGCTATCACCGGGTCGCCGGTCGACAACGAGGATACCCTTGCGTTCAGCGCACTCCAAGACATTCGGCCGATGATCGAAGTTGTCCCATTGGAGGAGGCGCCGCAGGCTTACGCCAAGATGATGGAAAACAAGGCACGGTTCCGAATGGTTCTGGTGACCGGCCAGCAATAGGCGTAGCAAGCGCGGAAACGGCCGTGACGAATTTGGCTTGGGCAAATAGGGTGTGCTTCGTCTGACGTTGTCGTGAGCCGATTGCGTATATTTGTCGTTCACCCCACGGGCAAGGTTTGTGAAATCTGTTTTGGAAACGTCGCCACCGCAAACCCTATTTGAATTTGCATTCCCGAGGCTGTTGTTCTGAGGAGGCGGACATGCGGTTCGATGACGAGATTTTGGACAGCGCGTATGTGCGTTCGGTCCTGGAGCACGCTCGGATTCGCGCGATGGCGCGTCGACAACTCGCGCTCAGCATCCCGGTCGTCGTGGCAGGCGCGTGCGTCGCGGTCATTTCGACATTCAGCTTCGGCCATGCCGCGCCGCCAACCTTCGATCAACGCGGGCCCATCAATGTTCCCGCATCTTCGCATTCCACAATGTTCTGCTCAGCCGATCCCCGCGCGACGAACGCCTCGAACAAGGCTAGCGGTGTTCAAATGTCTGAGGCCTGAACGCTCACCTCAGTCATGCGATCCGAAGGCGACTCCGAAAGAATCTAGAACACGACTCTGTCTCCATTGGATACTATGAGCCAGCGTTCTTGTGAGCCCAAGTTCCTGAGCCCCTCGGACTGCACATTGGCCCACAGCAAGAGTTCGTCGATCTGGCTATCGAGATGGTCGTTGACGATCCTGGCGAGCACCTCAGCGAGAGAGCCTTGCGGGTCCACGCCATGGAGCTTGCAGGTCTCGATAAGCGAGGCGACGATCGACCACCTGCTCGGTGAACTGGGGTGTGCCGGCAAGACGGTGAACGAGCAACGCCTGCTGGCGCAAGGCCTCCAGGTGGTAGCGGGTCAAGTCGGCTTCGCTCGCTTCGATGTCCGCCTCAGCCTGGTTGACCACCGTCGCCTACAGAAGCTTCTACCGTTCGACTCTTTCAATCGCTGCCTGGGCGGCGGCGGCATTTGCTTGGGCCAGCTCGAGTTGGGCGCGGTAGTTGTCGTCGACAATCTCAACCAGTAGGGCGCCTGCGCTGACCTCGCGGAGGTCACGCATACGGAGCGTGCCTACATAACCTGGGACGCTTGCCGAGAGCGGCGTGAGGTCGACCTGGAGATACGCTCCGTCTGTGGTCTGTTGCAAGACTGACCCAACCCGCCAGTCCCATTCACGGGCGATCACAATCGCGAGCGCGCCAATCAAGGTGAGAATGAAGAATCTTGCCGCGGTCGCTAACGATGGCCAGAAGCGCAACCTCGCGGCTGCCCGTTGACGGTCGCGACTCGGGTTGACCGGGCGTGCCGGCGACTCCTTTGCACTGGCAGGCTGGTCGTTTACAATTGCTGACGACGTGTCCCGACGCGGAAAACACCGCGACACTTCTCGCGGAAGCGCGTCAACGAGGCGTAACAGCTCGCCCTCGACGCGCAGTCCTTTCGTGAAAGCCACTCCACAATGAGAATGCGCCGCTCCAACGCAAACGGCGATGACACCTTCGTGCCGGTTTGCCGTCGCTTGTCGGGGTCAAGACTTCCTGGCTCCGCGGATCGTTTCGTGCGGATAGCCTCTCTACATGGGTTCACTACGGGCGCGCCCGCTATGCGAACCGACCTAACCGAAAATCAGACGCTCACTCCGACGTCCGCCGAGGCTCGTGCGGGGAGACTGTCGTGTCGACCGAGACCAAAGTATCGGCAACACCATCGTGCAATAGGTTCCGCTTCGCGCTCATGATGTAGTCGTGTCGGTGTTTCGTGTTTTGCAACGGCGGCAGCGCCGACACCCGGAGAATGCACTTGCCAGGTGTTTCGCCATTGCCTAACTGGCGCATCTTTCATGCCAGCGAGGCGGGTGCGAGCGCCGCCAGCGCCGACTGATTTCTCGGCGCTGAAATAGATCGACGCACACGCTCGTACGTCGGCCAATGGCTACTGGGCGGCGCGTCCGCAAGCCGTAGTGTGAAATCGGGCCCTCTTGGTGATGACGTCGCGGTGGCGCCGCGCTTGGGTATCGAGGGTCGCTAGAACGGAGACGCAAAATGAACGATTTGCTCGCCCGAATTCTTGATGCGCACGGGGGTGTCGAGCGCTGGGAGAATTACTCGAAAGTCGAAGCCACGATCGTGAGCGGAGGGGGCTTCTTCCCGCTGAAACGCGTGCTCCAGGATTCGAATCCGCGCAGCATGACGGTGTGGTTGCATGAGCAGCGTTCGTCTGTGTCGCCGTACGGATCTCCCGATCAGCGCACGATGTTCACGCCGGATAGGATCGCCATTGAGAAGTTCGACGGCACCCTCGTCGCCGAGCGGATTGCGCCCAGAGATTCGTTTGCCGGTCATCAGATGAGCACGCCATGGGACCCGCTCCATCGCGCCTACTTCAATGGCGAGGCCCTATGGACCTACCTCACCGCGCCCTTCCTTCTCGCGATGAACGGCGTGCGGGTCGAGGAAATCGAGCCATGGCGCGAGGGCGCCGAGATATGGAGGGTGCTTCGTGCATTCTTCCCTGGTTCGATCGAGACGCATAGCCTAGTTCAGGAATTCTATTTCGGCGAGGATCTGATGCTGCGCCGGCACGATTATAGCGTGAACATCGCAGGCGGTTTTGCAGCTGCGCAGCTGACTTCGGAATATGTGGAGGCAGACGGAATTCGCCTTCCAACCAAGCGTCGCGCCTACACGCGAGGTCCCGATCAGCGACCGATCCCAGAAATGCTCATGGTCTTTATTGATGTCAGTCAGGTCAGGTTCGATTGACGACGCGTTCCTTGGTCATCGCCGCGATGCCGGGCTCAAATTCGGTCGCGGGGATGACCACTTCCACAAATGCCGACGTCCAGCGCTGAGATGGGTCGATGAGGAGACCTACTTCATGCCGAAGACGGCAGTTGCCGACGTGCTCGCCGAGGTGTTCTCCAACGCAGACGTCAAAAGGATCTGGGGCGTAACTAGAGACAGCGTGGACGGTTCAACGACGACAGTTTACGACGCCTCCGGATGATCGACTGGATGCATGTGGGCCACGAGGAGGCAGGCGCCTCTTCCGCCGGCGCTGAGGCGCCGCTGATCGGAAATCTTGCGGTATGTGCGGGAAGTCGCGGCTGGGGCTGCGAAGCGACTCGACATTCTGACCAAACTCAAGTCGCTCTCGCCAGAGAGTCAGCGCGCCGATCGGCACTCGGACCCGACCCCTGCTTGCTCCCATGCCGCGCTCATTGTGTCGCTTCGCGCGTATAACTCCCGACAAGAGTGCCGACCGGTCGATCGCTGTCTGGCCACGGCGTTTTTGGTGCACGACTTGAACGAAGTGTTGCAGCCATTGTTACAAGTGCGGCCAGGGACGACGCGCCCATCTTTCGCATCACGTTTCCGCGGTGCGCCTTCACCGTTATCTCGGAGATTCCGAGTTCGCCGCCCACCTGTTTGTTGAGCAGGCCGGACGTCACGAACGTCATGACTTCCCGCTCGCGCCGACTTAGGGAGGCGTAGCGTTCCCGCAAAGTCCGCATGCTGTCCTCATAATTGAGCATGTCGACGCTACGCGCGATCGCCCGCCGGACGGCGTCCAACAGGCTTTCGTCGTCAAACGGCTTTACCAGGAATTCGACGGCGCCGGCCTTCATGGCACGCACCGTCGTCGGCACATCACCGTGACCAGTGACGAATATGACCGGTATGGCAAGCTGATCCGCTGCGAGGTGCCTTTGCAGCTCCAAGCCGCTGAGATCCGGAAGACAGATGTCCAGAACCAGGCAACCCGGACAGGCATCGCGCGGACGCGACAGGAACGCCTGGGCGGAGTCGAACGTCTGCGTCCGCCACCCCGTGGTCGCGAGCAGCAATTCCAGCGCCTCCCCTACAGAAACGTCGTCATCCACGACGTAGACAATTGGGGTCGTTGGCTTCATCGCCTCGGCATCCAGGCGTGCGCGGCGCGATCCGAATTTCTGGCCGCTGGCGAGATCTTCGGGGTAAGTCTCAGTCATATGTCTCTCCCAATGAAATGATCCGGAGTCCGCAAGGGCCGCGTCAATGGCCGCCTGCCGTTCCCGCGCCGACCGTAAACTTGCGCGTGAAGAGCAGCGCGATCGCGGCGACGGCGAGCACTACGCCCACAATGGCGAAGGCGTCGCTGAAGGCCACGATTAGCGCCTGCCGATGCACGATCTTGCCGATCGCCGCGATCGCCTCATGTTGCGCCGCGACGCGGTCGACCGTCCCGTGCGCCTGGAAATAGCTGGTGAGCTCGGCGATGCGCCGGCGGGTCTCCTCGCTGTAGAGCGTGATCGACTGGCCGATGACATTGGAGTGAAACTGCTCGCGCTTGGTGATGATGGTTGCGAGCGTCGCCGTGCCGACGGCGCCGCCGAGGTTGCGCAACATGTTGGACAAGCCCGAGGCGGCGCCCGCCTCGCTCGACGCGATGCCGGCGGTCGTAATGGTGCTGATCGGCGTGAGCATAAGGGCCTGCCCGAGCGCACGCACGACATTGGGAAAGAGGAACTGGTCTCCTGCGCTGTCTGGCGACAGCGTAACGTTCATGTAGCAGCTTGCGGCGAAGACGCTGACGCCGACGAAAGCGATAGGGCGCACGTCGAACCGCATCATCAGCATCGGGACGAATGGGATGACGACGAGCTGCGGCAGACCGGTCCAAGCCAGCACGGCGCCGATCTGCTCGGCGTTGTAGCCCTGCGCTTGGCCGAGATATTGCGGCAGGATGTAGATCGTGCCGAACAGCGCGTAGCCGATCAGGGCGAGGACGAACACACCGATGCCGAAGTTCCGGCGCTTCAAGAGGCGCAGCCGCACGAGCGGCTTTTCGACCATGAGTTCGATCGCGACAAAGGCGACGAGAAACACGGCCGCGACGATTGCCAGACGGAGAATCAAGGGCGAAGAGAACCAGTCGTCCTTATTGCCCTCCTCAAGTACCGTCTGCAGGGACGATAGGCCGATCGCCATTGTCACGATGCCGGCCCAGTCGCCCTCTTTGAGCAGCGACAGCCGCATCGGTTGACGCTCGAGGGTCAACGCGAGCGCGACAACCATGACCGCGCTCGGGACGGCATTGATGTAGAAGATCGTCTGCCAACCGTAATTCTCCGTGAGATATCCGCCGATGGTCGGGCCGATCGACGGCGCGAACGTCACTGCGATCGCGAAGAGCGCAAGCCCGATCGGCTGCTGCGCCTTCGGCAGACGGGTCAGCACCATGGTGAAGGCAACAGGGATCAAAATGCCGCCAGTGAAGCCTTGGAGGCCGCGCATGGCGATCATCGAGCCGAGGTCATGCGCAAAGGCGCAGGCGATCGAGAAGATCGGGAACAAAACGGCGTTTGTGAGCACGTAACGCCGGAATGAGAACACTTGGCTCAGGTAGTCGGTCAGCGGAATGACGACAATCTCGCCGATGAGATAGGCGGTCGAGATCCAGGAGCCGTTGTCCACGCCCGTTCCGATGCCGCCCTCGATGTCGAGGAGTGAGGCGTTGGTGATCTGGATATTGAGGATCGCCATGAAGGCGCCGATCATCCCGGCGAGCACTGCGATCCAGGCGGTCACGCTCGCCTTATCGGCGGCTGCGGACGGCGCGGCGGACATGGGTCGACCGACGGCCGCGATTTGAGCGACGCTTGTCATGGACATTCCCCTGTCTGCGAGGCTGATGGCCCGCGGGGCGCTCTCAGCCCCTTGGCACTGAGATCGACGCCGACTGGATTGAAGGCGTTTTGGTGTCGATGGTCGGATAGACCGACATGCCGGGGCGCAGCAGGGTCGCCAGTGGGCTTCCGGCTTCAAGGACGATCTTCACCGGGATGCGCTGCACGACCTTGGTGAAATTGCCGGTCGCATTGTCGGGCGGCAGGAGGGCGAATTCCTGGCCGCTTGCCGGCGCGATGCTGTCGACACGGCCGCTAAGCGGACGTCCAGGGACGATGTCGACGACGATCTCAACCTTCTGTCCCGGACGGACGTCTGCGAGCTGGGTCTCCTTATAGTTCGCGACGACGTACGCCGCAGAAACCGGCACGACCGCCATCAGTTGCGCGCCCGCCTGAGTGTATTGGCCAGCGCGTAGGGTCCGCGCACCAACGACGCCGTCAATCGGCGAGACGATCGTCGTATAGGACAAATTGAGCTCGGCCTGTCGCTCGGCCGCCTGATCGCGGGCGAGAGTCGCTTGGGCTTCGGCGAGCTCGGCCTTGAGGACGCCTATCTGCTGGATCGCCGCTTCCAGCGCCGCCTGATCTCTTTGGACCGCCGCGCGCGAGGCCGCCGAGCGGGACGCCGCGGCCTGGGCGTTTTGCACGCTGCCGTAGCCGGAGGTGGCGAGGGTGGCGTAGCGCTTGTCGTCCTGGTCCGCGAAAGCGGAATTGGCTTCGTCGACTCGGATCGCCGCGCGAGCGTATTCGATTGCGGACTGCTGCGCCTCGATCGAAGCCTGCTTGATCCCGATCGCCGCCGAGGCGGCGGCAACGTCGGCCTTGGCCTGGTCGAGGGCCACCCGGAAGTCGCGGTCGTCGATCCGCGCTAGCGTCTGGCCCGCCTTCACCGGCTCGTTGTCGCCGACTAGAACCTCGGCCACGTAGCCCGAAACCTTCGGCGCGATCGTCGTGTTGTCGGCCTGGATGTAGGCGTCGTCGGTCGACACCTGGAACCGGCCGACTGTCCAATAGTCCCAACCGAAATAGCCGGTGGCGGCGAGAGCCGCCGCGCCCGCGGCGGCAAGCAGGGTTCCGAGCGGGGAAGGCGGAGACAACAAGGTCTTGCGTGAGGCGGAGGTCGACAGGGGTTCGGTCAACGTGGGCGACGCATCGTCGACGGTGACTGGCCGGTCGGCCGCGAACTCTCCTGGATGTTGACTCATCGGACGGCTCCTTGAGTTTCGTTGGGCGTCGCTCGGGTCGTTCGCGACAATTTGGAAACTTGTCAATTTCTAAAATAGACGGTATAGGATGCTTGTCAAGAGAATTTGGAAAACGAATATGGTCGAAAATAGGTTGGAATATGCGCCCCGGCGTTCCCGGGGTCGCCCACAAGTCCGGTCAGACGAGGAGACGCGCACGCTGATCCTCGAAGCCGCCGAGCAGGAATTTCAGGCGAATGGCTACGAGGCGACCTGCATCGCCGACATCGCTGAGCGCGCGGGCGTTTCCACCAAGACCCTCTATCGACTCATTCCGAACAAGGCCGATCTGTTCGCCGACGTGATCGCCGACCGGATCGGCCGATTCGTTCTTGAATACGATCTGAGCCGCCTCGACTCCCTGGACGCGGCGGCGGCGCTGGAGCGGATGTTGACCGTGTTCGGGACCCTGACGCTCGAGCCGCGGACCATAGCGCTCACGCGCCTCGTCATCGGCGAGTCTCGCGCCTTTCCGGAAGTGGGCGCCGCGTTTTACGAAAACGCAATCCTGCGAACGAGTCAGGCGATGGAAGATGGACTCCGCCGTCTCTGCGCCCGAGGCCTGATTGGCATCGACGATCCGCACGAGGCGGTGAGCATGCTGCGGGGCATGATGATCATGGAGCCGCAGCGCGCGGCCATGCTCGGACAACGGGAGCCGCCAGGCACGGAGGAGATCGCCGCCCGCGCAAAACGTTGCGCGCAGATGTTCCTGAACGGGTGCGCCATCGATCGAGGGTCAGCCGCCGTTGTCGAGGAACACTAAACTCTGACCCAATCCGCCGGCGCGGGCTGCATTTATCGGCA
>Ga0181520_10004062_pt1 | contig 24975 bp, 20 predicted proteins | sample PEATcosm2014_Bin_29_FD_132451 | JGI IMG/M metagenome (GOLD analysis project Ga0181520, IMG submission 132451) | Peatland microbial communities from MTU Mesocosm Facility, Houghton, MI, USA - PEATcosm2014_Bin02_30_metaG | ecosystem: Environmental > Terrestrial > Soil > Wetlands > Peat | place...
GACAGCCCGCTCCGGCGTGCCGTCGAGGCCATGAGCGAGGCCGAGCAGCGCACCCTGGCGGCCGGCCTGCGCCGGCTCGCGGAGCAGGCGCGGCGGTTGGAGCGGCTCTCCCCCCGGGTGGCGCTGCCATGAACCTGCGCCGCCGGCTGGTCCCCCTGATCGTCGGGCTGGCCAGCCTGGTCGGTCTGCTGCTCGTGATCCAGCCGTCGCGCGTGCTGGCGGCGCTGCACGGCACCGACCTCAGCCTGGTGGGTGCCGCGATGCTCCTGACCGTGGCCTTCTACGTCCTGCAGGGGGTGCGCTGGCATTTCCTGCTGCGCGCCGCCGGGGTGCGTCTGCGCCTCCACGAATCGGTGCTCACCAACCTGGCCGGCCAGACCGTCACCGCCGTGCTCCCGCTCGGAGACCTCACCCGCGCCCTCTTCGCCACTCAGGCGACGGGAGCACCCTTCGGTGCCACGGCCGCGACGGTGACCGTCCAGGATCTGACCTTCACCTCCCTGCTGGTGCTGGCTGCGACCCCGGCGCTGATCGCCGTCCCCGGGGGATGGATCATCTCCGCATTGGTGCTCGGGGGCATCGCGGCGACGCTGCTCATCCTCCTGGTGCCTGCCGTCTACCGGCCGATCCGGGGGCTCGTCGGAGCCGTCCCGGTCATCCGTGAGAGCGTCGAGCAGGTCGACATGCTGCGTCGGGAGAGCGTCGTCCTGCTGACCCGGCCGGTGGCCATGGCGAGCGGCGTCCTCGACCTGGTCCGGGTCGCCCTGGCCGCCGGAGCTCTCGAGCTCCTCCTGCGCGCCATGAACATCCAGCGCGGGTACTGGCTGGCCGTGCTGGTGGTGGCGGTCGCCTATGTCGGAGGCGCCCTCAGCTTCCTGCCCGGCGGGATCGGTGCCAACGAGGCAAGCATGATCGGGGTGCTGGTCGGATTCGGCGTTCCCGCCGGCCAGGCCGCGGCGGTCGCGCTGCTGGAACGGCTCCTGCTCACCGGTGTGCCGTCGGTGATCGGCGTGCTCGCCTACATCGCCATCCATCAGCGGCTCCACCTCGGCCGCCTGGTGGCCTCGCCCCGGGCCGTCCTCACCTCCGCCTCCGCACCCACCTCGGCCGCCGCGCCCGCCACCTGCGAGGTGGCCGCCTGAGCGTGCCCCGCCCCAGCTCGCCATCGCGGCGAGGCCGGCACACTCCCCTGACCGCCGACCTCCAGGCCGATCCGGTCCCCGGCCCAGGCGCGGGACCCCACGGGGGTCCGGGGCGGCGGCACCGCTTCGGCCCCGCCCAGTTCATCCCCATCGTGGTCGGGCTGGGGGCGATCGCCGCCCTCATCGTGGCCTGCAATCCCTTCGCGCTGGGAGGGGCGTTCGCCCGATTCGAGCTGCCGCTGATCCCCGCGATCCTCGCCCTCTCCGCTGCCTACTACATCCTCCAGGGGCTGCGCTGGTACTTCCTGCTCCGCGACATCGGCGCCCGGATCAGCGTCGGCGACAGCATCCTGCTCAACATCGCCGGGCAGTCCACGACGTTCCTCCCCCTCGGCGAGCTGACCCGGGCGGTCTTCGCCAGCGAGGCGTCCGGCGACGTCGAGTTCGGTGAGGTGGTCGCCACCGTCACGGTGCAGGAGCTGATCTTCATGCTGATCCTGATCCTGATCGCCGTCCCCGGAGTGCTCTCGATCCACCGAGCCCTCCCGGTCCTGATCGTGGCTCTCTGCGGGATCGCCGCTGTCATGGTGCTGCTGCTGGTCCCGCCGTGCTTCCACTTCGTCCACCGCATGGTCGAGCGCACCCCGGTGCTGCGCCGCTTCACCGGGCAGGTGGACCACCTCCGCCAGGAGACGGTCGTGCTGCTCCAGCGTCCCGACACCCTGGGCTGGTCGGTGCTCAGCCTCGCCGGGGCCGGGGTGTCGGTCACCCTCTTCTGGCTGGTCGTCCGCGGCGTCGGCGGCGACCTGAGCTGGCCGGTCACCTCCTTCGTGCTGGCGGCGTCCTATGTGGCCGGGGCGATCAGCCTGATCCCGGGCGGGATCGGAGCCGCCGAGGCGAGCGTGGTGGGGCTCCTGGTCCTTTCCGGCGTCGATCCCGCGGCCGCGATCGCGGCCGCCCTCCTCCAGCGGATCGCCGACAAGGGATTCGCGACCCTGATGGGCTTCGTCGCCTATTCCGTCGCGCGCCGCCGCTTCCACCTGAGCAGCCTGACGGCGCTCCGTCCGGCCCCCCCGGCTCCCCCGACCCCATCGGCGCCGGCGACGATGGAGCCGGCCGGCGCCTGACGGCGCCTCCATCCGGCCCGCGGGAGGGTGAGGTGAGAGACGTTGGAAGCATTCGGCCCGACCTGACCGGCGTATCACCCCACTGGGCGATACCGATCTCCGTACCGAGGCGTACATTGAACGGCGCATGAGTTGGCACCGAGGTCGGCGCTTGACCGATCGGGGCGCCGTGGTTTCGAGTGGGCGGCGGCCGGTCGCGTGGGACTCCGCCTCCTCGAGCACACGGTGTGGGGATGCGCCTGCGCGGCGCGACCAGGGCCCCGCTGACCGCTTCCCCGGGGCCACGCGCACAGCAGCCGACACGCCGGCCTGAGTGCCGGGCGCTGTCAGAAAGGAGGGAGTCATGTCCGCGGAACCGTCCGAACGCAAAGCTCATCGGGGCTGGGGGGGCAAGCTGCCCAGCCGGCTGTGGATAGCCGTGGGGCTCGCCGCCATCGGCGCGGCCGCCTGCGGGAGCAGCTCCACCACCACCGGGGCCTCGGTCGCCAACATCGACCCGACCAACTGGAACACGTCGACGGTCTCGTGGCTGGCAGCCAACGTCAACCACACCGGGACACCTCCCTCCACCCCCACCGGCACCCTGACCCTGGCCGGCTCCACCGACGTCTCCGGGTTTCTCGACCCGCAGGGTGAGTACGACACCATCGGCTACACCGTGCTGCTGGCCCTGGACCGGACCCTGGTGGGCTACGCGCCGTCCAGCAACTTCACCACTGCCACGTCGGTCGTCGACGATGCTGCCAGCTCCTACACGGTCAGCAACGGCGGCACGACCTACACCTTCAACCTCCGGTCGGGGCTGAGGTGGGCGGTGACCGACCCGACCACGGGAGCGCCGGTCGCTCCCGATGACGGGACGGCCGTGACCTCGCAGGACTTCGCCCTCGGCCTCGAGCGCGAGTGCGACCCGACCCTGTCGGCCTCCGGCAACCCCAGCTACTACACCGCGACCATCGCGGGGTACAGCAGCTTCTGCAGCGGCTTCGAGGCACTGCCCGCCACCGCCACCCCGGCGCAGCGGGCCGCCTACATCGCGGCCAATCCGATCTCGGGCATCTCGACCCCGAACAGCCAGACCCTGGTCATCAACCTGACCTCCCCGGCGGTCGACTTCCCCAACATCATGTCGATGTTCTTCGCCGCCGCGGCGCCCCCCTCGTCGGTCAACTACACGCCGTTCACGGCCGGCAACCCGATCTGGTCCGACGGCCCCTACGAGGTTCAGAACTACACACCGGGTGTGAAGATCGTGCTGGTGCCCAACCCCTACTGGGGAGCCACCACCGGGACCAACACGACCGCGACCGGCTGGAGCCTCGACCCCAACCGCCACCGCTACGTCTCCGAGATCTCCATCAATGAGACGCTCGGCTCCGACGCGGCCGCCGACGAGGTCCAGCAGGAGATCCAGGCCAACACGCTCGACCTGGAGTGGAACACGGTGGTTCCGGCCTCCTCGCTCGCCAGCCTGGCCAACTACACCAACTCGGAGTTCGGCGCCTTCCCCACCCCGGGGATCACCAACCCGTACCTGGTCTTCAACCTTCAGGCGAGCACCCCGCTGCAGAACGTGAAGGTCCGCCAGGCCCTCGAGTACGCGATCAACAAGGTGGCCCTGGCCAAGATCTACGGCGGCCTGGACTTCAACACACCCCTGAACCAGGTCTTCGGCCCCGGCGCTGAGGGGTACATCGCCGGCTACGACCCGTACCCCACCGCCAACAACGAGGGTGACGCCGCCAAGTGCAAGTCGCTGCTCGCGGCGGCCGGGTACCCGAACGGCTTCACCATCACCGACGTCTACCGCACCGACGGCAACCATCCCGCGGTCTTCGAGGAGGTCCAGAAGGACTTCGGGGCCTGCGGGGTGACCGTCAACGGCAAGGGCATCTCCCAGGGTTACTACACCTCGACCGGCATCCTGCAGTCCTCGGCGAGTGACCTGGCCAGCGCCTCCTGGGACATCACCGAGCCGGGCTGGGTGCCCGACTGGTACGGTCCGACCAACGCCCGCTCGATCCTCCCCGACCTCTTCGGGAGCAGCGACTTCCCGGGCACCAACTGGGGTGACTTCAGCAGCTCGACCGTCGACGGCCTGATCACTTCGGCTGAGAGCGCGACGACACTTGCCGCCTCGACCTCCGACTGGCAGCAGGCCAACAAGGCGGTCATGGAGCAGGCGCCGTTCATCCCGTTCATGGGCCAGCTGACCACCCTCATGCACTCGTCCTCGGTCCACAACGCGATCTTCTGCCCGTTCTCTGACCAGTACCTGCTCACCCAGATCTGGCTGAGCTGACCTTCTCCGTTCGCGGCGGGAGCCCACACTCCCGCCGGAACGGAACCCGGGTCGGCGCCTCCGCCGCGGTTGCGGCGGAGGCGTCCGGCCCGCCGGCCTGGCCGAGGTCTCGACCCCGGCGGCAGCGACGCATGTGACCGGATCAGATCGGCGTATCGTGAGACCTCCTTTACCAGCCCTCGGATAGAGGCAATCGCTCACTCATCCCATGAGCCTGCTGAGCGTCCGTGACCTGACCGTCTCGTTCCCCACCTCCGACGGGGTGGTGAGGGCGGTTCGGGGTCTCTCGTTCGACGTCGAGGCGGGACAGACCCTGGGCATCGTCGGTGAGACCGGCTCCGGCAAGAGCGTGAGCGCACTCAGCCTGCTCGGCCTCAACCCCGGAGCGGACGTCAGCGGGTCCGCCGTCTTCGAGGGCAAGGAGTTGCTGTCGCTCCGTCCCGAGCAGCTCCGGGAGGTGCGGGGGGCGGAGATCGCCATGATCTTCCAGGATCCCCTCTCCAGCCTCCACCCCTACTACCGGGTCGGCTGGCAGATCTGCGAGGCGATCCGGACTCACCGGCGCGCCAGCCGCGCGGAGGCGATGCGGCAGGCGGTGGAGCTTCTCCGGCTGGTGAGCATCCCCCAGCCGGAGCGGAGGGTGCAGGCCTTTCCCCACGAGCTCTCCGGGGGGATGCGCCAGCGCGCGATGATCGCCATGGCCCTCGCGCTGCGGCCCAAGCTGCTCATCGCCGACGAGCCGACCACCGCTCTGGACGCCACCGTCCAGGCCCAGCTCATGGAGCTGCTGGGCGGCATGCAGCGAGAGCTCGGCATGGCCATGATCGTGATCACCCACGACCTCGGCCTGGTCGCCACGGTGGCGGATTCGGTGCTGGTGATGTACGCGGGTCGCGGTGCCGAGCGGGCGGACTACCGGACCATCTTCCACAGCCCGCACCATCCCTACACGCGGGGGCTGCTCGCCTCGATCCCGGGCGCGGCCGGGAGCGGCGGCCGGCTGGTGCCGATCGTGGGCCAGCCGCCCAGCCTCATCCGCATCCCCAGCGGATGCGCCTTCCATCCGCGCTGTCCCTTCGCCATGGACGTCTGCGTGCGCGATCAGCCCGCCTTCGTCCCGGTGAGCGGCGGCGAGGGACACCTCTCCGCCTGCTGGCTGCCGCCAGATGCCGTGGGTGTCGATCCGGCGTCTGACGGCGCCCGGCGTCGTTTCGTGGAGGGCCGCCGGGGACCGGCCATCGCCCGGCTCCGCTCCGCCATCTCCGGCGCGCGCGCCGGCGGGGGCGTGGCGAATGGTTGACGCCGGCGTACCGGTGACCCCCGCGAGGGATCTGCAGCCGCTCCCGGCCCCGCTGCCCGACGCGGGCCCGCTGCTCCGGCTGGAGAACGTGGTCAAGCATTTCCCCATCAAGCGCGGCATCTTCTTCAAACGCCAGGTCGGCAGGGTGCAGGCCGTCGAGGGGGTGAGCCTGGAGGTCCGCCGCGGCGAGACCGTCGGTCTGGTGGGCGAAACCGGCTGCGGCAAGTCGACCCTGGCCCGCTGCATCACCCGGCTCCATCCGCTGACCGCAGGCCGGGTGGTCTTCGACGGGGTCGACATCACCCAGCTCTCGGCGAGCCAGCTGCGCCCGTACCGGCGCCGCATGCAGATGATCTTCCAGGACCCCTTCGGCTCGCTCAACCCGCGGCGCCGGGTCGGATCGATCATCGGCGATCCCCTGGCCATCCACGGCATCGCCGACGGCCCCGAGCGCAAGCGGCAGGTCCAGGAGCTGATGGAGGTCGTGGGCCTCAACCCCGAGCACTACAACCGCTTCCCCTCTGAGTTCTCCGGAGGGCAGCGGCAGCGCATCGGGGTGGCCCGCGCTCTTGCTTTGCGGCCGAGCCTGATCGTCTGCGACGAGCCGGTCTCCGCCCTGGACGTGTCGGTCCAGGCCCAGATCATCAACCTGCTCGAGGACCTCCAGGGGGAGTTCGGCCTCACCTACGTCTTCATCGCCCACGACCTCGCCGTGGTGGAGCACGTCAGCGACCGGGTGGCGGTCATGTACCTGGGCAAGATCGTGGAGATGGCCGAGACCGCCGAGCTCTTCGGCTCGCCCCGACACCCCTACACCGCCGCGCTGCTCTCGGCCTCGATGGTGGCCGATCCCGAGAAGGCGCGCTCGTCGCACCGGGTCGTCCTCTACGGTGACGTCCCGTCACCGATCAACCCGCCATCGGGCTGCCGCTTCCACACCCGCTGCCCGAAGGCACAGCCCCTCTGCTCGGTGGAGGAGCCTCCCCTGCGGGTCCAGCCCGGCGATCCAGGCGGGCATCTGACCGCCTGCCATTTCCCCGTGGCCCCGGGGGAGCGGCTGGTGGGCGCGGAGCCGGCGATCAGCGCGGCGGTGACGGAGTACGTGGCGAGCTCACCCGGCGCCGAGGAGGGGACGCCGTGAGCCTCTCCCCCTTCGAGGTCGGTTCCGCGGGGCTCGTCGCCGACGAGGAGCAGTCCCTGGACGCGCTGGACGCCGGCCGGACCATCGAGGGACGCAGCCCGCTGCGGCTGGCTCTCGCCCGGTTGCGTTCCGACCGGATCGCCTGGCTGGCCGCCGGAATGATCATCCTGATGGTGCTGCTGGCCCTCTGCGCTCCGCTGATCAGCGCCGTCACCGGGCACAGCCCCTACAACCCCGACCTGGTCAACGGGACCAACAGCTTCGGTCAGCCCTACGGTCCCGGCCAGGCCGGATTCGTGCTCGGCACCGACAACGTCGGGCGCGACATCCTGGTGCGCGTCGCCTACGGGGCACGCATCTCGCTGCTGGTCGGCATCCTGGCCACGCTGCTCGCCACCGTCGGGGGCACCATCCTCGGACTGGTCTCCGGCTACTACGGCGGCTGGATCGACGCCGTGCTGGCCCGGATGATGGACGCCGTCCTCTCCTTCCCCTACGTCCTGGCGGCCATCGTGCTCGCCGCCGTCTTCGGGGGGAGCCTCCCCCTCACCATCGGCGTCATCGCCTTCTTCTCGTGGGCCGCCATCGGCAGGATCGTTCGAGGCCAGACCCTCTCCCAGAAGGAGAAGGAATATGTGGAGGCGGCGCGCTCCATCGGCGCGGGGAGCTTCCGGATCATGTTCGTGGACATCCTCCCCAACCTCATCGCACCGGTGATCGTCCTGGGCACCCTGCTCGTCCCGGTGGCCATCGTCTTCGAGGCCACCCTGGACTACCTGGGTGTCGGGGTGGGGCCGCCGACCCCGACCTGGGGCAACATGCTCGCCGACGACCAGGGGTCGGCTGGCTTCGGCGCCTGGTGGTTCTGGGTCTTCCCCTCCGTCGCGCTGCTCATCACCACCCTCGGTTTCAACCTGCTGGGCGACTCCGTGCGCGACGCCCTCGACCCCCGGACCGAGCGCCTCTTCGCCAACCGCCGCAAGAAGGTGGTGGTCGGCGCCGAGCCGAACCCGCTGTCGCGCGCGGACAGCAAGCGACTCGGCGGCGGCACGGAGGCGCCATGACACGCTTCATCATCCGGCGCATCGTCCAGGGCATCGTCACCCTCTGGGTCATCGTCAGCCTGGTCTTCGTCCTCTTCTTCATGACCAGCCCCGACCCGGCGCGGCTGCTGGCCGGAAAGGAGGCGACGCTGACGCAGGTGGCGACGATCCGGGCTGCGCTCGGCCTCAACCACCCGCTCTGGCAGCAGTACCTCGACTACCTGGGCCGGCTGATCCACGGCAACCTCGGCGAGTCCTACAAGCTGCATGAGCCGGTGACATCGCTGCTCGGCCAGTGGGTGCAGGTCGACATCTCCCTCGCCGTGGGCGCCGGCATCATCTGGCTCGCCATGGGCCTCAGCGTCGGCATCCTTGCCGCCCGCCGACCCCGCAGCGTGTGGGACCGAAGCGCCACCGTCTTCGTCCTCACCGGGCTCTCCACCCCCACCTTCATCCTCGGTCTGCTGCTCCTCTACGTCTTCTTCTACATCCTCACCACCCACGGCATCGCCATCTTCCCGGGCGCGGGCAACTACACGCCGTTCCTGACCAATCCGGCGCAGTGGGCTCACGACCTGATCCTCCCCTGGCTGACGCTCGCCCTCATCACCGCGGCCACCTACGCCCGGCTCTCGCGCAGCTCGCTCCTCGAGGTGCTGGGGGAGGACTACATCCGCACCGCCCGGGCCAAGGGACTCTCGGAGCGACGGATCGTCTACCGCCACGCCCTCCGGGCCGCGATCACCCCGATCGTCACCCAATTCGGCATCGACCTGGCCACCGTGCTCGGCGGCGCCATCATCACGGAGACCGTGTTTGGCCTGCCCGGGCTGGGGCAGAACGTGGTGAGCGCGATCGCCCGTGAGGACCTGCCCGTGATCCAGGGGATCGTGCTGGTCGCCGCCGCGTTCATCGTCGTCGCCAACATCGTGGTGGATGCCATCTACGCCGTCCTCGACCCGAGGGTGAGGCTCTCGTAGACCGGGTCAGGCCGGCGGCAGGCAGAGCAGGAAGGTGCTGCCCTCTCCGAGGCGACCACTCTCCAGCGACAGCTCGCCACCCATCCGCCGGGCGCACTCGCGACTGAGGTAGAGGCCCAGCCCGGTCCCGGCCGCTCGCGACGCCCCCGCTCCGCGAACGAATCGCTCGAAGATCCGCTCCCGATCCGCCTCCGGGACCCCGGGGCCCCGGTCGCTCACCTGGATCAGGACGGCGCCGGGTGCGGGACGGACGGTCAGCGCCACCCTCGCGGGAGGGTCTGAGTAGATCAGCGCATTATTGACAAGGTTGTCCATTATCCGGGCCACCAGGTCGGCGTCCCCCCTCGCCCGCGCCCCGGCGGGGCAGTCGAGGGTGAGCGTCCCGCCACCCAGATCGAGGCGCGGACCTGCCCGCTCGAGGACGGCGTCGAGGAGGGCGGCGAGGTCGATCTCCTCACGGTCGATCCGCAGCTCGTTGCTCTCCAGGCGGGCCACGGTGAGCAGCGAGGAGGCAACTTCCTGCGCCTCGTGGGCCTTGGCGGCGATCACCCGTACCGCCTTGAGCGCCGGCTCGCCGAGCTCTCCGAGGTCGCCGCCGTCGAGGAGCGAGGCGTACCCCTGGATGACCGTGAGCGGCGAGCGCAGCTCGTGCACCGCGATGTCGAGCAGGTCCGACCTGGTCCTCTCCATCGCCACGGCGAGCAGATCCGCGGCGGCGACGTCCCGGCCCGCGGGCGAGCCGGGACCGCGAGCCGTCACGGCGACCACGGCCTGCCTCGCCGGGGGCCGCCTCCGCGCCCGGATGCGCCGTGAAAGCAGCGTGTCCACAGTCGCAACATCGCCCATTGACACTATCATCATGGGGCCTCGTAGGGAGGCGGCCGCGATCCGTCGTGCGGTCAAGGTCGAATGGCCGCCAACCGACCCGGTGTCACTCGTCTCCGTGTCCGAGCAGGATGCGGCAGCCCCCCGCCACCATCCCCGGAGGTTCATCGATGCCAACTGCCCACAGCACCGCCGAAGCGTCCTGGTCCGGTGATCTGATCGGAGGCGCGGGGACCGTCCGCCCCGGCAGTGGAGCCTTCGCCGAGCTGCCCATCTCGTGGAGCCGGCGGACCCAGCGTGAGCACGGGGCGACCAGCCCGGAGGAGCTGATCGCCGCCGCCCATGCGGGCTGCTTCTGCATGGCCTTCTCCAACGAGCTGGCCAAGGCGGGGCATCCGGCGGAGCGGATCGTGGCCTCCGCCAGCGTGGCCTTCGAGACCGGCCGGGCCGACGGCGCCGCCATCACCTCGGTCGACCTCGAGGTCCGGGCGCACGTCCCGGGAATCGACGCCGCGGCGTTCGAGCTGGCGGCCGAGGCGGCCCGGGCCGGCTGTCCCGTCTCCAAGGCACTTGCCGGGGTCGAGATCCGGCTGCGGGCGGCCCTGGAAACCGCGTAGTCTCACGGGCCGCCGCGGCACCGCGCTCTTCGGAAGGCACCTGCCCGCCTCCGAGCGGGCCTCCCGCGGTCAGGCCCCCGTGAACAGCACCACCCCCGTCCCCGACCCCGCCTCCCCGACGGTCCGCGGCGGCACCGCTCCGCACCTGGTCGCGCTCTTCGTCGTCAACGCGATCTCCCAGTACGCGGGGGCCTCGCTCGCGGTGCGCGCCTTCGGGGCGATGCCCGCGGCCGGGGTCGCCTGGATCCGCGTGCTCACCGGGGCGGTCGTGCTCGGCGCCTGGCGGCGCCCCTGGCGCGGGCTGCGCCGCCAGCCGGCGGCGTCGCTCCTGCTGGTGGCCGCCTTCGGGATCGCGCTCGCCTTCATGAACCTCACCTTCTATCTCGCCATCCAGCGCCTGCCCCTCGGCACGGCGGTCGCCATCGAGTTCATCGGCCCCATCCTCGTGGCGGCCATCGGCGCGCGCGGGCCGCGCAACCTGGCCGCACTGGCGATCGCCATCGCCGGGGTGGCCACGCTCAGCCGGATCAGCCTCTCCGGCAGCGCGCTGGGTGTGGTCTGGGCCCTGGCCGCCGGGATGCTCTGGGCGCTCTACATCGTCCTCGCCCACCAGGTGGCCCGCCGCGGCCTGGGCACCACCGGGCTGTCGGCCGCCATGGCCGTCGGGGTGGTGGCGATCGCGCCCCTGGCCGCCGCCCCCGCCCTGGAGAGCGCGGGCCACGGAGCGGTGCTGCTCCTCGCCGTGGGTGCCGGGCTGCTCTCCAGCGCCCTCCCCTACGCCCTCGACCAGGTGCTGCTCCGGCGCCTCTCGCGCGGGGCCTTCGCGCTCCTCCTCAGCCTGCTGCCGGCCACGGCAACGGTCATGGGGCTGGTGCTGCTCCGGCAGGTGCCCCAGCCTCTGCAGCTCCTGGGGATCGGCCTGGTGGTCGCCGCCGTCGTCCTCCGCACTCCCGAGGCGGTGCCGACCGTCTGAGCGGCTCCGCTAGTCGGCCACCTGGGTGAAGAGGATCGAGAAGCCGCAGCTCTGGCCGGCGTCGGAGGGGTCGGTGTTGAAGCCGGCACCCTTGGTGACCGTGAAGGTGTAGGTGTCGCTCCCCGCCGGTCCCGGTGCGGTGCCCGGCCAGTTGCTGACGCCGGCGCTGTCGTTGAGGCTGATGGAGCCCATCTGGGTGGTGAGAACGGTGGCCGCGTAGTCGGTCACGCTGCTCGCGTCGACCACGGTGAGGATCAGGTCGGCGCAGAGGTTGCCCGCCGGGGCAGCGGCCATCTGCATCGTGAAGGTGCTCTTCAGGGTCCCGGTGCTGGTGATCACGACCCCACCGGTCGCCAGGGTGGCCGGGGAGGCGGGGTCGACGCCGGCGACGTTGATGATCGCCGCGCAGACATTGCCCGTCTCGTTGAGCAGGGTCGTCGAATTGACCGAGGTGCAGGTCGCAGAGCCCACGGCGTTGCTGTGAGTCACCGTCCCGGCGGCCACGGCGTTGCCGGCGTTCTCGGTGTAGCCCTGCCAGGCCGCCAGGCCACCGAAGCCGACGATGCCGGTCCCGACAACCGTAGCGACGAGGACCAGGGCGACCCGAAGGAAGCGGGTGCGCCGGGGCCTCCGCCCACGCCGTTCCATGATCTTCCCTTACCTGCCCTTCTAACCGGGTAGAGCAAATGCACTAGACGTTGCTAGTGAGCCTACCGTGGGGCCTTCACGGGAACCTCAGAGGTTTGGCCACAGACGCGTAACAGCGGATCGCGGGGGCGCAAACCCGGTTCAGCCCGGATCGGGGGCCCTCCGGCTCACATCCCCTATGGCCGGTGGGGCTCAGAGCGCCCCCCGCCGAGCCTTCTCCAGCCATGCGCCCGCCGCCTGGAAGTCGGTGTCCGCGGTCCCCGGCCGGAACCGGGGTGCCTCGCCATCGGCCCGGGGATAGGAGCCGCAGAAGCGGACCTCCGCGCAGGAGCGATGCAGGGCGGCCAGGGCATCGCCCACCCGGGCCTCCTCGATGTGGCCCTCGCAATCGATCGAGAAGCAGTACCTCCCGAGGCCGTGGCCGGTGGGGCGGGACTCGATCCGGGTGAGGTTGACCCCCCGGACGGCAAACTCGGTCAGCAGCTCCAGGAGCGCCCCCGGGTGGTCGTCGGCGATCAGGGTGACGACGGTCGTCCGGTCGGCGCCGGTCGGACGGGGCAGCGGACGGGGCAGCACCGCCATCACGAAGCGGGTCACCGCGTGGTGGTGGTCGCCGATGTCCGCGGCCAGCTCGACCAGCCCGTAGCGCTCGGCGTTGGCCGGTGCGGCGACGGCCGCGTCGGTCCCGTCCCCTCCCTCGGCCACGGCCGCGGCGGCCTCCGCCGTCGAGGGGCTGGAGCGCACGCGCGCCTCGGGGAGGTGGGCACGGAGCCAGTGCCGGCACTGGGCGGTCGCATGGGGATGGGAGGTGACCACCCGGATCGACTCCAGCTCGGTGCCCGGGCGGGCCAGCAGGGAGAGGCGGACCGGAACCAGCATCTCGCCGGCGATGTGAAGCGGGCTGCCGCTCGCAAACTCGTCGAGGGTGCCGCTCACCGATCCCTCCACGGAGTTCTCGAAGGGCACCACCGCCCCACTCACGGACCCCTCCCGGACGGCCGCGAAGGCGTCGGCGACCGTCTCCACCGGGATCAGGTCCGCGCCCCGGCTCTCCGGGAGGCTGCGCACCGCGGTCTCGGCGAAGGTCCCCTCCGGGCCGAGGTAGGCGTAGCGGGTGGGCACGGCCTGAGGTTACCCGGATTCGGGGGGCCCCTGTCGCGTCCTTCCCGCGGATGGCATACTCGTGGCGCACCGCTGCGGCGGTGGCGGCATGACGTGAAGGGGGAAGCGGTGGAGAGCCCGCGGAGATCCCTGGTCCACCGGCTGCGCTTGCCCATCGGCGTGGTGGCTGCGGGCATCTTCATGATCGCGACCGCCGCCGGCGCGATGGCCGACTGCGGGAACCTCGCCGCCGCCACCCTGCAGGGCGAGTGGCAGCTGAAGATGACCGTCGAGCCGCCCACCGGGACGGTGCCCTCCGGTGCCGCGATCAAGGTGGGCACCGCCGCCGTCCAGACCGTGAGCCTCTCCACGGCCTGCACGCCCACCGGACAGTGCACCGCGACCCTGGCCCCGGCGGCGGGCGGCATCCTGCCTCTCTTCGACGACCCGGTGGGCTTCGTCTGGTACCCCTCGACCGGGCTCACCCACGCCGGCACCTCGTATTCGGGGACCACCCCTCGCAGCGGCTACGGCGGTCCCGGCATACCCTCCTGCCCCCCACCCTCCAACCTGGAGCACGACGTCCTCACGCTCACCGTCATCCAGGCCGTGCAGGACGCCTCCGGCGGCTGGCGGGCCGCCGTCGTAGCCGGGACCGAGGTGAGCCCCGAGGGCTGGGTGTGCGTCGATGGCGAGGGCGAGTCCACGGGTGCCGAGAACCTCGACCTGCTCGCGGTCCCCGTGGGCCAGAGGCTTCCCGCCTCGGGCAGCCTCGCCTGTGCCGCACCGGCAGTGGTGACCGCCACCAGCAACCCGGATGTCTCGACCTTCTCCTCGTCCCTGGCCACCCCGGCTCAGGCCTTCGGATCACCCGTCCACACCCTCATCGGGGTCGCCATCACGCTCGGGGTGATCCTCTTCATCACCTTCCCCGCCCAGCTCTTCAACCGCACCTTCGAGGAGAACTACGACGAGATCCGTGACCTCACCCTGCGCCGCCTGCGCTGGCTGAGGCGGTTCCGCCGCGAGGCGGAGCGCGAGGCAGGCGGGCTCCTCGGCCTCGGGGCCTTCGCCGCCGTCGTGCTGGTGGGCGCCGCCCTGGGCAGCCTCAACGACCGCGGATTCGGCCTCAACCTCCGCTCCGCCGCCACCTACGTCGCGGTCGTGCTCTCCATCCTGGTCGGGATCGCGGTCGGGGGCGCGGTCGGTGCCCTCTACCGCCGCCTGCGCCACCACCCCGTGGAGGCGCGATTGCACGCGCTCCCCGCGGGCCTGGCTGTTGCTGCCATCTGTGTCTTGATCTCCCGGCTCAGCTCCTTCGAGCCCGGTTACCTGTACGGGGTGATCGCCGGGCTCGCCTTCCAGGGCACTCTCCCCAAGCACGAGCAGGGGCATACCGTCGCCATCGCCGCCATCGCCGGTCTGGGTGTCGCGGTGGCCGCCTGGCTGCTCTGGATCCCGGTGGGCGGCGCGGCTGCGAAACACGGTGCGCCGTTTGTCGTGATCATGCTCGCCGACCTCCTCGGCTCGGTCTTCGTCGGCGGCCTGGTCGGCAACGTCATCGGCCTGATGCCGCTCCGCTTCCTGCCCGGCGGCACCCTGCTGGAGTGGAACCGGGGTGCGTGGGCGGCAACATTCGGTCTCGCCCTCTTTGGCCTGATCGAGGTCGAGCTTCGGCCCCAGTCCGTCGCCGCCCATCCGGGCAGCGCTCCGGTGGTCACCGCGGTGTCGCTCTTCGTGTTCTTCGGGGGCACCACCGCGGCGATTCGCTGGTATTTCAGCCGGCGCGAGCGCAGAGCGGAGCGAGCCAAGCAGGGAGGGCGGGCCGAGCCCGCCGCCGGCGCTGAGGCGGGGCTCGCCGTCGCGCCGGGCCCGGCCACCCCGGCGGCGAGGGCAGCCTCCGTCGCCAACGCCCCCGCCAACGCCCCCGTCACCGCCTCCGCCCCGCCCGGCCCGGCGGCGGCACCCTCCGCCCCGCCCCGTAGGTCACGGAACCGCCCCCCCGCCGATGCGGCTAGCGCTTGACGAAGATCACCGCGAAGCCGTCGTCGTAGACCTGCTGCCATTGCGGGTCGACGGAGAGCGCCATGCTGAGCGCGGAGTCGGTGCGCTCGATGACGTAGTTGACGCCGTGGTCGGTGAGGATGGTCTGCCAGTCCGGGTCGGCGTTCTCGACGTCGCTCACCTGCTGCAGGAGCGGGTTGCCCACCTCGGTCGCCTCACCATAGATGAAGACCCGGCGGTTGGCCTCCCCGTAGAAGCGGTAGGCGAGGTAGCCCCCCCAGTCGTACGCGTTGAACATGCGGGTGCCCACCTTCGGATGACTCGCCAGCCAGTTGGCGGCCCCCACCGGGAAGTTGGCGTCGGTGCTCGCGGTCTGGCTGCTCACGGTGTAGGCCGCGATGCCGACCGTCGCCACCGTGACGATGAGCGCCCCGGCGGAGACGAGGATCAGCAGATCCGAGGCGCGGCGGTGGATCCACGCGGAGATCCGGTCCCGCCACCTGCTCCGCTCCCAGGCACCGCCCAGGGACCACGCCACCATCGGCATCATCAGGGCGATCGCGATGGGCGCGTTGCGCACGGCGGCCAGGGCGGCATAGATGCCCACCACGGTGAGCAGCGCGTCCCACAGGCGGGGGCGGCGCAGCGCCATCGATGCCACCACCAGCAGGAGCATCAGCTCCACCCCGAGCTCGCCGGCCATGTGGAAGTTCGGTGACTGCCACTCGGCGATGAAGGTCTGCTGGACCGCGCTGGTCTGGACCTGGATCGCTGCCAGGTAGGCGTGGATGGTGATCGGATTGACCAGCCCGGCCACCACGCAGGCGGCCAGCACCGCCCAGAGCCGTAGCGAACGGCGGCGATGGGCACCGTCCCTCGGGGAGACGAACCAGAGCACGCTCTCGGTGATCGCGGCGAGCCCCACCGCCGCCAGGCCGTACACGAAGCCGCCGTGGAGATTGGCCCAGAACACCATCACGAGGGGCAGGAGGTAGAGGTGACGGTTGCGATCCCGCAGGTAGGCCTCGACCCAGTAGAGGGTCAGGCAGGTGAGGGCGAAGCTGATCATCTGCGACCGCGGGCCCCAGACCTCCACCCCGGCGATTGCCGCCACCAGCAGGCAGGCGCCGGCGATCAGGGCCGGCACCCGCTCCATGGCCATCCGGCGCCAGATGAACCAGAAGCCGGCCAGGGTGACGGCCGCGTAGGCGAGGCTGAAGGCGAGAAAGCCACCGGCCCGGAAGATCAGGTCGCCGAGCACCTCGCTGCCCCACTCCTGATCCGCCCAGGCCTTGCCGCTCACCGTGTAGGTGAAGAGCTCGTGGCTGGGCAGGCTGCCGTGGTTGATGATCCAGCTGCCCGTCTCCATGTGCCACCAGAAGTCCGGGTCACCGACCCGGCGGCAGGTGACGACGAGGGTCGCGACCAGCGCGGCGCCGATGATCAGCCCGCCGAGGCTGGGGCGGAGCAGGCGGGCCCGTGGGGTATCGGAGGGTGGAGAATGCTCCGGCGCGACGGCCACGGGGTGGCACGATGACACATCGGAGCGCCCGTTAACGCTCGCGAAAGGTTGGCGGCGGAGGATACATTGGGGGCTCCCCGGACCCGGGGGGTGAGCAGGGTGGCCTCGACGGCCGCCAGGACGGAGGACTGCAGTGGCGGCGGCGCCGGGGGGACGATCTCGTGCGGCAGCGAGCCGCCCCTCCACCTACCGCCTTCGCGCCCGCATCTGGCTGATCGGACCCCTCACCCTCTACGCCCTCCTCCGCATCCCGTCCTTCCTCGAGCCCCACTGGTACACCGACGAGGCGGGCTACGTCACCACCGCCCGGGCGCTGCTCCAGGGCAAGGTCCTCTACTCCCAGATCTGGACCAACAAGCCTCCCCTCCAGATCTGGACGGTGGCCGCCCTGATCCACTTCCTCGGCACCAGCGAGGCGGCCCTCCACGTCGCCACCTTCGTGACCGGCCTGGTCACCCTGCTCGCCGTCGCCTACACGGCCGACCGCCTCCTCGGCCGGCGCCGGACGGTCGTCGCCCTGGCCATCGCCGCGATCTTGCTGGGCACCCCGCTGCTCGACGCCGAGCTGATCCTCCCCGAGAGCTTCCTCATCGCCCCGATGGCGTGGGCGGGAGCCCTCCTGCTCACCCGGGTCGCGGCTCCGGACACCCGTCGCTGGCCGCTCTGGCCGGTGGCGGTCGGCGCGCTGGCGGCGGCGGGGATCGCCTACCAGCAGACGGCGCTGGCGGACACCTGCGCCTTTGCCCTGATCCTCGCGACCGCAGGCCGGGCGAGCTGGCGCCGGGTGGCGGTCTATGCGGCCACCGTCGCGGGCCTCACGGTGGCGTGGCTGATCCCCGCCCTGGTGACTGCGGGGGCGGGCAAGATCGCCTACGCCCTGGTCGGCTACTGGGTCCAGTTCACCGAGGGCCAGGTGGAGGGTGCCGGGCAGGGGAGCCTGCAGGTCCCCCTGGTGTACCGGGCGATCTTCGCGCTGGTCGTGCTCACCCTGGTCGTCTCCGGTGCCTGGCTGCGGCGGCGCGACGCGAACCTCACCTGGGCGCTCTGGGTCTGGGCGGCGGTGGCCCTGCTCGTCCCCGCGGTGGCGATGCAGCCCTACCCCCACTACCTGCTGCCGTCGCTGGTCCCGGTGTCTCTGGCCGTCAGCAGCCTGGGGCTGCGCCTGCCGGCGGGGGCACGCGGTTCGCGGCGCCTCGCCCGCGCCGGGCTGATCGCCGCCACCGCCATCGCCCTGGTGGGCGCGGCCCCGACCGGGGTGGACTGGCCCCCGGTCTTCGCGCAGGGCAATCACAGCCTCGCCACCTATTACGCCGGCGCCTTCGCGACACTGACCCGCGGCCAGTCTCTGATCACCTATCAGGACCAGTTCGACTACCGGGTATCGGAGGACACCGAGGTCGCCGCATGGATCAAGGCGCACGGCATGGAGGGCGCCTCTGCCGTGGTCTGGTCGGCGGACGCCTGGGTCTATGACCTCGATGACCTCCAGCTGCTCCTGCCCACTCCCCCCATCTACAACGACGAGCATCTCCTCGGCTACGACGGGCCCGTGGCCCAGAAGGTCAGCGACCTGGAGCCCGCGCTCGTGATCACCGAGGGGCAGAGCCGGAGCTCATGGCCGGAGATCAACGCGGTGCTGACGACCGGGTACACGGATGTCAACGAGTCGGGCACGGAGATCGTGTGGTTGCGCGACGACCTGGTCGCCTCGGTGATGGCGCCCACCGGCATGGGCTGACCGCCGGGGCGAGGCGTCGCCGCCCCGCCAGCCTCAGCACCCCGCCGCCAACCCGGGGAGGGGAAGCTCCCCCGCCGGCCGGCGTGCCATCATCGCGCCGGTGAGCACCAGGGTCGCGGGCACGCCGCAGTCGCCCGGCGGCACCCCGGCGGCGTCCGGGCCGCCCCACACCCCCTTCGACCTGGCCGTCTTCGACAGCCGCTTCCCCGGCATCGCGGCGCGGCTGCGCCCCTGGGCCGTGCCACTCAGCCTCCTGGTGATCGCCGCGGCGTTCCTCTATGTCGAGCGCTACGGCGCGGCGCGGTTTGGCTGGGCTGACTTCCGCACCTTCTACCAGGCGGGCGTCGACGTCCGGGCCGGCTCCAACCCCTACCTCGGGGCGATGAGCTTCATCCACGCCTACACCCCGACCGGCAACGGCTCGTACTGGACCACCCAGGCCTACGTCTACGCGCCGTTCTTCGCCTACCTGATGGTGCCGCTCACGCTGCTGCCCCACTGGGGCGCGATCAGCGTGTGGGACGTGCTCAACGTCGCCTTCCTGGTGCTAGCCGTCTACGCCGCTCTCCGCGCCGCCGGGCTGCGCCCCGGTGCGTCGATGCTGCTCGTGCTCGCCGCCGCGTCCGCGGTCACCCTGCCGGTCCACCGCGAGTGGGACCTGGGCCAGAGCGATCTGCTGGTGCTGGCGCTGATCTGTGGCGCCCTCTGGGCGCGATCAGCGGGCCGCGCGGGGCTGGCCGGGGTGCTCCTCGGCGCCGGCAGCGCCGTCAAACCGGAGCTGCTCCTGCTCGCCGTCTTCCTCCTCTGGCGGCGCGAATTCCGCTTCGCGCTGGTCGCCGCCCTCTCGACTGCGGTCCTCGGCCTCGCCCCCTTCCTCCTCCTCGGCCGGCAGGCGTGGTCCGACTTCTGGACCGCCTGGGGGTTCTGGGCCAATCAGTACCTCCCCTTCCTCCACAACGAGTCGCCGAAGGGCGTTCTGGCTCGCCTGTTCACCCTCAATCCCTCGGCCCGTCCGCTGGCCGTCGCCCCCTCGGCGGTGACCATCGTCTGGCTCGTGGTGGCGGTGGCCGTCCTGGTCGTGACCGTCGCCGTCGCGTCGGCCCGGCCGCTGCGTCGCGACGCGCTCTCGCTGCTCGAGGTCGGCCTGGCAATCGAGGCCATCATGCTGGTGAGCCCGCTCACCGAGCGCCCCTATTTCCTCTTCCTCCTCATCCCGCTGATCGGCCTCTTCTGCTGGGTGCGCGAGGTCGGCGTCGCCGGTCTCTTCGAGCGCCGGGCGACCGTGGCGGCGCTGCTGCTGTGGGTGCTCCTGGCCGGTCCCGCCGAGCTGGCCGAGTACGTCTTCGACACCGGGGTCACGGTCTCGTCGCGTTCGGCTCCGCTCTTCAGCCTGCTGGCGCCCGTCTACATGTGGGTGACGATCGCAGCCTTCGTCTTCCAGCTTCTGGTGGTCGCCCACATTCGCGGGCTGCGTCTTCTGCCCGCGGTCGGCGCCACCCTGCGCGGTGCTCCGGGATTGGTCATCGCCTGGTTCCGAGATGCGGGATCGGCACTGGGCGTGCTGCGGGAGCGCGGCTCACCCGCGGCGTAGCCGGAGGTCGAGCTGCCTACGCCAAGCCCGCCATCAGCGCGTCCCACTGCTCCCGGGACGGCCGCAGATCCTCGATCGGGAGCTGCGCCAGTGGTCGTGACGGCAGCGCCTCGCGGGTGCAGAGGTCGTCCGCGTCGGGGTTGACGTAGAGCAGGCCGGTCACGATCTCTCCACTCTGGCGGGCCTCGAAGAGGAGGTGCATCGCCGCCATGCGGTCGCGGGCGTCGTGCTCGGGGCCGACCTTGCGCAACAGGATGTGGGAGCCGTCGTGGAGCTCCACATCCTGGACCGTCCCCGGCTCGTGGTCGACGGTGATCTCCTCCTGGGGCGCGACGTAATCCGGAGTGTTCACCGGGGCGTCGTGGTCCTTGACATAGGCGTAGCTCTTGGTGCTGCCGTCGTGGTCGTTGAAGGTGACGCAGGGGCTGACGATGTCCAGCAGCGCGGTGCCCTGATGGGCGAACGCGGCCTGGAGCAGGGGGACCAGCTGCTTGCCGTCGCCGCTGAAGCTGCGGGCGACGAAGCTGGCCCCCAGCTCGATGCCGAGAGCGCAGAGGTCGATCTGCTCGTAGCGGTTGGCCGGGCCTCGCTTGGGCCGGGAGCCGAGGTCGGCGGTGGCCGAGAACTGCCCCTTGGTGAGGCCGTAGACACCGTTGTCCTCGACGATGTAGGTCATGTCGAGGTTGCGCCGGATCATGTGGCAGAACTGACCGAGGCCGATCGATGCGGTGTCGCCGTCGCCGCTGATGCCGAGCACGACCAGGTCGCGGTTGGCCAGCTTGGCACCGGTGGCGAGCGACGGCATCCGGCCGTGCGCCCCGTTGAAGCCGTGGGCGCGCTCGACCAGGTACGCCGCGGCCTTGGAGGAGCAGCCGATCCCGCTCATCTTGGCGAGCAGGTGGGGCTCGACGGCGCTGTCGTAGAGGGCCTTGACCAGGTGGTTGGTGATGGAGTTGTGGCCGCAGCCCGCGCAGAGGGTGGTGTGGAAACCCTTGTAGTCGTCGCGGTTGAGCCCCAGGCGGTTCAGCTTCTCGAGGGCGACTGCCATGGCTATCTCCTCAGCCGACCGGCACGCGCCGGGTCGCCGGGCCCGGATGCGCGGCGGGCTCCCGCTGCGCCGTCTCACCGGCCAGCACCGGGTCGCTGACGGCCTCGGCGTCGATGGGCACGCCGTTGAAGTGGCGAACGCTCCGGAGCCGGTCGGCCAGCTCTCCGGGGAGCTCCTGGCGGAGCAGGTTCTCCATCTGGCCGTCCCGGTTCTGCTCGACCACGTAGACCCGGTCGTGGCGCCGGATGAACTCGGCGACCGCCGGATGCAGGGGCAGGCCCCGGATGCGCAGGTAGTCCGTCGCCACCCCATGGGCGGCGAGCTGATGCCGAGCCTCGACCACCGCATGGTGGGTGGAGCCGTAGGCGCAGATGGCCACTCGGTTGCCCGTCTCCTCGACGAGCGGAGCCGGCAGCAGGGTCCGCGCACCCTCGATCTTGCGGCCGAGCCGCGCCATGTTGGCCTGATAGACGTCGGGATCCTCGGTGTAGAGGGCGTGCTCGTCGTGGCCCGACCCGCGCGTGAAGTAGGCCGCCCGCGGGTTGTCCGTGCCGGGGAGGGTCCGGTAGGGGATGCCGTCGCCGTCGACGTCGCGGTAGCGACCCCACCCGGTGGCCTGCTCCAGGGCCTGCGCGTCGAGGACCTTGCCCCGGTCGACGCCGCGTTCCGTGTAGGGGAGGGGCTCCGTCATCCAGAGGTTCATGCCGAGGTCGAGGTCGCTGAGGACGAACACCGGAGACTGCAGCCGGTCCGCGACGTCGAAGGCCAGCTGCGCGTCCTCGTAGACCTCCATGACCGTCCCGGGCAGGAGCACCGGGTGCCGGGTGTCACCGTGCGACAGGGTGTGGGCGAAGCTCAGATCCCCCTGCATCGTCCGGGTCGGCAGACCGGTGGAGGGCCCGACCCGCTGGATGTCGAAGATGACCGCGGGGATCTCGGCGTAGTAGCCGAGGCCGGTCAGCTCCGCCATCAGCGAGATGCCCGGGCCAGAGGTCGCGGTCATCGCCCGGGCGCCCGCCCACTCAGCGCCCAGCACGATCCCGATGGCGGCCAGCTCGTCCTCCGCCTGGATGGCGGCGAACCGCCGCTCCCCCGTCGCCGCATCCACCCGGTAGCGCTCCGCGTAGCTGATGAACGCCTCGCAGAGGGACGACGACGGGGTGATCGGGTACCAGGCCAGCACGGTGCAGCCGGCCATCAGGCTGCCCAGCGCGGCGGCGCGGTTGCCGTCCAGCAGCACGGTCCCGCGAACACCGTCCATGTGCGCCACCCGGAAGGGGTCGGTCTTGGCCAGGTTCTCCCGCGCGTAGTCCACGCCGATCTGCACGGCCGCGAGGTTGAGGTCGGCGGCTGCCGGCTTGGTCCGGAACTGGTCCCGGACCCCCCGCTCGACGGCGGCCGGGTCGAGCCCGATCAGCTCGGCGAGCACGCCGACGTAGATCATGTTCTGCAGGTACTTGCGGAGGTCGGGCTTGGCCTCCAGCTTCTCGCGGGCGAGGCGGGCGAAGGGCACCGGGTACCAGGAGATGTCGTCCCGATCCGCGGCACCGAAGCGGGGCAGGGCGGCCTCGTGGATCACGGCCCCTCCGGGCCGGACGTTGGCGGCATCGCGCTCCCAGGTCGCCGGGTTCATGGCGATCAGGATGTCGACGGTGCGCTTCCGCGCCTGGTACCCCTGCGGGGTCACCCGGATGTCGTACCACGTCGGCTGTCCCTCGATGTTGGAGGGGAAGACGTTCTTCGCCGCCACCGGGATCCCCATGTGGAACAGGGCTTTGGTGATGACGAGATTGGAGGACTGCGATCCCGACCCGTTGACGGTCGCGGCCTGGATGCAGAAGTCGTTGACGACGTCTCCGGTCATGGACTCTCCGGATCTCCGCGCCGATCAGTGCGGGGACGTTCGCCGGGCATGCGAACACATGTGCACACCTCTATCATACGCAGCAAGGATTTCAGCGACAGAGCAAACATCCGTGCCCGGCCCCGCCGGTCCGCCGCGCCGGGGGTGTCGCTCGGGCCGCATGGAGGGCTCCCCGGTGACCTACGTCCCCGCTCCCGACCGCTACCAGTCGATGGCCTACCGCCGCTCGGGCCGGAGCGGCCTCCGGCTCCCGCTCATCTCCCTCGGCCTCTGGCAGAACTTCGGCGCCGAGCGGGCGCACACCGAAAGCCGCGAGATCGTGCTGCGCGCCTTCGATCTCGGGGTCACCCACTTCGACCTCGCCAACAACTACGGTCCCCCCTACGGCACGGCCGAGGAGACCTTCGGTCGCATCCTCGCCGCCGACCTCCGTCCTCACCGCGACGAGCTGGTCATCTCCACCAAGGCCGGTTACGACATGTGGCCCGGACCGTATGGCGAATGGGGCTCTCGCAAGAGCCTTCTGGCCAGTCTTGACCAGAGCTTGAAGCGCATGAGGGTCGAGTACGTCGACATCTTCTACTCGCATCGCTTCGACCCCGCGACACCGCTGGAGGAGACGCTCGGCGCGCTCGACACCGCGGTGCGCCAGGGCAAGGCCCTCTATGCCGGCATCTCCTCGTACGCGGCGGCGGCCACCGAGAGGGCCGCCCAGATCATGGCCGCGCTGGGAACGCCGATCCTGATCCACCAGCCCTCCTATTCGATGCTCAACCGCTGGATCGAGGGGGGCCTCCTCGACGTCGTGGAGAAGCGGGGAATCGGCTGCATCGCCTTCTCCCCGCTGGCCCAGGGCATGCTGAGCGGACGGTACCTGGAGGGAATCCCGGATGCATCCCGCGCCCACCGCGGCGGCTCCCTCACCCCGGAGATGCTCTCCGCCGAGACGCTCGCCAAGATCCGGGGGCTCAACCAGGTGGCCGCGCAGCGCGGCCAGTCGCTCGCTCAGATGGCCCTCGCCTGGGTGCTCCGCGATCCGCGGGTGACCTCCGCGCTGATCGGGGTGAGCAGTGTCCGGCAGCTCGAGGAGAATCTCGCCGCGCTCGAGAAGCTCGCGTTCACCGGCTCCGAGCTGGCCGAGATCGACCGGCTGGCGACCGAGAGCGGCATCAACCTCTGGGCAGCCTCCAGCCAGAGCTGACCCACGAGCGCCGGCCGCGCAGCCGGGAGCGCTCCTCGTCGACCCCTCAGCGCTGATAGGTGGTGCGAAGGGTGGCCCGGGCGATGGTGTGGAAGGTCAGGGTGAACCCGACCACCGCCGGGGACGCCATCCGGTCCAGCCCGAGCTGGTCGGTGTCGACCGCGTGCACCGCGAAGATGTAGCGGTGGGGCCGGTCGCCGGCAGGGGGCGCGGCCCCGCCGTAGTCGAGCGTGCCGAAGTCGTTGCGGACGTGGAAGGCGCCGGCTGGCAGCGGGGCGTCGGACGCTCCCGCCCCGCGGGCGAGCTCGGTCACCCCGACCGGCACCCCGACCAGCGCCCAATGCCAGAAGCCGCTGCCGGTGGGGGCGTCCGGATCCAGGCAGGTCACCACGAACCCCCGCGTCTCGCTGGGGAAGCCGACCCAGCGCAGGTGGGGGCTCTGGTTTCCGCCATCAGCACTGTGATGGACGTGGACGGTGCCGAGGGGCTGCCCGTCGGCGATGTCGTCGCTCGTCAGCGCAAACGAGGCGACCGCGGGCAACAGGTCGTAGGGATCGGGCGGGATGGGGCGCACGAGTGCAGCCATCGCGCATTCCTCCTCATGCAGTTGACCTGACCCCATTGTGCCTCGGCGGTACCGGCCACGACAGGCGCCGCCTCACGCGTAGGCGTAGCCCTTGGGCAGTGGCCGGGGGGCGGCGGGTCCGACGTAGATCGCCGAGGGTCGGATCAGCCGGTTGTTGCTCGCCTGCTCCGCGACGGCGGAGGTCCATCCCACCGTGCGGCTGCACGCGAACGTGGGGGTGAA
>Ga0181520_10004063_pt1 | contig 24974 bp, 21 predicted proteins | sample PEATcosm2014_Bin_29_FD_132451 | JGI IMG/M metagenome (GOLD analysis project Ga0181520, IMG submission 132451) | Peatland microbial communities from MTU Mesocosm Facility, Houghton, MI, USA - PEATcosm2014_Bin02_30_metaG | ecosystem: Environmental > Terrestrial > Soil > Wetlands > Peat | place...
CTTCCATAACCTATTTATCACGTTGAGTAAAACTAGTTAGAGCAACGCGCTGCTATAGTGTAGACCGGCCAATCATGCGGGCCTTTCACGCCCGCGACTGGGGTTCAAATCCCCATAGCAGCATCTGGTTCTGAGGTCAAGAGCCTCACGGGCGTTAATTTTAAGAGTACGGTTTCAAACGACCATACCGTGTCTTCGGTTTCTGAGGTAGCACCGTCTCGATATACTCGGCCATTCCATGACCGGAAGGAGATATACGGCGAGAACGCTATCAATCACGCTATTGAAGAAGGACGTGTCACTACCATAGATGCCAAACTTCTCCGCGACTTTGTCGTCGAACTTCGGGCGACTCGGGGGATCAGCCTTGGGCGCGCAAACAAAATTATCTTCACTCTTCTCACGTGGCGGTATTTTATCGGAGAATATCGGGGGAACTCGTTACAGGATATCTACCGGGGGATCTCTCGGCTGAATGACGCCCGGATTGGAACTAAACCCTATAAACAGAATACCCGCAGGGATTTCATCACGTTTCTCAAGCGGTTTTACCGGTGGCTTATTTCCCACGGGCATTCCGCAATACGGGTTGAAGAGATCAATGCGATACGGGCTCCACGACGGGATACCATGACTAAAACTGCCGAAAACCTGCTCAGTGAGGATCAAATCCGGGCTATGATTGAAGCCTGCCAAAACTCCCGTGACAGGGCTCTTTTGGCGGTAATGTATGACGGCGGGTTCAGGCTAGAGGAGATGGGTACTCTATCATGGGGGCAGGTTAAGTTTGACGAATACGGCGCTGTGATCAATGTCAACGAGAAGACGCAATATCCTCGATATATCAGGATTACCGCCTCAGCCCAGTTCTTAGCAGCATGGATGAATGATTATCCGCTGAAGATTTCGAAGGATGCACTCGTATTCATCACGAGAGCGCATCAACCGCTGGAATACAACGGCATCGCCAAGCAGTTCAAGGTAATTGCACGGCGTGCCGGTATCACGAAGCATATTACACCCCATCTTCTCCGGCATAGCCGGATTACCCATATGATCCAAAGGGGATATAACGAATCCATCGTGAAGAAGGTGATGTGGGGGAATCTTAACACAACAATGTTCTCCACCTATGTTCACCTGACAAATTCCGATATAGATCACGAAATACTGAGCAAACAGGGGATCGTTGAAGAGAAGGTAAAAGATTCCAAGGCCATGGAGCCTAAGCAATGCGTAAATTGCCGGACGATCAATCCGTCAACTCACTCATTCTGTTCCCGGTGCGGCCAACCCCTGTCCCAAGAAGTCGCAATCAGCATGGAGAAGATCCAACAAGAGATCGAAGAAACAGACGAGTTCAAGATGGTGATGCGGCTCATCGAGGAGAAACTCTCTTCAAAGGGGAGAGCTTTCTCCTAATCAAGTTCTGTAGGCGTTCGTCTGATATCGAATTTGAGAATTTCTGCAATGTGGTTATAATGGAAGTCCACCTTTCTTTCTAAATCTTTATTTTTTTGTTTCGACCGACGATAAAAGTCAAGATCGTTATAATACCACGTAAGGTTTTGCCGAAGAGATTCAGGTACCTCTCCTTTATTCTTCTGAATGAGGTCTTCGAAGGCAAGAACCGCCTTCATATAGTCGACGGTGGATTTAAAATCTTGTAATCTCCTGCGATCTTCGGATAATCGGGTCCGCATCCTGTTGATACACCTCGTCAGCCGGGCGTGGTCGATGTTCGGTTTCTTTTTATCCAGATGATCGACAAAGGCAAACAATAAAAGAAAATTAGGTACCCAAAGACCACTTTTAAACCTCTCTTCTTCGAAAATATTGCCGAAATAATCACGAGGAACGACCGGACAGGAATCGAAAGTGGTCGAAAATGTATACATCTTCTCGATAGTGCATGAATCCGACAAACAAAACGTAAAAAAGGCGGGGCTACACCCAAGCATCTCAACAAGATCGTCCTTGAACGGGTCTGCGAAATTCTCGAACCGGGTTTGAACGATCAGCTCTTTCAGCCAGCCACTCTGCTGAAACTCATTCTGGTATTTTGCAAAATCTTTATGCTGGTATAGAATATCGAGGATCTTGAGATCCCGTGATAATCTGAATACGGGACCTCTACGATTCCCAACTGTACCCTTTTTTGGAATTGAATCTACTACACCACTTTCTACCAAAGAATTCAAAGGGCGCCGCACATACTCCCCCTTTGTCAGACCTTGGGTCTTATATCCCGCAAAATCTGCTAATTCGCCAAGTGAAAGTTCAGGAGATTCAAGAAGGCTACGCACTACTTTAATCCGTAATTCAGAGTACCGCTTTTTTTGTCGTTCTGTCGGTTCTGCATCTGGCATTGGTCCCCCCCCCCGCACCAAATAATGGCGCTCGAAAATGTCCGTGAAACCAATTACCAACATTATGAGCAATAAATTGCTTGGATTTAATTCAGGTACAACATTTTTCCCGGACGTGTGTTGGAAATAAGTGTAAATTGAAAAATTTTCCAACAACCCGATGGACCAACAGTTTGGAAAATGACCTTAAATAAACACTATTTTGCGATTTTAAGCCCGTAATGAGGCTTATTTATAGGCCCCAAGAAATATGGGATGTCGTACGGGCCCAACGACGGGAGGCAAATGGGACACAAGATACGGAATATAACAAGGGACCAGTTCTCTCACCTCAGCCGTGTGCACCAACTGGTGGTGGAGAAGCTTGTCGAGAAGGGAACGTGGAAAATCATAGAGCATGATTCCCGGAAGAATAGCCCGGGACTGATTGAAGTAAAAAGGTGAAAAAATGAGCATGACGTTACGAGGCTGTGGATCAGACAAAACACCACTTGTCGTCGGCCTCGTGAAGAAATTCGGCGAGCAGGAGTTCCTCATGCGAGAGGCAAAGGATCTCAGTGAATTCACTCTCAGTGACTTCATAAAACTCTCCCAGGACAAAGTGGTGCAGGTAGTCAAAAAGACAGCACCTTGCACCTGGCGAGTCTCAGAAAGCTGGGTGTCCCGCTACAAGAACGTGGGGGAATCTCTCGTATGACCGATGTAAAAGGGGGCAAGAAGGGAACAGAACCTGATTCAACCAAATCAGGTAACACCTCTTCTCATGAGGTAAGCAGCGGCAAATCGGCAGCAGGCTTCGATCTTGACAGTCTCAAGTTACCGCAGAACTTTTCGAGTTTGGTAGCATCGCAGAAAAACATCCTCGATATCGCGGTAAGAAAGCCAAAGAGGCATGAGTTCATCAGAGTCCGTTCCGATCCCGGCTGGGAAATTGACATCTATGTTTTAGAGGTCAGAAATGAGATGGATTCGATCCAGTATGTAGTCGGACCAGCTCTCTGGAACTCTCTGATGCAGGAACTCAGGCCCATGAGAGTATTCACGGCAATAAACACTCAAGGAACGGTCTTCCTACTGCCTGCGCCTCTCCCGGGCTCTGACGGGAAAATGAACTCTTGGCACGAGTCGCGTCTCGCCGCAGTGGAAGATGCAAAACTGCACTGGGTACGGTTTGTATCCAACAAGGATGCTGGCGCCTATGAGACGCAGGTTGCCTTGGGCAAACTCCCTGAACCGCAATGGCCCAACCTGACATTCCAGCAGATTTTCGATATCGCGTTCAAAGACCGCTACATCGATTCGTTCGAGCACCCGGTACTTCAACGCATTCGTGGAGAGATTCTGTGAAGAGCATTGAATCTTTCAACGAGATATGGTCGGTCGACTTCGAATTCGTTTCCCGTGCGGGAGAAGTCCCTAATCCCGTTATCTGTTTGGTAGCCAAGGAACTGATAAGCGGGGAGACCAAGAAAATGTGGCTAGTGGAGAATCCCCCCCACAAACCACCTTATTCGATGGGGGAAGACTCCCTCTTTGTTGCTTATGCGGCGACAGCAGAAATGTCCTGTCATCTTCAGTTGGGATGGGATATTCCCACAAACATACTCGATCTCTATGTCGAATTCCTGAATCATACGAATGGGCTACCCGTTCCATCAGGTAAAGACCTTTTAGGTGCTTTGATCTATTTCGGAATTCCCGGAATAACGAAAGAAGAAAAAGAGAGAATGCGGGGGTGTATCCTTAAGGGGGAACCTTATTCTTCGGAAGATCAACGGGAGATCCTTGATTACTGTCTATCCGATGTGGTTGCCGGAGAAAGACTTTTTCATTCAATGGAAAACGGTATTGACCTGCCGCGCGCGCTCTTGCGAGGACGGTATATGGCGGCAATTGGACAGATAGAGAGAAATGGTATACCTCTCGATGTTGAAACTCACAAACGTTTAATACAACACTGGGAACCGATCAAATCATCGTTGGTAAGAGATGTCGATAGACAGTTCGGAGTGTTCGACGGATTAACTTTCAAACTTGATCGTTGGGAGAAATGGCTCACCGAACGAGATATCAATTGGCCTCGAACAAAAACAGGGCGTCTTTCGCTGGATGATGAGACTTTCGCGGATATGGTAAAGATTTACCCAGAAATTATTCCGATACATGAGCTCCGGTACATTCTGGGAAAACTTCGTCTCAGTCAACTCCTTATTGGTCACGATGGACGGAATCGATGTTATCCGTGGCCTTTTAAAACTCTTACAGGCAGAAACGCGCCTTCAACATCGGAATATATATTTGCTCTCGCCGTTTGGTTGCGAAGTCTCATCAAGCCACAGCCGGGATCAGGTATTGCGTACATCGACTATAGTCAACAGGAATTTGGGGTTGCTGCCGCGTTGTCAGAAGATGCTGCGATGCAAGACGCCTACCTCAGTGGTGATCCATATATCACATTTGCAAAACAAGCTCATGCGGTCCCAGAGAACGCCACAAAGCAAACGCATCCACGGGAAAGAGAACTGTTCAAGCAATGCACTCTCGCGGTTCAGTATGGGATGGGAGCACGTCGTCTTGCTACGTCTATTAGGGAGCCCATTCCAGTAGCCCAGAACCTTCTCAATCTGCACAGGAGGACCTACGCAAGGTTTTGGAACTGGTCAGACAGCGTAATGGATTATGCATTCATTCATAACCGAATCTGGACGCGATTCGGGTGGTACTATCGTCCCAATGAGAAGTCTAAAGTCGGAACTATCAGGAATTTCCTGATGCAAGCGAATGGGGCGGAGATACTGCGACTGGCTTGTTGCATGGTATTGGACACCGGAGTCAAAGTTTGCGCCCCCGTTCATGATGCAATTCTTATCGAAGCGCCAATTGATGAACTGGCATCCGCGATTACTACAACACAGAAAGAGATGGGTGAAGCTAGCAAGATAGTTCTCGACGGATTCGGGCTTCGCACTGACGCCGAGCGGTGGGACTACCCCGATCGGTATTCAGATCGACGAGGTACAGAGATGTGGAACCGCGTCATGACCCTGTTAGAGAGGTGTGAAAATGGATAACCAAGAGCACCTTGCACCATTAATGGTGCAGAAAGCACCCATTTTGGGGGCACCGTACTCAACCCGTCCCATCTCATCTCTTATCTCTTCTAATTCTTCTTTAGATGGATCTAAGAGCAGAGGGAGATACCAACGGCAAACCAAGCCGTTTGTGAGAGGGCCAATTCCTTTAGACTGGCTTACCTGTGTTGCCGGGTTATCCGCTAAATCTCTTCATGTTGGGATTGTCCTCTACTATCTTGCCGGTCTCACCAACTCCACTACCGTTCTTGTCTCGTATAAGGTCATGAATGCCTTTCATGTAACCCGCTGGACAGTGAGGAGAAACCTCCTTTTGATGGAAGGTGCGGGACTGATACACGTCGAACGTCATTGCGGTCGAGCTCCCCGTGTAACCATTATGGAGTGTGGTGAATCTGTTAGGAAAGGAGACGTTCCTGAAAATTTATAGGCATCAATATAGATAATGGAAACGTTGAGGTTGCCAAGGTGCGAATATAAAATCAAAGAGACATATGAGAACAAGACGGGAGCGTGGGAGAATCAAACCCCCACTATGGTTCTTTTCGAAGACCGCAACTCGCGATCACTAACGCTCTTAACAGGTACTATATTTAGGCCTTAACGGCGCCCCCGTATGGGAAGCCTGCGACGATCAAAATCATCGTCATCTTCGGTATCATCTTCATCTTCTTCGTCATCCTGACCATTCCGGGCTTCCTGCTCAAGCTTTTTGATTTCCTGTAATTCCCGTAGCAGCTCGCGCTTTCGATAGCGCAAGACGCGTGTCCCGAACTCTACTTCTTCGTCATCATCTTCGATGTCATCTTCGTCGGGTAAGACGATTTTAGATTTCATAGAGTTGATGTCAGTCGGGTCGGGAATCGAAAACTCGACTGAAAAATCTATCGGCGATACCTGTGCCCCACCGTTGGCGGGACGTTTCCGTGGGCTACTACTAGTAGACATTTTTTTCACCCGCTAGCCTAGAGGCAATTAAAGTATATAAAATTATCTACAACAATACCGCCTGAATGGCTAAAATGTAATATAAAAAGCTATGTACGAGACAACCGAGCTGTGTCCATGCTAACCACCTTGACACTAAAAACTTGGGCGTGATCAAACGGCGCGATCTTAGTTATGTCGTGTGTGACCCGGAATTTTCTCCCACCACTTTCAATCTCTCGTGGAAACTTAATCCCCTTCACCACTGCTGGCAACCACGCTTCTCCTCGGCTGATGCCCAGAAGTCCGGGCGCGTGATCGGTAATAACCTCCAAGTGCTTATCCGTCAGTGACAACACTTTCGACATGAAGGGCATTTCATTAGCGCACTCATGATTTCCACCCTCACAACATCCATCACAGTACGCAGAATATCCCTCGATGGCTATACCGCTTTTCCATATAGTATTTAGTGCAGAAAGATTATCCGTGAAGAGAAACACGACCACTTTCCCCTCTTTCGGGATTGAAAACACCCGGCTGAAAGGTGTGGCGGCTATGATCTCCATTTTTCGAGTACCCACACTCTCAAGAAATCTGCGGAAGAACCCAGTCCGTGTACCCCCAAACCTACGAGGATAGAAGTCGCTGAACACGAATATGTTGTATCCGGGAAAATCGAGTAGGTACCCGCCGTTTACTCCTGCCGACGCGTAATACATGAGTGCCGGTCGATGTGGCGCAAGACCCCGTAAGAACCCGATAGTGTTAAACATACATCCTCCGTAATGGCTAGGCCATCTAGTTTTTTTAGGATTTATAACAGCAGCTCATATGAGAAACGGAGAACCGCGCCGGAAGCCGGACGGTGGATTGGACTAATTTAAATGACGAGATTTTTATTCTAGCCATTTTCAAGCGATTTCATAAACCTCAAACGGACGGCGCTTCTACTTTAACAAAGATTAAACCCGCAGAATCGGTTACGTAGGAAAGTTACGTAGTCGCCCTCGTTTTTGGCCGGCAGAGGAAAATCTGAAAAAGGTTAAAATCTCGTCGGTTTTTCTGGGAAAAACGCAAAAATGGGGTTATTACTCTCGGAATTAACCGGGATTCAAACGGTAATATGACCTTGCAATCGGGGCCTCCCCGATCAAACCTCGTGCACGGATTTCTGCCTCTGGAATTGGCGCAATCACACCGTCCTTTTTCAGGTTCAGGATCAATTTGCGGAAACTGGCATATGTGCTGCGGGATTTTTTTATCGTGTCTCTCATTTGGTTCCATGCTCGATACATCTCGTTTACGTATGCTCCGTTACGCCCCGTCTTAGTCAAATATCCGATGACAAACTCCCTTTGGAAAAGGGGTCGTGTTCCATTGACAGTGATAACAGTGTCAGTCGGCGTCTTTCCCGATTGAAACTTTGCCCTCGCATACCGTGTTACGTAACGAGAATGCTCTTCGACAATAATGCGTTCGCTCATGGCCAGAAAAGCGCTCTCATCTTATTTATATCTTACTTATAATCCACGCCGAATAACCCGGTTCTTTTTTCGGGCGGTCATAAACAAACTCATAAGGTCTCAAAAGATCGTGTTTCTGAGAACGTATTGAAATTGATAATGTACTACTCACGGACACTTTACTATAGCAAAGGGATAACTCAACCGGATTGAGATCGATCATTTCGTATCCAGAACAGGGTCGTATTGAACTCGTAAAACAAAGTTTCATGCACTGAATGGATTCCATTAACAAGTTAGAAACCAGCTGTCGAAATTCAAAAAATTGTAATCAAGAAACCGTAGAACGGGGCTCATGCTGCCAAATAAAATATAAAATGAATACTGAAATCCTATAAGGGTGTATAACCATACGATACAATATGGCAGGCTGGATAAATTGAAAAAGCAATCTTCTTTTCCACGCAGACATAATTTGAGAACACAAATTCTCTCTCAACCTGAGAATCAATTATCTGATGAGATATTACTGGAAACCTTGCTCTCCTATTCAATTCCGAGTGGCGACATCCAGAACCTTGTAAAGATTCTCATAAAAAAATACAGAAACTTCGATGGAGTCCTCAATGCGGACTATCATGATCTTTGTAAAATAAAAGGTGTGAAGGAAAATACAGCTGCATTACTCAAGCTCGCATTACGAATTAAAAAAAATCAATCAGTTCAAGGGACAATAACATCAATTCAAGAAATCCGGCCTGATCCTCAACAACGCCTTTATGAGATATCCCCGGAAAAAAATTCCGCACCTGTTTCCGGTGTTTCTGAAAAATTACGAACCTATAAGAAAGATTCGCTTTTCTTCTCAAAGGCTCTCCTCAAAGATACGATCCAGATTCTTCCAACACTTCCGGATTTCAATAATATCGAAGCCCTCCGGCAATATCTGATGGAAATTCTCAAATATGGTTCATCAAGTAGCCGGAATCGATATTCACTTTATATTATCCGAAGAATGTTTCCGGAGGGGACTATCGACAAATCCCTTCTCGAATTTTCCCGTAAATATCCAAAAAGCCAAGTATTGAATGATGTAGCCTTTTACCGGTTCTGCAAAGCTGAACCAATAATGATCCAGATTATTTCTGACCTACTCTTACCAATGACTCCAACTGGATCGCTTCAGCGCATCCATATAAATCAATATCTGAGTGAACGCTATCCCACAATCAAAGGAATAAAAGATTGGTCGATAGCAATTGTCGAAGCATTGAACGGAGCCCAAATCGCACAAGCGGATACGAAAAAATTGTCTCTTGCGGTCAGGCAGCCGCTAATTCAGTCGTTTGCATATATCCTTCACTGCGAATATCCAAAGCCCGGAGTATATCCAATCGAATCTCTAGAGAAAAATCCTTATTTTAAAGCGATGTTCTGGACAGAAGCCAGTCTTGTCCCTTCACTGTATGAATTAAGGAACATGGGGTTGATCACCCGTGTATCGGAGATCGACACGATCCGTCAGTTCACAACTAAGTACTCCCCTTCAGAACTTGTCTCACATCTCTCGGGGTGTCAATGATGAACGATATTGAAATTATTGAAACGCTCCGGAAAAAATTATCGATTCCCATTGGACGTCATCTGTACGGAGTGCTTGGATCTTACTCCGAACTGGAACGATTCACGAAGCAACTGCAAAAAGCGACCTATGAAGATAATCTCCAGTTTCCTCAACCAATCTCAGTATCCTCAAGCATCCTCAACCAATTCTCTGATGAGGAATTTCACCGGATTGTGACGGATGAGGCCAAACGGCCGGAACCGACGCGAAAAAGTATCGAAGAAGAATTCAATGCATTTGTCCGCAGGATGCTCGCCACGAACAAACTGGTCGTATTCAGCGATCTCGAATTGTTGTTTGCCTACGGGATTGATCTCAATCCGTTTCGAACACTAGCAACCGATGATAAAAGAATCATTCTGTTATTGCCCGGTGAGAGAAAAGGGGGAGTAATTTACCTCTATCCGGAGTATCAGAAAAAATTCCCCCCTCAAAAAGAGATTATCCTTCCTTCAAATCTCATTGCGGAAGACCATCTATGGGAGCTGAAATCATGAAACTACACTACAACGTGGAGCAATAATATGCAGACAGATATTACGACAGTAAGAGAGAAACTGGGAGATATCTGCCAGGTCCCGAAATCGATTATATCTGTCTATGTCCTTGAGAAACATATCTGGGAAAATGGGAATGATATCGCTGCAATACGGGAGCGGAAACCTGAACTTCGGACGATCGACGAATTCCAGATCGACCCCGTAAGACCGTTCCTGAATGATATATTCCGTCTAATGGCGGCCCCCCACAAACCAGAGAGGGGAGCAGCGTCAATTGGCCAAGGTTATTGGATACAGGCTGAATTCGGATCAGGTAAATCGCATCTTCTCTGTTTTCTCGCATCACTTGCGCTGGGTTCTGAGGATGCATGGGAAAAAATTCGGAAAAAGGAGGAGAAGGCCAAGCGGGGTAAGCGTGAATCGCTCTACCAATTCTGGGAGAACGGATTAAAAGAGAAGAGCACCGGGAAAAACAAAGGGATCTTCATCATTTCCCAGACTTTTGTTGGAAAAGGGGGGGGAACCGTCGGATTTGATACAAAAGGAAGGGCATTAACTGATTATATTCTTGATGCTGCAAAAAATCAACTCCAAAAAGAAACCGGGAAAAATATATCTCTTTACCCTGTCGAACTTCTTGCAGACCGCTTCATCAACAGGGATCTGGATCGATATCGCGCCGATCTTAAAAAATTTTTAAAAGACCCCAAATTCTTCGAAGATGATGAGTTTGAGGATATCGACGACTTCATAAACGTCATCCGTGAGAACAAGACGCCGGAATACAAGAAGAGTTGCGGGGATAAACTCTGGAGGTTTTATGATGAATATCTCGGTGTCCGCCCCGAGATCGAGGCCGAGACCGAAGAAGTACTCAAACACATGATAAAAGCCATCCTTGCAGAGGGCTACAGCGGTGTTCTAATCCTGCTCGATGAAATCTCTATTTTCATGAAAAACCGAGATGATAATCTTCGCATTGATGATGAAAAGACCCTCGTTGTGCTCTCGAACCGGTTGGCAAAAGTCGAGAATCTCCCCGTCTGGACAGTCTGTGCTGCACAACAGGCGATTGAGAGCAAGATGGCCGGGGTAAAAAATATCATTGCAGATGACCGGTTAAAGCTTGTTCTGCTCCTGCAGGAGGAGAAAGACTACTACTCGATTGTCCTGTCCAGAGTTAGGGAGATCACTAAACCCGAAGCAATTACCGGCTATTATAATTACTATAAACGCGGTTTTTCCTGGCCCAACAGCATTGGAGAAGACGAATTCCGGCGCTTCTTTCCATTCCACAAACCGGCCATTGAGGTTCTTAGAGATATCACTTATGAGTTAACGACAACGCGTTCTGCTATTCATTTCATGCACCAGACCTTGAAACAGGCCATAAAACAGGAACGGAACGAGATCATCCGGTTATGGGATTTTTTTGATGAGGCAATTGAATATGAAGAAGACCCCAGCGGAACTCATGCCGGAATTGCAGCAATCCGGTCAACACGGGAGATGGAATACAAGATCTATATCGCCTGCAAACGGGGTATTGATGAGAAAACAAAAGGTACGTTGAAAGTCCACCGCGATCGTGCTGTCAATGTTCTCCAAATACTGTTCCTGTATTTCATAGCACGGAGAAGTGTCAGTCGGGGATTGACTCCCGATGAGATTGCCAACAGCGTTATGAGTGAGGTCTCCACAGATGCAACCATGCTTGAGAATGTTCAGCACTACGAAGCCCTCGCAGTCAATCTTGCTAAGGAATTTCCCCAGATAGCCGAAAGCACTGATGAAGACGGGCAACCGAGATTTCGGTTCATCCCCGAAACAACCGATATCAAGCCGATCGATATCTGGAAAAAAGCACGGAACGAAGCAGAGACGAGCCAGATGATGCAGAAGGATGCATGGTTGCACCTGCTTGCACTCGATCGCTGGCCTATCAAAACCCGGAAAGGAACCTATGACCTTTCACATGATGTACGTTCCATCTTCCGTGATATTGCCCTCTATTCTGTACCGAGCGAGGATGGCCTACTCCAGAAAAAAGGATCTGCACCTCTGGAACTTACGTGGAAGAACCGGAAAATTATGGGCAGAAAGGAAATGGTTGACCTTCAGCGGATGGTTGCGAATTCTCAGCCACTCCTGCCGATTCAGACTGAAGAGACCGATCAAGATTTTGCGGTCATCATCAGCACTGATCAAGTCGCTCAGACCACTGTCATGAAGCTGCTTTCCCAGAGAAAAGATCCCCGTATAGTGATCTGGACCCCGGGAGAATTGTTAAACGAGGAACAGAATTTACTCCTTGATTTTGCAGCATACCGGAAAGTAATCAACGATTGTTCCGGTAAAGAGAGCGATGAAGCAAACACCATGATCATGTGGGTGTCAGACCAGCTCCAGACTGAACTCGGAAAAATTGAAAAAATTGTCACCTCCCGGTACGATCGCGGGGAGATGCGTGCCCTGGATCATACGGATATGGAGTTCCATGTTGCAGGTGAGATTGGGACGATCCTGAATCCGGTTATTGATCAAATCCTCTCATCTGCATACGAGTCACGGGACATTGATTTCTCAGATGTCCAGACAACTTTTACTAAAGAGTATGGCGTTAATGTCATCAACGGGATTGTAAAGAACGGATCCATTCCTAAAGGCGTGAAACGTGATAAAAACATTGATGCTGCCGAAAACTTCGGGAAAGGATTGAAAATCATCAAGAGCGGGAACTGGCGTGAGCTGGATCTTTCTCTCAACCCCTTTACTTCGGCAATTGAACGTTATATTGATGAAAAGGCCAGCGATCCGTCCCAGACAATTCCCCTAGAGGCAATATTCAAGAATTTTTCGGGGATCAACGGGCCAGACGGAAAACACTATGGACTCTCGAAGCGGATCATTCAGATCTATCTGCTCTGTCTTGTCCGAACCGGAAAAATCCGTATCCATATGGGACCTAAAAATCCGCTACAGGACCCATCAATCGATTATACCAACATTGATTCCATAGATTTCTCCACAAAAATCGTTGAGGCTATGGGAGAACTCCAGAGAATCGCACGCCCGGAAAACTGGGATGTTCTGCGCCCATATGCCGAGAAGATTCTGGGAGAAACTATCCTTGAGAATGCTGATGATGCAGCGCTCACGATGATCCGGAAACGGTTGTTCGCTAGGTTCTCGGAAGAAAAGGAACTGGCAGTCAGGACATCGGAACGGGCATTGTCACTTTTCACCCAGATGGGGATAACCAATCCCTATGCACAGGATCTTAGCCGAGTTGCCGCGCTCTTCTCCATTGAGATCGATGAGAACGATTTCATTGAAAAGGTGCTATATGGAATGAAGGATGCGCTCGGTTACGGTGCTTTTGAACGGAATAGCTCGGCCCAGTCAGAGGTTGATGATCTGGCAATCGCCCTGACCCATTATGGAGCAATAAAAAAATTCCTGACATACGAACCGGACCTCCTCGCCCTTCAGGCCTACCGGTCTTATGACTTCACATCAGATCCCTCCTTAAAACATGTTCAGAAGCTCGTTTTGGCGTTGAACAAAAAACTTGAGGATCCGGTTGAATTCATCGATAACGAACTAAAACTGAAATCCTCCCTCATAGGCACTTCCGGCTCCAAGAAAAGTGAGAAAAGTACGCTCATGGGCATTGTTGAAGAGTACACAAGCCTGTACCGTGCCATGCATGATCAGACGGTAGTGGAACTGGAAAGCGCACGCACCGATCTTGAATCTCTCGCAGACGGGAATGCTACGAGAACAATGTCCGTTCTCCAGAAGATCCCGGCCCTTGCAGGATATAATATTCAGGACCTGAAAGATCAGATACTTGAACGTAAAGACCAGATCGTGACGTGCGAGAAGTCCTCGGTCGCATCCATCGGCGAGGATCTCCGACGCTCCCCAGTACACAACTGCGGTATTGCGTTTGGGAATTATAAAACCCTCCTTAATAATGCAAAGGAGGCCAGGGCTCTCTCTGAAGGAAGCATGAATGATACGTTTACTCGGATGGCCGAATTCTTCCTTAGCCCTTCCATCAGAGAGCGGTTCAAACTGGCGAAGCAGGACTCCATAATCAAAGGATTGCTGGCCTGTGAATCGGTTGAGGAGATGAAACAGCATCTCATAAAGGCCTGCGCCGATGGGGATGGATTTGTAGCCTCGATCACTCGATATCTGAAAAAGGTTATTGTTAAACCGATAAAGATCAGCACATTCACCCCGAGTTCACGTACCATTGAGCGGGAGAAGATCCCACTTATTGTTGAGGAATTCAGACAATTCCTTGAGGCACAATTTGATGAGCGCGAGAAGGATGACGCTGTGCCTGTCATCCAACTTGAGTGAGGTTGAGATCGTTGCTGAAGTCATGGATATTGGGGCGCCTCGAACGAGTTAAAAACCGACCGCGCGTTATAATCATCGATCCCCACAAACTCCTCTCCCAGACGGACGAGGGTCTGAAAACATTTGCTGATAAGCACGGTTTTATTGTTATTTTTGCATCGACCAATCTCGTCTTTCGGGAACTCTATGACCATGCCACAAAAGATCCGGTAAAATTGAAATTGCTACTTATCGATCAAACCCCGGTCTCCCGTCGGATGGTATCCTCATCCCCTCGTGCCCCTCCCCTTTTTTACCCGGATCTTATAAGAGACGTGTCTGAGGAAGAGATCATTAATCTCGATCTCCAGCAGTTCCTAAAAGACAAGACCGGCGATCCGAATTGGCCTAAAGATGCGAATGACCGGAAATATGCCCGAAGCATTGTGAAGCATCTCAAAGGTGTGCTTGAAGCGCATAAAAATTTTCGGGACACCGGCCGGCCGGGGTTCAATGATCAGGATTTCCATACGATTATTGCATTTGCATCACTTGGTCTGGGAGATGTTGCGTTCAAGACCCTTGAATCCGGGGATTACTGGAAAATTGTCTTCGCCCACGAGGAATTCAAGGAACTGGAGGATCTTGCTCCGGAAAGTCTCAAGCGGATAAAAAAATACCTTGAGAAGGCACCCAAGCCGTTCAACTGGTGTGCCACCCAGGACCCTGCGGTGGTGATTAACAGCATCTATCTGGCGGTTATCCTCTCACAACACTCTGATGACTGGAAATCCCTTCTGTTCCAGATCGATCCTGACGGGAGGAAATTCTCCGAGATCTCGGTCTCTGATCTGAATGAAGCGGTATCCAATCTTATCAATGGGGCGCCGGATAAAGCTGATCAGGATCTTGCTTCACTGGAGGAATCCCTCTCTACCGATTCACTTAAAACACTCCTTGTCGAGCAATTGAAGATAAAGGAACCAGCCGGCTTTTTGCGGGTGCTTGAGCGCGAGCAGTATTCCATCCTGATCTGCTCACTGGCACTCCTCATGGCGATCGGTGATATCCTCTCGCCCGATCCAGCAACCCTTGTTCATAAACGAGTTCAGGAGATCCTTTTTCAAGATAATGCAGGCGATCAGAAACGGTATGTTGATGAACGCAGCTCCGCCGCATGGGACAACCTGACCGAGGCGTACCGTCTAGCAACAGAAGTCCAAGCCCTTCATCAGGAGCTAACCACCTCCCTCCGTCGGATCAAGGCCGCTCCTGCTGAAAAAACAGATATTCAGTTCTTCTGGGAACTCTGGAATACAAAACGCGTCAACCGGCTTGAATACTATCTCTCCCGCCTCGAACGGATAGTCCATTATGGGGATGATATTTTACTGCACCGGACGACGGATAGCCTGCCTGCAGAGTTTGGCGCAATGTTGCAGTCCATCAAGGAACGGATCAGGGATCTGACAAAGAAGGACGCGGATCTGCTAGATGAGATAAATGTAAAATTCCAGAATTATGTGCTCAAAGCATATCCGAAATGGGTTAAAGGAGACCCAGATGTTGTTCTGACGGCCCAGTTCCTATCGCGCTGTGTGAAACCTCACTGGGATCCGGTTAAAGAGGATGCTCTCGTGCTGGTGTTTGACGGGATGAGGTATGACATCTGGGATGAGATGTTGCGCCCCCTTTTCCTCAAATATATGGATGAGAAACAGATCTATCTTGGAAGTTCCCTGCTGCCATCGGAGACACAATATTCCCGGAAAGCGATCGCGGCTGGGATCTTTCCTGATTCATTCTCAACAAATGAAGCCGAGAACAAGTTGTTGCAGCAGCCCCTGAAAGATGAATTCCGTATTACTGCCATGGTCGAGAAGGTCGAGTCTGACGGACTCGGAACCGGAGAGACAGTTCGTTACCATGCCGGCAGGCTCGATATGATCATCTGGGATCTCTGCGACGAGGCACTTCATCATATTGGTGTCAAGGAAGTGGGGGGGTACGATATTCCTGCAACTCCCTTGGTTCTCTTGTATCAGCAGCGGTTGAAATCGATCTTCGAACGCGAAGTGATGGCGGTTATCCGGAAACTTAAACCGGGTACGAAGGTTTTTGTGACCGCCGATCATGGGTTCGGCCGCGTTGGGCGGAACAGGATCTGGTTCAAGGATGAAGATGTGCCCGAACCAACGGATTGCCGGTACACGTTTTGCATGCTGCGGTACAAAATTGGAATGACCTCCCTTCCGCCTCAGCTCAAACAACAGGTGATCGAATTCACTCCTGCCGATCTGCGGATGCCAGAGAAAGTTGAGAAAATCGAGCGGCAGAGCAGAGCTAAGACGGTGAAAAAATACGGTTCGATTGCCTTCCCTCGGCCCGGGTATGCGTTCGGACGCGATCACGAGCGGTTTGATCCGCCAGCATTCAGCCACGGCGGCGTGTCTATGCAGGAGATGTTTGTCCCGATGGTCGTACTGCAGGTCAAGGAATCTGCTAAAGACTTAATCGATATGCAGTTCTCGTCAGCGCCCAAAGAGGCAGTTGAAGGAGAGGAACTTACATTCCGGCTCATACTCCATTATACCGGAAAGACGGGCATCGAGGGACAGGAAATCCCAGTCACAGTCGAGGCTTCGTATAGCCGCGATCCCGATACTTTCCCGCTCTCCTCACGCACCGTGTACTTACCTCCCTGGTCCCAAAAGGAAGTGAACTTCCGTTTCACCCCGGCACAGGAAGAGGCGCTTCCAGATGAACGGAAAGCCGGGCAGCTCAGACGCTGGTTCACGGCAACCGCGATTTATAAAGAGGGGGGCCGGAAAGTCCGGCGGACACTTCCTGCTCAGGAATTTGTGATCCAACTGAACTCGGAGCGGATAGTCCGCCGAGTCGGAGGATTAGGGAACATCCTCGGGCTGACCCCGAAAGGAGATAGCAATCCTGTTGTTCTGCGTTAAGAAAAAATGACTGATTTCATCGAGCGACGTATCCGGCGACGATCCCGCCGGATTTCTGAACACGAATACCGGAAGAAGCAGATCGAAGAGCGGCTTCAACTGCGCCGAGAGATCGAACGGTATGTTGCCTCCCTGACCATGGAGGAATCACCGCAGCTAAAGCATCACCTCAATACAAGTACCTTTGTCCTTTGGATGCGGGAATGCCGGCGGGCTGAGATGTACGAAGCGGGACGGATGCTCTATGAAAAAAGTGCGATTTGCCTGTCCAATCTGATAGAGTTCCAGCAGGTCAGAGTTGAGGAAGATTACATGGTCTGTATGCGCATTCTTTCCCGAAAGAAAGCACAGGAACCTGATAATGACCTGCCCGATCAATGCCCGCAGGATCCGGATTCCGCTCCGAACCCAATGCGGTAAAACCATGTTAGATGAAAGCATGATAATTTACTATACCGATATCAACGGATCGCGGAGAACTTGATCCTTTATGAAACTTGTCGATGATCGCCCTAATAAACAAAACGTTACCCAAAACAAGATCCTAAAGATGCCCGAAGGCTATTATTCCGGTGATAAACCGAATCCGAATCTGCAAAAATTTGTTGAAGACCACATGAGAGAGCACCCCTACGATCCAGCAAAGGATAATTATAATGTGCCGGCGTTTGACAAACCCATCGATAGCACGAAAGCAACTGCGATCTATAACATGCACTCGTACTGGAGTAAGAAGCCACACGATGCCATTCAACAATATATTCAGCATTACACCAAGCCCGGTGATCTAATCCTCGATCCATTCTGCGGGTCCGGAGGAACTGCACTTGCGGCGTTGATGGATGGACGGGCAGCGATTGCGATCGACAGAAGCCCCGCAGCGACATTCATCACCAAGAACTACTGCACTCCTATCGATATCCATAAGTTAAGTGCGGAATTCGAGGAAATGAAAGAAAAAATCAAACCGGAGATCGATTGGTTATACGAAACGCGGTGCGACCGGTGCGGTGGAAAGGCGACGACTGCTTATACGGTCTATTCACAGGTATTTCAATGTCCAAGATGTTTGATGAAGATACCGATTTTTGATTGCGTTGAGATTGAAGGAGAGACCATTGCGGGAAAACCGAAAAAGCTATCAGTTTGCCCACATTGTTATAAAAATGGAAATGAAGAGGAGATCAGTCCAAGGGGCAAGCATTTCGGAGCAATTCCGGTCCTTGTAAGTTATATTTGTGAACAGGGATGCAAACCTGCTAGAGATGAACGAAAGTACAATGACCCATCCCAGAAAAAACGTGAATATTTCGAAAAATATGATTTAAGAAAGATTAGGGAAATTGAGGCAAAACAGATCCCCTATTGGTATCCCTCGAATACAATGATGAATATTGATTTAAAACAAGATTGTTGGGGGGTTTTATGGAGGAGAGGGGTTCACGAAAATATCAAAACGATTTCTGATTTTTTTACAAAGCGAAATTTATGGGCGTTGGCAATTATAAGAAATGCAATTAGCACATATGATCATTTACTACTTTCATTTAATTCCTCTATTCTTAATAGTAGTAAATTATATAGAAACCGAGAGACGGGGGGGGGAGGACCCGCAGGTAATTATTATATTGCACAGATAAATCGTGAAATTGCCGTTCTCCCACAAATAAAGGGTAAATTAAATGACTATGCAAAAATATCGCTTAAGATTTCTTCTAATAAAGTGATAGTATCTACACAATCTGCGACAAATTTAAAAGAAATTCCGAATTCTTCTATTGATTATATTTTTACCGATCCACCATACGCAGGCAATGTACAATATGGTGAACTTAACTTCATTTGGGAATCTTGGCTGGGATTTGACATAAATTGGCATAATGAGGAGATTATCATTAACGAAATCAGGAACAAAAATATTGATGAATGGGCAACTCTAATGCAACAATCTCTGTCAGAATGCATTCGAGTTCTTAAACCAGGAAGATGGATATCATTATGCTACCACGATACATCAGAAGGAACTTGGGCTTTAATACAGGATATAATGGCACAAATAGGTTTTATTGTTGATGAATCAGATTCTGCACTTTTTATTGACACTGGTCAGAAATCGTACAATCAAATAATGGGAGATAAGGTCAATAAGCGAGACCTTGTTATCAATTTCCGTAAGCCCCGGCCGGGCGAAATATCTGGCACCCTGATAATAACCGGTGAGGAAGATTCCACGACATTCTCCCAAAAGGTCATAGCAATCATTCGAGATTATCTGATCGTTCACCCGGGCACGACGAAGGACCGTATCTACGATGAGGTTGTCTCCCGAATGGTGAGGGCCGGACAAATGGAGGCGCACAACTTCGAGGATCTGCTCAAACGGGTAGCTGAACCGAATAAACCGGAAGGATCAACAGGGAATGGTCTGAGGTGGTACCTTAAGGAGACAGAGCTGAACGCGGTCGATTCAGCTGAAACAATCAAGGAAGATGCCGCGTACGAGAAGATGGCAAATTTTGTGACGGAATTTTTAAAGAAAAATCCCGAAAACGAGGGTGTCCACTATAGCGATCTCTTCGAGAACTATATCTATGCAGTCAAGGATAAGCCACGACGGGCTCTTGTTGATTGGCTCCTCGACTACTTTTACAAGACCGAGGAAGGAACATACCGGCTCCCGATTACAGATGAAGAGGAGAAAATCAAGATTGAGGGGCGAGCAAAAGGAATCGCACGCCGAATCCGTCATTATATCGCCCACCTTGAACAGGGCATTCCCTTCCGTGAACAGGACCGCCCCAGCGATTCGACTCTCGCCGACTGGCTCCGTCACTGCCGGAGGGCGGGGATGTATGAGCAGGGCAAAGTACTCTATGAGAAAGGCGGGATTCGAATCGACCGTCTATCAGAGATCCAGCAGGTCGCTGTGGAAGAGGACTACGTTGTCTGCGTCAGGAACCTTGCCCGGGGTTCGGGAGAAACACCTGTCGTGCCAAAGAGGAAAAAGAAGAAAGACGTACTTAAACTCTAGAGGCTTCGTGATGAATACCAAATTCAAAGAGATCTTTGCCGGAAAAGTTGTCAATAAAGCGCTCACTCGGGATACAGGAGTCGATGAATTCCCCAGATATGTGCTGGAATATTTGATCGATAATTACTGCAAGGAAGAGTCTTTTCATGAGGACATGAGCGATGTTGTCAAGCGGTTGAAGGAAAATTTTGTCCATGGCGCCGAAGCTGAGAAGATCCGGCATTTCATTCGGGAACGCCGGCATCACACAATCATCGCAAACCTCGAAGCCAGGTTGGTTGAAACTGAAGATAAGTACTGGGCGACGATTGGCGCTATCAACGAACAGTTTGTCAATATCCCAGAACCAATCATCAGCCAGTACCCCATGCTTCTCTCTGGAGGGATGTGGGGGACAATCGATCTAACCTATGATGAGACCGAAATCCACAACAAAAAGATCCGCCCATTCAAGATCACGGCTTTTACGCCGTTCCAGATCAGTGTGATCAACCTCGACGAATTCATCACAAAACGCAAACAATTCACTTCTGATGAATGGATTGATATTCTCGTCAATTCTCAGGGTCTAAACCCGGCAATCCTTACAAGGCGACAAAAACTTCTCTATATTTGCCGGTTCCTTCCACTGATTGAAAGCAACATCAATATGATCGAATTGGGCCCCCGTGAAACCGGGAAGACCTATTTGTACCGGAATATCTCCTATTACGGACAAGTTCTTTCGGGAGGTAAGGCCACTCCAGCCCAGCTCTTCATCAATCTAAATACCGGCCAAGTTGGGATGGTTGGTACAAGAGATGCAGTGGTTTTCGATGAGATCGCTCATACCGACTTTTCGGACACCAAATCATTTGTTTCGATCATGCAGGGCTATATGCAGGATGCAAAGTTCAGCCGGGGAAAGAAAGAGATCCTCGCATTTGCAAGTCTTGTCTTCGTTGGGAATATTGATGTGCAGGGAGATCTCCCGCACGAAAAATATTATCATCTCTTCGAACCGCTACCTGATTTCCTACAGGTTATTGCATTTATTGACCGGGTTCATGCATATCTCCCCGGTTGGGAGATCCCGAAGCTCTCGCCCCAGAGTTATTCGAAGGATTATGGGTTTATCACAGATTATCTCTGCGAGATTATGCACGAACTTCGGAAAAGTGATGGACTGGATAAAATACGGCAACGGTTTGAGATTATTGATATTGCAAAGACAGAACGTGGAATATCCGGCAGGGACCAACGGGGCATCATCAAAGCCTTATCGGGATTGATGAAAATTATCTACCCCGATGGAAATGTTACTGACTCCGAACTAGAAGAGATTCTCTCACTTTCATGTGAGCTTCGACAACGGGTTCGGGATCAACTCTGCCGGATGGCTCCTGGGGAATACGAACGAGTAAGGATCAGCGGGAGGATCCTAAAGACTGGTGTGATCGTGACCCCGAAATTACCAGATGGCGACCGGGAACAGAAAGTAAAATTACCGGAGAAACCATCCGTTGGCGAAGTGATCGGCCTTGCAGTCGCTGGAGATCGCGGCGTTATCCTCCTCTTTGAGATGCAGGCAACGAAAGGATCCGGACGCATCGTTCCGTTGGGTTCGATGCAGCGTGTGATGAGAGAGAGTATCGAAGCAGCTGCACAATATGTTAAATCGAATCACAAAGTGCTCGGGATCTCTCTCGAATGGCGTGAGAATTATGATGTCGCCATCCTTGCAACATTTATGTCTGTTCCCAAAGAGGGTCCATCAGCTGGAGTTACCATAGTCACCGGGATTGTGTCTGCCCTCCGTGGAATTCCCATTCGGAACGATCTCGCAATGACCGGTGAGATAACGATCATGGGGAAGGTCCTCGAAGTTGGGGGTATTCAGGAAAAGATTCGTGTTGCCGTCGAAAACGGGATAAAAGAGGTAATCATTCCAGAAGGTAATCTCAAAGAGGCACAGTTGCTACCTCCTTCAATTCTCTCTGCAGTTAAAATTACACCCGTATCTACGATTGAGCAAGTTATTGATCGTTCCTTTATCAACAAAGAAACAGGAAAAGGACCGATGGTTGAAGATTGAGATTAAGGAAATCTTTTTTTTTTAATTTAACAATAAATTTGCGTCATCCCAATATTTTGTCTATTTCAGGATAGAAATACCGGCACTCTACAGGTATTAACCGACAGTCCAAGAACTTCAACGTCCAACGGGTTTTACCGCTCACCAGCTCTTCACTATTCTCCGGGAGGCCGGCCATACGGTCGTTTTTATTCAGCACGACCCTTCTCTTTTCGTGGCGCAGTTGAGATGCTCGAACCTATTGCCAACGCACTCAAAGAGCTTGCCCGGGGTTCACTGGTGATGTTGTACACACCTTTGGCCGACCGTTCATTCTCAGCGCTTGCACGCAAAGCGGATCATTACATCGAAGTGGTTCCAGTGGAAGTGAACCAGTATCCTATTCGCACTTCACGGTTTATGAGACAGTACGGCCTGCGTCCTTACGGGCAGCAAATGCTGGGGATTTAATGGTCGTATCTATTGTTCTGGCGCGCATTAAATATATTAAATCAGGTACGTCCTTATGAAATTATTAAATATTAATTTACATTCCCCCGCACATACATTCATACATACATACATGCATACATACATACATACATGCATACATACATACATATATATATAATTTACATAAACTTTTTATAGTGAGCCAATCAATCTAGTACCATGTCATCATTAACTGCTGCAAAAGAATGGAGAGTGCAATCGTGACCTTTGCAAAGGCGGTACTGGCTGGTATTGGTGCAATATTTTTCTTCTTAATTGCAGTTGCTGGTATGCAAACTCAAAACAACATTGTAATGGTATTTTTCTTTGTTTTGATGGTAATCGCGGCCCTTTTCGCGAAATATGAGTGGGATAAAAAGGATTAATTCAGAATGGTCGTGTAATTTTTCACGGTAAAACAGTGTGTTATCTTAAAGAGCTTGTATGGAATCAAAAAATTTCGTTGCCATATTAATAGTTCTCCTCAGTACAATTTTAATGGCTGGATGCACATCCTCTTCTGATGGAACCCATAATATTACTTATTTCTTTCAAGACCAAAATGGTTCCCCCATCGTTAATGCATCCGTAAATTTGACAGCGGTATTAACACCCGACGTCTCCATTTCTGGACAAGGTTATACCGACGAAAATGGAAGAATAATTTTTGCGTTAAATGATTCAATGGCCTATTCCTTTACTGTATCAAATCTCCCCAATGGACTTACATATTCTTCACAAAGTCAAGTATCGCCTGATTCGGATACTGAGTATATTCAACGTATCAATCTTATGCCAAATACCCCCGCTCCAACACCTATGCCAACGCCCGCACCGAATGCATACAATCCATGTACACCAACATCCCTTGAAAATAATAACCCAAGTTTTGGACTGGCACGAGCTATATTCAACACACTGTTCTGTCATTAATTTGAATTTCTTTTAAAAATTACGCCGCCAAGAACCCCGTTCTCGCTTGTTCTCGACTGACCGCATTTGCCCCCTATAAGTCTAGTTGGAGGATCCCACTCCAAGAGGTGCACTAATCTCCCAGATCGAATATAATTCGCATAGACGTATTCGGGAGAAGGTGCTTGTGGTGTGCCGAATCGGTACCACTAGAACAGTACTGGTTTATGTAAATCCTCGTGGATTTGTTGTCCACCACAAAGGAGGTGATAACACGACGAAAAAAGTCATGAAACTAATAGATCCTAACACAGGCGAAATGGGGTGTAAAGTTTGTAGCGCGCGTCACTATGCAAGAATAAAACCCGACTCCGACGGAAACTTTTACCGGGGATCGTGGCAGTGCCCTAATGGGTGTAAACTCAAGTAACCTCTTTTTATTCTCATTGAGACTCAACGGGTGGTACTATTTTATGTATACCTTAGGTAACTGGGTAAACGCAAAGGAGGTGATTAGAGAGTGGTTTTAGATGACACGGCAACAATGAAGAAGAGTACTCTTTTTGAACAACTCTACCCGGGCCTCAAAATAGTACAGATCCATGATGAGCAAAGCAGTCCATACCCTTTCCCACCACGTGTAAAAAGCGGCTCGTTCGTGATGTTCAGATTCAAGAAGACTTGCTCCCGAGCAACATGCTGGGCATCCTTTAATGCATTGATGCACGCACTCACCAGATCTGATACAACAGAACCGAATGATCCTGAGAATCCTTGGGTAAACGTCGAAATTACCAAGAGTGTCTTCTCCGACCTTGTATTCCGGATACGGGGACGAATTGTTCTCCCAGTTAATCTCTGCGAATCTTATAGTACCCCGAAATCCCGCGCCCCTGCGGAGACGTGAGGTTAATTTACCTTTTTCCCCCATTAAAAAGATTTCTAAACGGCCAGACTAGCTCACGCTATATTTATCCTCTTGTAGAAGTGATGATTAGCTGAACCAAGGAGGTTCATTTATGAAAAGAGGTTGGAACAATGGGGAGCCTAACCTCACTACCCGATGCCCCATAGCAGCACTCCGTCACTGATGGTTCTATTCTCTAAACTTTGTATTCTGATAGTGTAACCAATCCAGATGCGTGTAAAGTATTCACAGTTTCATTATTTTTTAAAAACCTTGGGGAGA
>Ga0181520_10004064_pt1 | contig 24971 bp, 24 predicted proteins | sample PEATcosm2014_Bin_29_FD_132451 | JGI IMG/M metagenome (GOLD analysis project Ga0181520, IMG submission 132451) | Peatland microbial communities from MTU Mesocosm Facility, Houghton, MI, USA - PEATcosm2014_Bin02_30_metaG | ecosystem: Environmental > Terrestrial > Soil > Wetlands > Peat | place...
AGCCAATGCTACCGCCATGATGATTGCCAAAACTTGAACGATTCGTTTCACAAGTACCCTCTTTGCTTCGAATTCCAGCGCCAAAGCCAACTTCCATGAGCCCGGCGCAAATTGCTTGCCTCGCCGAGTTCAGGTCGCGATCGCGCACAAAAACGCTGCGTGCCAAATATATCTGAACAGGCGAGCTAACCCAAAACGAGCGCGGCGGGTGAGGTTGGGCGAGATGAAAGCCGCACGCCGCGACGGTTTGCCTGTTTGGTCTTTTGAAAAGGGGGGTGCCCCTCCCCCCTCCAGGGTTTTCGCCCAACATTGTCGTGCAATAGGTGTTAGCGACAACAAACCGTGCAAGATTCGTGTTTTCAAGCAACTAGAAACAGCATTTTGAATAGAAAGGGATTCGCCTGTGCCGCCGGTTCGCGGCCCGGTTAGGCCCCAAAAAACGGCGGGGGTGAAACCGCGGCGCTGGATTCTTCTTTGGTGATTCTCGATTTGAGTATGCGCCAAAAGGGCATAATGATCGGCAAACTTCGGAGGCTGCGTTGTCGTGGTACATTCTCAACACCCCCCAAAAATGCAGGTTTCATCAACCGCAATGGAGGTTATTCGAGAAATGAAGAACGTTCGCAGGTCCTTCTCTTTGAGTGCACTTTGCCTGGCACTTCTATGCATGCTGCTGGGCGCCGCGAGTATCCAGACGGCGAATGCCCAGGCCTCGGCCCCGCCGATTGGCAGCTGGGTGAATGTGAACAAGACCAACGGCCTGGTGGTCGAGCAGAACGGAACCTGCGGCTTCCTAGTCAACGGCAAGGCGAAGTGGTCCGGCACCTGCCGGTGGGAGACGCCTTCAGCTAAAGGCGGAATTCTGGATCTGCAATACCCCATGCCTCTGCAGCCGGGGCACATTCGGTGGAGCGTGATCTGGGTGAACCAGACAACCATCACACTGGATGGCGAGGCGTTCTACAAGCAAGCGAACTAGGGTGGAACCCCGGTCCCTCCGCCACGGCGGACGAGGGACCGAGGACACCCTCATGGTTGGGATAACCGAAGGATGGTGGGCGCTGCAGGATTCGAACCTGCGACTTCCACCGTGTGAAGGTGACACTCTACCGCTGAGTTAAGCGCCCAGAAAAGGCATCGGAGGGGGTTTGTCCAGCGTGCCGGCCCGGCTTTGAATCCCGTAGCCAAACGGCCGGAGCCGGAGGGCCATTCTGGCGTCTATTTCCATTCGTTGGACGCTTCCGGTTCCGCGCAAGAATGGAGCTCGTCAAAAAGCCCTTCCCGTAGGGTAGAGTAACACCAGCAGGGCTTTACGGCCAAACCATAGCGGCTGCCGGTGCGGTTCGGCCGCGGCGAGCCGAAGGTGCCGCGAGCCCAGCCGCCCATGCTCGGAACCATGTTCAGGAGAACGCGTTCAATTCGCCCCGAGATGGAGCTCCCGGCCGAGGGTGGAGCGGGTGGGGACGCGGCACTGCGGGCTGTTTCCGGTCCCTTTTGGGGCTTCAAGGGCTTCCGGCTGCCCTCCGGTTTAGCCCGTGCCGATACCCTGGCCCAAAGCGCGCAACCGGGGGCGGGCGATGAGGGGTCAGAGGACCGAAATTCAGGCGAAGAAACCGCTTACGAGGCGCAACCTTCCGGCTCGGATGGGGTTCCAGAAGATATGGCAACGATGGTCCTTAACGGTCCGGCGTTGGGTGCGGGCGCGGCTCTTCAGCCGGGCGAGCCGCATGCCGGCTTTAGGGAGCAATTGGACCCCAAAAGCGACGCAGCCATTATGCTGCGGGTGGCCGAGGGCGATGAGGCCGGTTTTAATTACTTGGCCGCAAAATACCACCGGCCGATGATTCACTTCCTTTATCGGATGGTTGGAAACCAGGCAGTTGCCGAAGAGTTAGCGCAGGAAGTGTTTCTTCGCGTCTATCGTGCCAGGACGAGCTATAGGGCCGAAGCGAGATTTACGACCTGGCTTTACCGAATCGCGACGAATCTGGCCGTAAACCACGCGCGCGACACCCGGCACGAGCGTACGGCGCAAACGGTGTATCTGGATCAGCCGGACGAGGAGACAGGCACGACTCCCGATGTGGCTGACGATGAGCCGACGGCGGAGCAGCAGTTGCTGCAGGATGAACGCATGGCTGCGATTCGGCGCCACGTGATGGCGCTGCCCGAAAGGCAGAGGATGGCCGTGCTGATGCACAAGTACCAAGGGATGGATTACCGGCAGATCGGGGAAGTGCTGAAGTTGAGCGAGTCGGCGACGAAGTCGCTGCTGTTTCGCGCATACCAGACGCTGCGGGACAAGCTGAAGGATTTTGTTTGAAGGCATGAGTGAAGAAAGCCGGAGCTTCAAAAGGGTGAATCTACCGGCGGAAACATGGGGTGGAAACGATGAAACAGATGAAAACAAATTGCGCGGGGATGGACGCTGAGCTGGCGGAGATGCTGCTCGAGGCGCGCCCGGCTTCTGCCAAGGTTCAAGCGCATGTTGCGGAGTGTGAGCGTTGCCAGAGCGAGCTGAACGAGCTGAAGGCGACGATGCAGGCGCTGGATGACTGGAAGGCTCCCGCACCGAGCCCCTATTTCCTTACACGGCTGGGCGCCAGGATGCGTGAAGAGCGCGAAGCGGCGCCAGCAGGCTGGCTGGCTGGTACCATCGCGCGGCTGCGCGCCACTCTAGCGTATGGGCCGCGATTGCACGCGCGTCCGCTTGCGGCCGTAGCGCTTACGGTGATGTTGCTGGTGGGCGGCGGAACGTATCTGGGCGTGACGGATTGGATGCAGCCCGCACAACCGGCTGCGCAGAATGCTGCCGTGGTGCATGACCTGCAAACTCTGGATAGCAATGCGCAGGTGCTGGATCAGATGGAAGCGCTCACCACGAGCCAGAACGGAGATTGAGGCATTTCATTTTGGTCTTGCCGGGAGCCACGCGCCGGAGGGCGCCGGCTCGGAGAACGACTCGTGAACTGGACATCCAACGCGGAAAGAATGCGTCCGGCGGCGATGGCCGCGGCGGTCCTGTTCTTTTGTCTGGCGATCGTGGCGGCGCCCGGCCAGCGCGTTGAAGGGGGCCGCGCGATGCGGCCGTTCCGCTTTGCGCAAGTGCAGGCGCGGCAAAATCGACAACAGAATCTTCGGCGCCATCAGACCCAGCAGCGCCGGAGTCAAAATCCGCAGAGGCCGTACCAGGCGCAACAGCGGCCCTACCAGAATCAGCAAAGGCCGTATCAGCCGGCTCCACAATACGGCGGAGCGCAACGGCAAGCGCCCGCATATCCCGCATACGGCGGTCGGCCAAATGCTCCCGAGCCAGCTTACGCCCGGCCGGCATATCCCAATGCGAATCGTCCGGGAAGCATGTATCCGGGCGCAGCGCCTCCTGGACATTTAGGCGACTGGCTCAATCAACATCAGGGCATGGCGCCACAGGACCAGGAACGTTTGCTGCGCAATGATCCCAGCTTCAACCGCTTGCCGCCAGCCACCCAGCAGCGGCTGGTGCAGCAGTTGCACCAGCTGAATCAGCTGCCGGAACAACAGCGCGAACGCCGCCTGGCGCGCAGCGAGATGCTGGAACACATGTCGCCGCAGGACCAGATGCAGGTTCGGCAGGCGGGACGCAGTTTTATGGCGCTGCCGCCGGATCGGCAGGCCGTGGTCAAGCGCGCGTTTCAGGATTTGCGCTCCGTGCCGCTCGATCAGCGCGCCACTGTGCTGAACTCGGCGCGCTATCAGAACCAATTCAGTCCGGACGAGCGCGGCATCCTCGGCAACCTGCTGCGGGCTGAGCCATACGAGCCGCCGCAGTAATTATCTCCAGGCATTAGATCGCGGTATTAGATCGCCACGAGGCCACCGTCCACAAACAACTCCACGCCATTGATGAAGCTCGAATCGCTGGAGGCGAGGAACAGCGCGGTGGTCGCAATCTCCTCGGGCCGCCCGATTTCTCCACGCGGAATCAACGCGGTGAACTGCTTTTTCGCTTCCTCGCCCAGCGGGACCATGATCGCGGTATCGATCGGCCCGGGGCTGATTACGTTGACGCGGATGCGGCGGTCCTTCAACTCGTTCAGCCATGTGCGCGCAAACGAACGCACCGCGGCCTTGCTGGCGGAATACACTCCAAATGCGGGAAAGCCTTTTACGCTCGCGATCGACCCATTCAGAATGATTGACCCGTTATCGTTGAACAGCTTCAGCGCCTTCTGCACAGTAAAGAGCGTTCCGCGAACGTTGAGGTCGAATGTGTCGTCGAAATGCTGCTCCGAAACCTGATCGATGGTTGCGAATTCGCCGCGGCCAGCGCTGGAAAAAAGGATGTCGATGGAGCCCTTTTCACGCTTCACGGTTTCAAACAGGCGATCGAGATCCTCGAGTCTCGACGCATCGCCCTGCACGCCCGTCACGTTGCGGCCGATCGCCTTCACGGCCTCATCCAGAACCTGCTGACGCCGGCCGGTAATAAAGACATACGCCCCCTCTTCGACAAACAACTTTGCGGTGGCGAGGGCCATGCCGCTTGTTGCCGCCGTAATGACCGCAACCTTGCCATCAAGCTTTCCCATCGTTTCTCCTCTCGCGGCAACGGCAATAGGCCATATTCCGCAGTTTTGTAGATGCTGGGGCCCAACGACAGATTCATTAGTTCTGAATTTATGAACTATGCGGCCTGGTGACGACCTTGGCCGCCGCCGAGCATCTACCATGGGAGAAAGCCCGGCACGCATGAAACCCCTCATCCATCCCGCCATTGAAGACGTTCCGCTGGAAGCGATTCTGCATGCGCTGGCCGATCCGGTGCGCGTGGCACTCTTCGCCGAGGTCGTGGCTCAGGATAATCCGCGAAACTGCACCACGCTGGTCAGCCTGCTCCATAAGCCGATTCCGAAGTCCACACTCTCGCAGCACATGCGCATTTTGCGCGAGGCGGGGCTGATCCGCGGCGAGCGCCACGGGGTCGAAATGCGCAACACCTCTCGCTGCGCTGAGATCGATGCTCGCTACCCGGGCCTGATCCTGTCGATCGTCTCCGCGCACACGGCACAGATTGAGGCCGCGAAGAAAAAGGTCCGGCGGCGGGTACAGCGGGCGAAGCGTTCCTGAGCGAATCGATTCGATGGCAGGCTGATGGGGTGGAAGAGAATGATCGACTGCGAAGTTAGCAGCTTCCGGCTCCGCTACGCAGCGTGGCTCCGAAAAAACGGGAGAGATTTCTGCAACCCTTCTTTCAGCCCCACGCGCGGCTCCCAGCCGAGCAGCGTGCGCGCCTTGGTGATATCGGGGCGGCGTCGAGTGGGATCGTCGACCGGCAATTCAACGTAGGACAATTTGCTTCGAGAGCCGGTGACTCCGAGAACGGCGTTGGCACATTCGAGGATGGTGTACTCTTCGGGATTGCCCAGATTCACGGGAAGATGCTCTTCGCTGCGCGACAAGCGAATGATCCCTTCGATGAGATCGTCGACATAACAAAAGCTTCGCGTCTGGCTGCCATCGCCGTAGATCGTGAGCGGCTCTCCGCGCAGCGCCTGCATCATGAAGTTTGAAATCACGCGGCCGTCGCCGGGATGCAAACGCGGGCCATAAGTGTTGAAGATGCGCACCATGCGCGTATTGACGCCGCGCGAGCGGTAGTAAGCCATCACCATGGCTTCGCCAAATCGCTTCGCTTCGTCGTAGACCGAGCGCGGGCCGACAGGATTGACGTTGCCCCAGTAGCTTTCTTTCTGCGGATGCTCGAGCGGGTCGCCATAGCACTCTGAAGTGGAAGCATGAAGAAAGCCTGCGCCGTACTTTGCCGCAATCTGCAGCGTGTTTTCAACTCCAAGGGAGCCGACGCGAAGCGTTTCAATGCCCAAGCGAAGATACTCTGGCGGGCTGGCCGGCGACGCCAGATTGAAAACGTAATCGACGTGTCCCGGATCGAAACCGGTACAGATATCGCGTTTCTCAAATCGGAAGCGCGAATCATTGGCGAGATGCGCGAGGTTTTCCGGGTCGCCCGTGCTCAAGTTGTCGACGCCGACGACCGTGTAGCCTTCGCCAAGCAAACGATCGGTGAGATGAGAGCCGAGAAACCCCGCGGCGCCGGTTACGAGTGCAGATTTGGTCAAGAAGCAATTCCTCAGTGTTTCGAATAAAGTGCGGGCGCGAGATGCTTCACGGAATCCATGCGATGGGTGACGTTACGAATCTGGCGCTCTGAAACGAATTCCGTTCACACCGGCGATTTGCGCGGCTTGCCTTCCTGCGCCTGGTAGCTTGCCTGCCGGCCGACGCTGACATAGGTAAAGCCGTTGCGTTGCATCTCATGGGGCTTATACAGATTGCGGCCGTCGATCACGATGGGGAATCGCAGAGCCCGATTCAATCGCGCCAGATCGATGGCGGCAAATTCCTTCCAGTCAGTCAGGATTAGCGCCGCGTCGGCATCTTGCGCGGCCTGGTATACATCGCCGGCGTACTTCATGTTTGCGGCGGGCGGCAGTATGTCCTTTGCGCGCTCAATAGCGGCCGGATCGTAGGCTGTGACGATGGCGCCTGCCTGCAGAAGTTGCTTGATGATCGCGATCGCGGGTGAATCGCGAATGTCGTCGGTGTCGCCCTTGAAAGACAGGCCCAGCGCAGCCAGGCGCTTGCCGCGAAGCGTCCAGAGTGCCGACCGCACCTTATTGAAGAAGACTTCGCGTTGCGTGTCGTTGATTTTGCGAACTTCTTCAAGCAATTGCAGGTTCACGCCGCGCTCCTGGGCCACCCAGTGGAATGCCGCCACATCCTTGGGGAAACAGGAACCACCATAGCCCAGTCCCGCGCGCAAGAACTTTGGACCGATGCGGCTATCCAGACCGATACCCGCGGCGATGTCCTCGATGTCGGCGTCGACCGCTTCAGCCAGGTTCGCGACCGCGTTGATGAACGATATCTTCATGGCGAGAAATGCATTCGATGCATGCTTGATAATCTCTGCGCTCTGAGTCGAAGTCACCAGCAACCGCGCCGGACGATCTGTGCCGCAAGCTCCAGCCACGGCTCCCGGCTGCGCGTAGTACGAGCCGCCGGTGATTGGCTCATAGATCCGCCGCAACATTGCCGCCGCACGCTCGTTACTTGCTCCAACGACGATGCGGTCGGGATGAAGAAAATCGACGACCGCCGTGCCTTCGCGCAGGAACTCGGGGTTGGATACGACATCGAAATGTTCCTGAGCCACCCCGTGCCGGTGCAGCACCCGGCGAATCCAGTCGTTGGTGTACACCGGGACGGTGCTCTTCTCCACGATCACCTTGTAACTCTTGATAGCGCGGGCAATCTCTGCCACGACAGCCTCAACATAGGACAGGTCTGCTGCTCCGCCGTCGCCCTGCGGAGTGCCCACGGCAATGAATACCGCCTCACACTGCTCGACGGCCTCCGCCAGGCGCGAAGTAAAGACGACTTTGTTGCCGCGGTGCTTTTGCAGGAGCTCAGGCAAGTGCTCCTCAAAGATGGGCACGCCTCCCTCGCACAGCTGTTTTACGCGAGCCTCGTCGTTATCGACGCAAACGACCCTGTGGCCCATGTCAGCAAAACAGGCTGCCGCCACCAGGCCCACATATCCTGACCCGATCACGCAGATTGATACTTGCTCCGGCATTCCTTGCCCGCTTTCCTTTGCCCCATTTTCAGAAGAGCCGCTACAGACGGTGTGAATCTCCTTGTATGCCCATTCGTGGAACCCACGATTCCGCTCTGGCTCCCCAGAATGATCAACCCATCGACATTTTATCTTGCTCCTTGCGTGCTGGTTGTGACGCTTTGGTTGCAGTCGCATATTCGTCGTCACCCGCGTGCCCGGGGAGACATTGCGGACCGGCGCCCGAAGCCTCTCGGGCCGCAATCCAATCCCTCCGCTCGGCTACAATGGGTGCAGGCCAAAGGTCATATTCTTTGCGCATTGCGCGCAGATTAAGCAAGGAGCTCTAACTTCTATGGCGATTCCCGCCACTCAATTACGCCCGGGCATGATCATCAAGCATAACGATCAGCTTCACACGGTCTTCAAGGTCGAGCATCGCACGCCGGGCAATCTTCGTGCGTTCATCCAGGCCAAGCTTCGTAACCTGAAATCGGGCGCCATGTTTGAGCACCGTTTCCGTTCCGCCGACGCCATCGAGAAGGTGGTTGTGGACGAGATTGCCATGGATTTTCTCTACGCCGACGGCGACGATTACTACTTCATGAATCCGGTCGACTACGAGCAGACGGTGCTGAAAAGCGCCACGCTGGGCGATGCGGTCGAGTACCTGACGCCCAATCTGCAAATCAAGGTGAGTTACTTTGACGGACAGCCGGTAGGAATCGAGCTGCCGCAGACTGTAGATTTGCAAGTGGTCGAAACCGAGCCGGGACTCAAGTCAGCAACGGCTTCGAGCGTTACCAAACCAGCCAAGACCGAAACCGGTCTCGTGGTCCAGGTGCCACCGTTCATTAATGAGGGCGAAAAGATTCGCGTTGACACGAGCGAGGGCGCTTATCTGAGCCGCGCGTAGACGTCTTGAGCAGAATCAAGACAGAGGAGGTTCCATGCCGGTCCCCGCAGTCATCGTCGCCGCCGCTGAAAACTATCGCTTCAACTCCGATTTTCTAACCAGAACGGTCGCGGACCTGTCGCCCGAGGAGTGGCTCAAGCATCCCGGTGACAGCACGAACCACATTTCCTGGATTGTGGGCCATCTTGCATATTGCCGGGGGCGGATGCTGCACTTCGTCGGCACTGAATGGTCTCTGCCTGTGCTGGAACATTTTGGGCGCGGCAAGAAACGATTGGAAGACTCCGCTTGCCCAGCGCCGGAATTGCTGCTGAATGCATGGAGCGAGTCGGGCAAGGCGCTTGCAGCCGGGCTTGAAAATGTGCCGGAAGATTTGCTTGCTCAAGCCGCGACGCAGGGTCCGCCGAGCGTGAATGGCAAGATCAGCGGAATCGTCGACTTTATGGCGATCCACGAGACCTATCACATTGGCCAGGCGTCGTATGTACGCTCGTGGCTCGGGCACAAGGGCTTGATGGGCTAGCGACGCCGGGGCAGCGAGCGTCGAAGATTTTCGATGCAAGTTAGGTCTTGGCCTGCGTTCTACGAATAGTGGATGCGTGGAAGCACGCCGATCGAGGATGCTCGCATGAAGTCGCTTCTCTCTCTCCTATTCCCGCTGTTGATCGTTCAGGGTGGTTTCGCCGCTCCGCCTTCATCGCCGGCAGCCGACCAGGCAGAGGCCGTCAACGGCAGCAACGCCTTCGCCGTCGACCTCTACGCGCAACTTTCCAAGCAGCCGGGCAATCTTTTCTTCTCGCCGGAGAGCATCTCCACTGCATTTGGAATGGCATACGCCGGCGCGCGCGGCCAGACAGCGACCCAGATGCAGCAGGTTTTCCATTTCACGCTGCCGCCGGATCGGCTGCACCCGGCAATGGGCGCGCTGCTCGCGGGAATGAACGCCCAGCATAAGGACTACGAGCTGCGCGTGGCCGACGCGCTGTGGGCACAACAGGATTCCAACTTTGAGGAGAGCTACCTCAAGCTGGTGCAATCCGATTACGGCGCAGGCTTACACAAGGTCAACTTCAAGATTTCGCCAGATACTGTGCGCGCGACCATCAACGCGTGGGTTGAAAAACAGACCAATGACAAGATCAAGGACCTGATCGGACAGGGCGCACTCAACACGTCAACTCGACTCGTGCTCACCAACGCCATCTACTTCAAAGGCGACTGGCAGGATCCGTTCGATGCCCAGGCCACGCAAAAAGATGAGTTTCATCTCTCAGCAACCCAATGGGTGACGACGCCCATGATGCACCGCACCGGCGGATACAGGTACTACGATGGCGGAACGTTCCAGGCGCTGGAACTGCCTTACGCCGGCAACGAGATTTCGATGGTGGTTCTGCTGCCGAAGCAGACCGATGGCCTCCCGGCGCTTGAGCAATCATTCACCTCGGGGGTTGCAGGTGAATGGATCCAGAAGCTGCAACCCGTGGAGAAGGTCATTCTGACGCTGCCGAGCTTTACCATGACGCAGCAATTTGAGCTGAGCAGCACACTGAGCGCGATGGGCATGGCGCAAGCCTTCAGCGGCTCCGCAGATTTCTCGGGCATGACGGGCAAGCCGGAGTTCAGTATTTCGGCAGCCATCCATAAGGCCTACATCGATGTGAACGAGAAAGGCACCGAAGCGGCGGCGGCTACAGCGATTGTTATGTACGCGACCGCGATGCGCCGAGAGGCTCCCGAACCTCCTCCGGTCGTTTTTCGCGCCGATCATCCGTTCCTGTTCATCCTGCTCGACACAAAATCGGGCAGCATGCTTTTTCTTGGGCGCGTGGCAGACCCGACGAAATAGAGGCCTGCAAATACGGAAATCGCGGAGCTGCGCCATGGAGAGAATCGACAAATCTTCAATGCGTGTGGGCCTATTCCGGTCGAACTTCTCCAGCGCGAGAATCAATGAGCGGCCCTCGGCGATGCCGCTGCGGCCATTCGTTTGAGCTCTTCAACCGCCCCCAAATACTCATAGCTGTTGCGCCCGCCCTCCGATTGGGCCTTCTTTAAATTATCAATCGCCGCGCGTTTCATTCCATGTAAGAGCTGCCATTCGCCTAAATAGAATTCCGCCTCGCAAAGCTGCTTCTGCTGCTTCCTATCGTCCGGATTCTTGGCGGCGGCCAGCAGTTGTTCCGCCGTAAGCCGCCCCACGTAAAACCAGACAGCGGGCATCGGCCAGTCCTCCCCGAGTGCCTCGGCTTGCTTATTGAGTGTCACCGAATAGCCGGGGACCCCTGACCGCATTCGGGCCATGGCCAGTCCTAAGGCGGCATACGCATCTTTCGAATCCAACTGGCGCGCCGACACGAAGTCTTTCAGCGACAGCTGGTATTTGTGGTGAATGTAGTGCGTAAAGCCGCGGGAGTAGTAAGCCCGCGCATATTTGGGATCGATGCTGATGGCCCGGCCGTAGTCGGCGATAGCTTTCGGATACTCGCCCTTTGCATCCCAAGCAATACCACGAAGTCTATAAGCCACTGAATAGTTGGGATTGAGACGAATGGCCTCGCTGTAATCGGCGATGGCCCTGTCGTATTCGTCCTTTCCGTACCAGCTTGTGCCCCGGCCGTAATAGGCGTCGGCAAGGTCGGGGTTGATCAGGATGGCCTCGCTGTAGTCGGCTACGGCCTTGTCCCAGTCCCCTTTTTCGTCCCAAACGATGCCGCGGTTGTTATAGGCTTCGGCCAAGTGCGGGTCGATCCGGATAGCCTCGCTGTAGTCGGCAATGGCTTGGTCGTACTGGCCTTTCCTATCCCGGATCGCGCCGCGCGCCCAATAGGCAGTGGAAAGGTTGGGATAGATGCGGATAGCCTGGTCGAAGGCATCAAGTGCTTTGTCGAGATCGCCCTTTTCATACCAGGCATTACCCGTCAGATAATAATTCTCCGCGAGATTCAGTGGCGAGAAGCCCTCCGGAACTGCCGCGGGTGTGCATGCAGGGTTGGGCTGTCCACTGGAGAGGTTCTGGCAATTCCTCGTTTCAATGCCCGCTCCAATCTGGCCACGCAGGCCGGCGGCCAATAACACGATACCGAAAATACTTGCGAGATTTTTCATACCTCGCCTCGACGACACGGTCGACAATCGACAGGTTGGCTTCTAGGCTGAACTTGAAAAAACAATAACATGGAAATGGCTTTATGGGAGTCTTTGAGATTTTTTCCAGTCGGGTAATTGCGCCTCGTGCTCATGCAGAGCAACGTGCGGGACCGGCCGATGCCATAATCCAAGAATCGGAGAGCCACCGCACTTCAACGGTTACTTGCCGTCGGGCAGCTTGACGAGGCGCGCTTCGAGCAAGGCTTCAATTACCTTGAGTGCTTCAAGCGCCGACTCCGCAACCGGCTCGTCGACCTGAACAACGGCCAACGCTTTGACGGGCTTACCTGGAGTAGCTGCTCCCGTTCGCTCGCGGCCCAGCGCGAAGTTTGCGATATTGACTCCCTGCTGGCCGAGAATTGTTCCGATGCGCCCGATGACGCCGGGCACGTCGAGGTTGCGGCAAACCACCAGCGTTCCCTCAAGCGGAGCCTCGACGTCGATGCCGTCGAATGCCACGAGGCGCGGCTGCTCACCGTGAATGACGGTGGCACTGGCGCGGCTTTCGCCCTGCGCGGTGTGCAGAACAATCGTGAGGACCGTGCCCGCTCCGCCGCGATGGCTCTCTTCCTTCTCTTCGTGCACTCGAATGCCACGCTCGGCGGCGACCGCCGCCGCGTTGATGCGATTCACATTTTCAGAACCCTGCAGCAGGCCGGCGATGGCCGCATTGCGCACCAGTTCGGTCTTGGCCTCGGTAAGCGTGCCGCCGTAGACAATGTGGATCGAGTCTATTCCCGATTTGCCGCCGCCTTTGCCCGCCTGCGCAAGAAAAGATCCGAGGCGTCCGGCGAGGTCGATGTAGGGAGCGAGCTGAACGTACTCTTCGCGGCTCAACGACGGAACGTTGACTGCGTTCTGCACGACGCCCTGCTTGAGGTACTCGCACACCTGGTGCGCAATCTGGATGCCGACGGCCTCTTGCGCTTCTGCCGTGGATCCGGCGACATGAGGCGAGAGAATCGCGTTGTCGAGCTCAAAGTAAGGCGAGTCCTTCGGCGGCTCGACGGCGAAAACGTCGAGCGCCGCGCCCGCCACCTGCCCGTTCTTGAGCGCGGCAGCCAGGTCGGCATCGACGACCAGCTCACCGCGCGCGCAATTGACGATGCGCACGCCCTTCTTCATGGTGGCGATGGTTTTCGAGTTGATGATGCCCTGCGTCTGCGGCGTGAGGCCCACGTGCAGCGTGAGAAAATCCGCATTTCTAAGAAGATCCTCGACCGAGACCAGCGAAATACCGTTTTCGCGCGCGAGAGATGGGGAGACAAAGGGATCGGTTCCCATGATCTCCATGCCGAAGCCGCGCGCACGTTTGGCCACTTCAAGGCCGATGCGGCCCAGGCCCAGAATGCCGAGAGTTTTGCCGCGCAATTCGGTGCCTTGCAGATTTTTTTTCTCCCACCTGCCTGCGTGCATCGTGGCGTTGGCCGCAGGCACTTTGCGCGCCAGCGCGATCATCAGGCCGATGGTCAGTTCGGCGACGGCGACGGCGTTGGCGCCCGGCGTATTCATGACCACGATGCCGCGGCGCGTCGCAGCCTCAGCGTCAATGTTGTCAACGCCCACGCCGGCGCGGCCGATCACGCGCAGTTTTGGCGCGTGCTCAAGCAGCGCATCGTCTACCTGAACCGCGCTACGGACGACGAGCGCATCCGCATCGGCCAGCGCTGCCGGCAAACCGTCGGGCAGTTGGTCGTGCGTCTTCACATCCCATCCGGGCTCGCTCGCAAAAACGGCCAGTGTGGCCGGAGAAACTTTTTCCGCCAGTACGATCTTCATGGCTGCTCCCTTGTCCGCCGCGGCGGACGCGCTTATGTACTCGTCAAAGCGAATGCCCTGCTGATCGCAGAGCAGGTCGAACATGCGCATCACCGCCGCGTGCGGCTTGCCCTCGCCGCGCTCGTATTTGGTGAGCGAGTTGGGATGCACCCCCAGCCGCTCCGCCATTTCGTATTGGTAGAGATCGAGCTGCTTGCGCGCGATGAGCAGCTTTTCTCCGAAACTAAGCTCTGTCATGAACCCTCTTCCGCGAGCCTGCGGAGTTAGCGGAGTTAGCGGAGCTTTGAAAACCACGTCCGCCGTTTGTGCTAACCCCGCTAGCACGTGCGGAGCGCGGCTAACAACGCGAACTCCGCTATTGCTTCACTGCTTTCGCATACACTTCCTGCGCCGCGGCGACGGCCTGTCCGAAGTTCACCGGCAGCCCGAGATTGTCCTTGGCGATATGCTCCATGGCGCCGAGAAGCGCGATGGTGTCGAGATAGTCGAAGAAGCCGAGGTGCGCGACGCGGAAGATTTTGCCCTGCATCTCGCCCTGGCCGTTGGCGGCAATCAAAGCAAACTTTGCCTTAAGCGCCTTGACCACAACGCCCGAATCCATGCCCTCCGGAACGGCGACAGCCGTTGCCGCCGCTGCCGGCGCGGTGGGCGCGAAGAGCGTAAAGCCGAGAGACACAAGGCCGGCGCGCGTGGCTTCGGCGTTGACCTGCGCGTTGTCAATCAGTGCGATGCGGCCCTTTTCGAGATCGCCGCCTGCTTGCCCGGCGATGTAGTCGAGCGCGGCGCCCAGCGCGGCAACAAGCGCCACGGCCGGCGTATAGGCGCTTTCCCCCTTCACCGCATTCTTCCGTTCCTTGCGCAGGTCGAAGTAGTAGCGCGGATTCTTCGTCGTCTCCATCGCTGCCCAGGCGCGATCGCTCACGCTCAGATAGGCGAGGCCGGGAGGAATCATGACGGCTTTTTGCGAGCCGCCGATGATCACGTCAATGCCCCAGCCGTCGACATCGAAATGCGTGGTGCCGAGGCCGGTGATGCCGTCGACCACGAGCAGCGAGTTCGGCGCAAGCTCGTCGCGCAACTTCGCGATCGCCTGGATGTCGTGGCGCACGGCGGTCGAGGTTTCGGTGGCCTGCGTGTAAATTACTTTGTACTCGGGTTTGAGCGCGGCGCGAACCGTTCCCAAGTCAAAAGTCTGCCCGTAGGGGGCGGTCACCACGTCTGGCTGACAGCCGAAGGCCTTCGCCAAGCCCGTCCAGCGCTCACCGAATTTACCGGCGGTGAGCACCAGCACCTTGTCGCCCGGCGAAGTCAGGTTTGAGACTGAAGCCTCCATGGCGCCGGTGCCGGAGCAAGCGAGAAGCAGCACATCGTTTTTGGTGCCGACGAAGATCTTGAGCTGCGCGAGAACTTTTTGAAAGAGAGCACGGAACTCGGCGGTTCGGTGGTGCATGTCGGCGGCGGCCATGGCGAACTGGGCTGCAGGAAGAAGAGGGGTTGGACCGGGAGTAAAAAGACGAGTTTTACGGATCATGATTTTCCTCGTTTTGGACCGGATTTGAGGCGAAACCGAGACAATCACATAATACACAGTTTTGTGGTTTTTGTGATTAAACGTTGTGGAAAAATCGAAGAAAGGAGCCGGATTTGGGGCCGCGTGGGTCAAGTTTGTCGAATATGGCCCCATTTTGGCCCTGAAGTTCCAGGATCTGTACAATTCTTCTTTGGGCGGGTGTGTTTGGAGTCTGCTCCCAGCGGGAAGCCGGCGGGGCAGTAGAGACAGAATTTAGGAGCGAACAAAGAATGACCGACGCAGGCGAACTGGAAGCCCTTGTAAGCCAACAGATTGTGACCGCGATGAAGGCGCACGACGCCGAGCGCACACAGACGCTGCGGCTGATCAAGAACGCGCTCAAGAACAAGGCGATCGAAAAGCGGGCCGCGCTGACCCAGGCCGAGAGCGAGCAGGCGCTCGCCACCATGATCAAGCAGCGGCGCGATTCGATTGAGCAGTTTGCCAAGGGCAACCGCCAGGATCTGGTCGACAAAGAGCAGGGCGAGATCGTGGTAATCGAGGAGTTCCTGCCCAGGGCGTTGGACGAAGCCGGCCTGGCGAAGCTGGTCGCGGAGGCGATCGGCGAGCTGACTGGAACGCTGGGACACAAGCCGACGGTGAAAGAGATGGGCCCTGCAATGAAGGCCGTTCAGGCGAAGCTGCAAGTTGCGGGACTCCGCGCCGATGGGCGCCTGGTGAGCGAATTGGTCAAGAAACAGTTAGCCGGCTAGCTGGCCGAACGCAACAAGAGCTTATTCCCTCGCTTGCATCTCGCCCTGACCCCCGAAGACTATTCGACCCCGCGCCGAAACTAATCCCCTCAGATTGGGTTCCTTGTGTAAGCCCTCCCCCCGGGCCGCCGGATTCCATTTCCATGCACGAATGGGATCCGGCATTTAGAAGGCCTCGGAATGGACTGAGAGGGACCATGAATCCCGAAACGAACCTGCACGCTTCTCCCTTGGAGTTGGTTTCTCCCGAAATCAACCCGCCGCTTCGCCCATCGGTTTCCCACGCACATTCTGCGCCGCGGAGAACGAGTGCGTTTTGGCTGATTCCGTGCGCGGCGCTGGCACTGCTGGCGCTCGTCTTGGCGGCGGACGCCCTCGGTCAGAAACCGCACCCTGGGGTGCCCTATTATGGCCCCGACGCCAACAATCCGAATGGCCAGGCCACCCAACAAAATCCGCAACCCGCACCGCAAAGTGGATCCACACAGTCGCAAGTTCAGTCGCCGCAGGTGCAGCTGCCGCCTGTTCAGCAACCGCAGTATTCTGCACCGCCGCAAAGTTATCCCGACCCGCAGCAGACTAACGCGGCCCCTCCGGACCAGCAGCCGCAAAACGCTCCACAACAGCCGCAGTACGCACCGCAATATTCGGCTCCGCAGCAACCGAACTCTCAGCCTTACGCCTCGCAGCCGTATCCTGATCAGCAGGCGAACGGCGAGCAGGCGCCGCCCTACGCGCAGCCGGACCAGAGCCAGGCTCCAGCACCTATTCAATCGCTCAGCGCACAGGATCTCGAACAGCTTCTTGCGCCGATCGCGCTTTATCCGGATTCGTTGGTTGCGCAGATTCTCGCCGCATCAACGTATCCCGCGGAAGTGGCTATCGCCGACCAGTGGGTACAGCAGATGCGCGCGGCGGGCTACGGCTCACCCGATCAGATTGCGGCCGGCGCCAATGCGCAGAGCGGCTGGGACCCAAGCGTAAAGGCGCTCACAGCGTTTCCTGACGTGCTCGACATGTTGAACCACGACCTGGAGTGGACGACTAACCTTGGGAATGCTTATTACAACCAGCCGCAGGATGTGATGCAGACCGTGCAGGTTTTGCGCCAGCGAGCTGAGCAAGCCGGCAATTTGCAATCGACTCCGCAGGAAGATGTCGAGAACGACCAGGGATACATCGATCTCGCTCCCACGAATCCGCAGTTCGTTTATGTGCCCACTTACAATCCGTGGGCTGTTTACGGACCTCCCATCGCGCCCTATCCCGGCTTCTCGTTCGTCGGAGCGCTGGGCAACTTCTTTGGCGGCGTTCCCATTCAATATGGACTCTGCTTCGCACTGGGAGCGTTCGATCGCATGCCATTTGGCTGGCTCGCGTGGGGCCTGGATTGGCTGGGCCATGCAATTCTATTTGACCACTCCGGCTACTACACGCACAGCAGAACAGTAGCCGATTGGGGTTTGCCGCGCGGCGGACCACGCGCTTACGGTCGCGGCGGTTCGACCTACGCGCGCGGCGGCTCGTGGGGCATGCGCGGAAATACCTATCAAGCGAATGGCGGGCGGGGATACAACCAGCGCGGCACTTATCAGCGCGGCGGATGGACCAACAATGCTGGTGTACGGGGCGCTGAATCCTACAATCGCTCCGCGCAGGACTACGCGCGCGCTGAGCCGCGGCAGAATTACGGATACACCCGCCCGGCGATGCCTTCGCAGCAGGCTTATAACCGCATGCCGGAGCAGAACTACGGTTATCGCCCGCAAACCTACCCGAACCGCGCGCAGACTTACATGAATCGCGGATACGAAACCGGGCCGCAAAGTTATAGCAATCCAAGCTCAAGATACGGCTACACGGGCCGGTCTAATTATGGATACAACGGGCCGCAGAACTATGCCACAAGGCCAAGCTTCGGTTATTCCAATCCCTCGCAAGCCTATCGCACGCCACAGAACTACTCTCGCGGATATTCGAGCCGGTCGTACCAGAACTACGGCAACGCGATGGCGCGGAATGAACGTTCCGGCGGATTCCATCCCTTCGGTGGCGGAGAGCCAAGATCATTCTCCGAGCGCGCTCCCAAGTATTCCTACAAGGCGCCGAAGAGTTTTGGCGGAGGGCGCCAGAGCTTCGGAGGCGGGCACGAGAAAGCACCGAAGATGAGCCACTCCAGCGGCGGCGGGCGGCGCCGCTAGGCTCCGCTGCCTCCAGGCAAACAAGAGAGCCCGGGATCCGCCGCATAATAGGGATACTTTACTCAAATCCACTAAGGTCGGTGTCGGGCGCAGGATACCCGAGCACTCGGCACATCGCCACGATTTGGCCCTTGTGATGGAAGGCATGGGTCAAGACATGATGGATGATGAATGCTGGAGTGCGAACCTGGGTGTCTCCATCGGGAAAACGAAGCTCCGTGTTGGCGTTCAATTGTTCATTCGTGAGGCCTGACAAATAGGCCAGAGTCTGTTCACCGATTTCGCGCTGCAAAAGCCTCGCGTCAGCGACCGTGGCGCAGTTGGTTAGTTTCCGATCGCTGTAGGTCAATCCCTGGAGCGAGTGAATCCAGAACCCTTCGCAGTTGAAGACGTGGATCACCTGTTCGCGGAGCGTAGGAGATCCGAAACCCAGAGTTTCCTTCGTGTAAGCACTTGCGGGGATTGTGGACACGTGGTCGAGCACACGCGTGAGGCAAGCATGCGTCCGGGAGTGGAATTGTCGAGTGCCATCAACGGTAAACACCAGAACCTCTCGGAACCGACGGCGCGGTTTTAGTGCAGTTCCCGGAATTCGAGCACGGGGAGGAACAGAATACACCGAGGTCTTTAAGCATCGCAAAAATGAATGCGCGATGAATTCCCGACGGGCCGCATGGACCGGAGCGGTCCGGAGGCTCTAACATTGACTCTCGGCAAGGTCATATTCGGGCCCTGACTTGGTGGGTCAATGAAATTCCCCGGCACCCTCAAACTGCTGGCTGTCTGCTTTTTTTGCGCGTTCGCAATTTCGCGTGCCGGCGCGCAGGGGCCGCCTTATCAAACCGACGACCCCGTTCCCGTTGACCTGCACCACTATGAGTTCTACATCTTCGGCGGCGTCGACGGCACAACCGCGGAGATCGACTCCACCGGGCCGGCGTTCGAATTCAACTGGGGCGCGTTGCCGCGCGTGCAGTTGCATGCCATCTTGCCCTGGGGCGTCGCGGCGCCGTCAAACAGTCCTGTTTATCTGCCGGGCGGGTCGGGACCTGACGCCTTCGGCCTCACCGACATGGAACTGGGCGCGAAGATTGCGTGGATCAAAGAAACCAAGCACTTTCCGCAGATCGGCAGCTTCACCATGTTCGAAATGCCCACCGGCAGCTTCGACAAGGGCCTCGGCGTTGGAAAAGTCTGGTACAAGCTGCCCATCTGGCTGCAAAAAAACGAAGGCAAATGGCTCTTTGACGGCGGCGGAGGTTACCAGGTGGTTCCGCAGACGGGCTATCGCAACTTCCCCTACACGGGTTGGCTGATCAAGCGCGAACTGAGCGAGCAGTGGGAGATGGGCGCGGAAGTTTTTGCGCATGGCGCGGAGGGATTCGCGGCGGCACAGACGCAGGCGTCGACGATGATCGATGTTGGAGGCTACTACCACTTCAAGCGCAACACCAACGAGCAATTCCTCTTCTGCTATGGCCACTCGGTCGCCGGACAAACTGAGAATTACGTTTACGTGGGCATGTATTGGACATGGGGCAAGGATGCGAACAAGGACGCGCCGGACAACAAGAACACGCCGGGAGCGACTCTGCTTTTCCCGGCGCCGCCAAATAGAAACGGACTTTGACATCTCGCAGATGCACCGTTCGCATCGCACGCAGAAAGGACGGCTCAAATGGAGATCAGCGTACGCGGTCTTTGGACAATGATCCACGGAATGGGCTTCGGCGCGCTCTATCTGATGGCCTGTTCCGGCGCGCTCGTCGAGCTCTATCGCCGATACAGCTCGCCTCTCGGGCCTGAAATCAAAGAAGCGGACGAACGGTTCATGCGGATCTACTTGACCGCGATGGCCGTACTCGCATGGCTCGCCGTGCTCACTGGCGCGTATGTCATTTATCCGTGGTATCGGGCTGTGCCTCCGCCGGGAACTGCGAATCTGGCAGCCTTTCCGCAACGCCTGCTGATGTCGAGCCCCTCCACCTCCGCCTGGCACTCGATTGGCATGGAATGGAAAGAGCACGTGGCATGGCTCGTGCCCATCTCCATCACCATGGCGGCCGCGGTCTTTTCTCAATATCGCCGCAGTCTGAGAGTTCATCCGGAGCTTCGCGCCGCGGTGCTTGGCTTTGTCTGGGTCTCGCTTCTGGCCGCAGGCATCGCCGGCTTCTTCGGAGCCATGCTCAACAAGAATGCGCCGGTTATGGGCGGCCCGACGATAACGATCGTCGAAGGAGGGCAAAAGTGAGCGCTCAAAACGCAGCCAGCACTCCGCGGGCGATGATGAACCCGAATGGCGCGGGCTCGGCAGCCGTGCTTGCCGCCGGCATCGGCTCGCTCGCGGTTGCGGTCTTCGCTATCCTGGCCGACAAAGCCGCCGCAATCAAGACCCTGATGAACTTCTACAAGCCGACCGGCCCGCTCTCCGGTGTAACAACCTGCGCGATTGTTGTCTGGTTGGCCGTATGGGCTCTGCTTCACTGGTTGTGGTCGCGGCGGAATGTCGAAGTGGGCCGCGTCACCATTGCGGCGTTCATCCTTCTCTTTCTGAGCTTGCTGCTTACGTTCCCGCCCATTGCGGACTTGTTCTAGCCTGGTTACGCACCCCACTGCGGTCCCGGGAGATCGTGTAAAAAGAAAACGCCGGAGCCAGCATAGAGCCGGCCCCGGCGATTGTTTGATGGTGCGTTTCACTTACTGCCAGGCTGCGGTTGTCATGTCGGTGAAGTTGAGCCCGTCAATGTGACGCGCGATCAGCACCACATTGCCGTTCGTCGGGTTCCTCAGCAACAGTCCAACCACACGGATTTTCGTTCCATCGGCTATGTCATTGAATGCGCCAAAGCCATAACGGAAGTCGCAATCCGGGCCCAGATACACGGTGATCGTCTCCGGAATCAGAACTCCGGCAAAACCGTTCACCTGCATCTGGAAGGTGCCGTTGGCCGAACTCTGACTGCCCGCCACCACCGTGCCATTAAAGCCCCAGTTGCGCAGGTGAATGCGCTTTACCGTGACATTGGAGGCACTCGCTGCTCCGGTCGCCGGTCCGCCCATCGCAATGTCCTGTCCCGCCACAAGCGAGCTGGAGTTGAACAAGAACTCGGTGAGCGGGTTATGCGCCCAGTAGATGAAGTACTTTTCACTGCCGCTCAGGTTCACCGTCGCGAGCTGGCCAAGCGTGAGGCCCGTGTTCGTGGGCTCAAGGCCGCGCACATACAAGTCAAAGCTGGTGGCAGCGCCGGTAGCCGGCGGCGGCGGGTTCACATACGTGATCTGGCCCGTCGCATAGAAGCCGCTATCGGTCAGGATCGCAACTTCGTCAGCATCGAGTGTTTGCGTAGCCGGGTCAAGTTGGCCCGAGACCTGCACGATGGCATTGGTGCCATCCGTGGCGAGCGCGTTAAGGCTCGAATCGCCGTCCCATTCCGTTTGTCCATTCACATTGATCGTGAAGTTTTCGCCATGCGGTCCCTGCACGACGAATGACTGGCCGGTCTGGTTCACGCTCACGACACCGGCGACGAACTCATCGATGTAGCCGCCCTTGTCAGTGTTCTTGACGGTGGCCACGTCGAATGTTGGATTCACATCGCCGTTGATCGACCCGCCAGGCGCCGCAATCGACTGCGCGAGGTCGAAGTCAATGCGCAGGCCAACAGGCGCGCTCGCGGCCGAAATGACGAGCGGGTTGGTGAGGTTGATCGTCACCGATGTGCCGGTTGTGGATGGCGTGCTCCCGTTGGTATACGTAACAGGCATCGTCGAGATGCTGGGCGGGGGAGTGGTCGTATTCAGGTAGCCGATGGTTCCTGCGCCCAAGTCAATCGTGACGCTGCCATAGGTGCCCGTCGGCACGGCATTCATATCGAGGAGGGTTTGCAGGCCGTTATAGCGAGCAAAGTCGACGGAGGGTGAGCCGCTGATCATCGAGACCGGCGTTCCGCCGCCCGTTGGATTCAAGTAAACGTTGCTGACCGTGACGTTGAACGAAATGACCGAAGCCATCGGAGCATCGGTGCCAACCACAAAGGCTGAACCTGTCTGGGTTTGTGTTCCGGTTCCGGTGCCGACCATCGCGCTGGTGCAGCCCGCGACCGCCAGCACGGCAGCGGCGACTGGAACGAGCGCTAGCCTCATGAGCATTTTGCATGTCTTGGGGGACATATTGGGTACGTCGCTTTCTGCGGGCCACCATGCTTTAAAGTGAACACGCGCTGAGTGAGCTCGTCTTGCTGGTCTCACTCCAAGGAACGCCGCTCAGATTGCGAGCCGATGCGGGATGAATCCAAAGATGCATCTGCAGGGACTCCACAAAACTGAACGGGGAAAAATAAGTCGTTCCAGAGCGTGCTCGCACGGAGCCATCGCCTAAATTTAACTGCGGCGGCCTGGCCTTGATTTGGCCAATTACTGCCGTCGAGTAGGTAGACACGAAGCGATTCAAGTAAGTTGTGGGGGGATGCAAAAAAAGTTTCAACAACCTGCGCAGTGCGTGTTAATCACCCAGTTACCACGGTAACAAAACAATGATCCGTATGACTTAGTCGATCATTTCTGCGGGAGGGATATGTGAATTTGCTGGAAAAGTTCCCTTCAGAAAACCTCTGAGCGCACTCCTTCGGGGATGGGCGCATGCTTCAGCAGGCCCAGCTCTCCGGCCAGGCGTTCCAGCTTGGCTCGCGTGGCCGCAGTGGGAGGCACCAGAGGCAATCGCAGTTGATCGCCACATCTTCCCATCAGGCTCAGGATGGTCTTCACTGGCGCGGGATTCGACTCCCAGAAATTCGCATCGAGCAGCCGCGAAAAACGACGCTCCAGCTCTCGAGCCTCGTCCCAGTTGTTGTTTAGCGCAGCGCGAATCATTCGCGCCATCTCCGCCGGCGCCTCGTTGGACGCAACGCTGATGAGCCCGTGCGCGCCGGTAGCGATTGCCGCCAGCGCCAGGTTGTCGTCGCCCGAGAAAATCTTGAAACCGCGAGGCATGATGTGCGAGAGCTCTGCAAACTGCGTCAACTTGCCACTGGCTTCCTTGATGGCCTCAATGTTCCTGGCCGCCGCGGCCAGCCGCGCCACGGTTTCGGGTTCAAGGTTCGCCGCCGTGCGGCCCGGCACGTTATACACGCAAACAGGGAGCGGATCGACTTCCCGCGCCAGCGCAAGAAAGTGCTGAAACTGCCCCTCCTGCGTGGGCTTGTTGTAGTAGGGATTGGCCGAAAGCACTGCCGCGACGCCCGGAATGCGTTTGAGATGCGCCGCCAGGCGAACAAGCACGCGCGTGGAGTTGTGGGTGCAGCCCGCCCAAACGGGAACGCGTCCTGCGGCCGCGTCGATCACCAGACGCACAACGCGGAGCCACTCATCCTCGTCCAGCGTCGCCGCTTCGCCGGTCGACCCGCAGGCCACGATAAAATCGATTCCCGATTCGATCTGCCAATTTACCAGCGACCAGAGCGCGGGCTCGTCGATCGATCCATCCGCCCTGAACGGCGTCACAATTGCGGTACCGCAGCCTATCGTTTCCATGACAGGTCAAGTTTATAACGGCATGCTGCGGCTAATATGAACAGGCTTCAGCAGGCTCGCGACCAGTTTCGCGCGGAATTGCTGCGATCGATGACTGAAACCGCGATCGCTTTACTGATTCAGTCGATGGAATGCGTACGAGGCCGCGATCGTGGGTTGCGATGGCGCAGGTCTCAGAGCTGATCGAAGATCTCGCGGAACTCCCAGGCGCCCGATTTTCCGGCCAACCATTCCGCTCCGCGCACAGCGCCCAGGGCGAACCCGCGCCGCGAGTGCGCATCATGCCGCAGCTCGAGCGTGTCGCAATCGCTGGCGGCGCGAACGATGTGCTCGCCCTTGGCATCTCCCACGCGGTGCGACTCGATGGGAACTTCAATCCCCGGACGCGCCGTCAGAATGATTTCCTTCAGCGTGAGGGCTGTGCCGGATGGCGCATCGAGCTTCGTAACATGGTGCGTCTCGTCGACGGAAAACTTGTAGCCTTCGAGCTTTGCCAGCTCCGCCGTCAATTGAAATAACTTTTGCACGCCGATGGAAAAATTGGTGCCGTACAAAAGTCCGCCGCCGCGCTGAGCGGCAAGCGCCTTCATCTCTGCGAGCTTGGCGTACCAGCCGGTTGTGCCGACAACGATGCGGCCTCCAAGGGCCAGGACCGCGCGCATGTTCTCAACGGCAGCCTCGGGCGCTGTGAAGTCCACAACCACGTCCACGCCGGCCAGATTCGGCGCGGTCAAAGCTGACGCGCGCGCATTCTCGTCAACGTCGAGCGCACGCACGCCGTGGCCCCGCTCCCGCGCTACTTCAGCGACGAGTGTGCCGGTTTTTCCCTTGCCAAGCACAAGAATCAGCATGAAACTCAGCTCCTGGCTGCTAGCTTCCAGCTAAAACAATTGGCAACAAGCCTTCGATCCGTCGCTCCCGTCAACTCCGCCGCGGTCATTGCATATAACTGGGTTCCGCACGACAATGCTAAAAGCTAGGAGCTAGAAGCTAGAAGCTGCTTTCTCGCTTCCACGTCGAAGATCGCCGGGTCGGGTTCTTTGAAAAACGCAGCGTGCAGCGACCGCACCGCTTCGTCGGCGTCGTCTTCTTCGATCATAAAGCTCATGTTGATTTCGCTGGCCCCCTGCGAGATCATGCGCACGTTCACGTGGCGGATGGCGTTGAAAACCTGCGCGGCGATGCCGTTCTGTCCGCGAATGTCTTCGCCGACCATGCACACCAGCGCTTTTTTCCCTTCGAGTTTCACGTCGGCCATCTTGCCCAGGTCGGCGGAGATCGCGGGCAAGCTCGCATTCGAATCCACAGTGAGCGAAATGCTCACTTCGCTTGTCGAGACCATGTCCACCGGGCACTTGTGCTTGTCGAAAACGGCAAACATTTTGCTCAGATAACCGTGCGTCATCAGCATACGGCTGGCCACAATGTCGATGATGGTCAACTTCCTCTTCACCGCAATCGATTTGAATGGGCTCTTGCAGTGCGGCGCCACCGA
>Ga0181520_10004067_pt1 | contig 24962 bp, 17 predicted proteins | sample PEATcosm2014_Bin_29_FD_132451 | JGI IMG/M metagenome (GOLD analysis project Ga0181520, IMG submission 132451) | Peatland microbial communities from MTU Mesocosm Facility, Houghton, MI, USA - PEATcosm2014_Bin02_30_metaG | ecosystem: Environmental > Terrestrial > Soil > Wetlands > Peat | place...
AGGCTTTCCTCATTGGCCCCAATGTTTGCCCGGTCAGACGCGAGTTGCTCGATCGCGTTTTTGGTATCCGTGACCGCCGCCACCGCTCCGGTGATGGACGTGATGTCGTCGCCGGTGGCCGTGGTATAGGTGGTGTTGCTGTTCAGGTTGATGCCCGACATGGCGAACGTGTCGCCGTTCGGATCGGTGGTGACGTTGAGCGTGGTGCCGTCGAACAGACTGACGCCGTTGAACGACTGCGTGGACACGTTGTTGACGTAGTCGCCAAGGGCCTTGTACTCCTGCTGGTACAACGCGCGGTCGCTGGTGGTTTTGGTGACGTCCTGCGCCTCCACAGCCAGTTCGCTCATGCGCGAAAACGCCGTGTTGACCTGTTGCAGATAGCCATCCTGGGTCTGGCTGAACGACGTGGCGTCTGAAACGTTGTTCGAAGCCGCGGTGACGCGGCCCATTTCCGAGGACAGTTGCATGGAGACCGCCAGCCCAGCCGGATCATCTGCTGGCGAGGTAATCTGGGAACCAGAGGACAGGCGTTGCAGGGACAAGGTTAAGGCAGACGAGGACCGCATCAGCTGCGCTGCAGCATTCTGCGCCGATATGTTTGTATTGATGACCATAATAACTCTTTCCGTGAGTCGCCCCGGGAGGGGCACTTTGATTTGCGCGACATCCATGTCGCGGGTGCTTCATTTAAGGGCGAAACACCGTTGTTCCCCGTCAGCTCTTGCAGGCTGCTGACCGCCTTGTCTTGCGACAACACCTTCATCGGAAAAAATCCCCGCGACTTAAATTTTCCTTGTAAAAAAATTGCGGGTGCGCGATGGACAAATCCGCCGCCATGCCCCAATATAAATTTGCGCGACGGTTTTTTGCGCGACAGTTCCCCATGAAATCAGACGCACCACTTCATGCCCATGATACCGGCCGGGGACAGGCTTCCGCCCACCCGGCCCTGCCGGTCGGCGAATCATTGCCGGACGCGCTGTTTGACGGACTGCCCGGCATGGCCTATCGCGCGCGGGCCGACCGCGCCCGCACCATTGAACTCGCCAGCGCCGGCGGCCAGGCCTGGCTGGGTTTGAAACCCGATCACAAACCCTTTCAACTGGCGCCGCTGATTCATCCCGACGACCGCGACCAGGTGCTGGAAGTGATCAAAACCGCGGTGGAGGAAAATCATGCCTTTGCGGTTGAGTACCGCATCCGCCACGCGAACGGCGCCTGGCGCACGATCTGGGAACAGGGCCATCCCGTCCGCCACAGCCAGCAGCCCGCCGTGCAGGGCCTGTTACTGGATGTCACCCACCGCCTCCAGCGTGAACAGGCCCGGTTGCGGGCCGAATTCCGGCTGCTGCAAACCCAAAAATTCCACGCCCTCAACGAGCTGGCCGGCGGCGTGGCGCACGAATTCAACAACCTCATCGCCGGCATCCTGGGCAGCGCCGAACTCCTGGTCATGGATTTGCCCGCCGGCCACCCCGGCCACGACAGCCTCCAGCAAATTTTTGAGGCCAGCAATCTGGCCCGCGATTTCGTTCACCGGCTCCGGGCGCTCGGTCAACGGCCCACGCCGGAATTCAAGCCGGTGCGGCTGCAGCCGGTCATCGAAGAGTGTCTCCAGATCCTGCGCAACATTGTTCCCGCCAAGGTGGAGTTGCACACCCACATCAGCGCCGACTGCCCCAGGGTCAACGCCGACGCCGCGCAAATTCATCAGGCCATCCTGGACCTTTGCCTCAATGCCTGGCAGGGGCTGGCCGACCGCCGGGGACATATCAAAATCTCCCTGGAAAACTGCCCGGCCAGCCGGCCGACCGCCGGCGCGACCGGCTTCCGGCAACCAGGACCACACGTTTGCATCACCGTGCAGGACGACAGCCCGGGCCTGGAAAAAACCGCGCGGGACCATGTGTTCCATCCGTTCCGGAGCCAGCGTTCCGGCGGCAAGAAAATCGGCCTGGAACTGTTTCTGGTGCGCGAGACCGTGCTGGCGCATCAGGGGGAAATTGTTTTGGAGAGCGAACCGGGCCACGGCCAGACGTTTCATATTTATCTGCCCGTGGCGGGAGAAAAATAAAACCGCCGCCCTGGGAGCAGGCGGCGGCGCTTGCGGAAACGGGCCGGGCGCTTACTGGGCGGGTGGCGCATTCGTCCCCGCCGGAGCACTCTTCTTCGTCCCGCCAATCTTTACCACGGTGGCGTTGAGCTTGCCGGCGTCATCTTTTTTATAAGAACCCCGGACCATCGCTCCCGCAGTAATGTCGGCGAAGACCGCCGGCTGGCCTTCCTTGCTGATTTTGGTCTGGGAGGTAATGGCTATCGTCATGGCGCCGACCGTGAAGGTCATGGCCGCCGGATCCACGGAGGCGACCTTGCCGTGGAAGGGCAGGCCATGTTTCTTGGGCACGGGATTTTCCGCCGCCGGGGCGTTGGTGGAGTCCGCCGCCCGGCTGAGGGCCGGGGTGGCGACCAGCGCGGCGGCAAGGAAGGCGAAACAGGTTAGGGTGGCTAATTTGTTTTTCATGGTTTTTTGTTCTTTTAGTTGTTTGCGTTGTTCAACCGGTCAGACCAAATTTCCCGACTCAAAGTTTCAGAAAATCACCAGGCGCCTTCAGTCAGCATTTCCGTGATGTTCTGCGCCACATCCTCCGCGAGCAGGGGCAGGGCCTCCCGCTCGGCGCTGGCCAGATCGTCGCCAATGTGGACAAACGTGTGACCTTTTACATCCTTGTCCAAAATCAATTTGCCGGAAAGACGGTCGCGCGCGGTGACATGCACCATCAAATCCACGCGGTAATTTTCCGGCGTGGTCACGTCGGTGTTCAAAAAGCCGAGTCCCTGCCGGGTATATTGGCGGATGATGCCGGTGACGATGATGTCGCCCTGGCCGTGGGTCGCCAGATGGTAGGTGGCGTCGGTCTGCAAGCGTTCGCGCAACGACTCGGTGATGGAGTCGCCGAGCCGCGGCTGAAGCGTCTGGTTGTTGAAGGGCTGGACCTCGATGGATTTTGCACCGGCCCGCGCGCCGTTGACGGGGCCAAGCTGGTAACCGGCGCAGCCGGCCAGGGCCAGGGCAGCGAGGCACGGAAGAAAATAATTCCACGCGCGCATTTTTTATTTGCCGGTCGTCGCCGACGCCAGCCGCGGTTTCAGGACGTCAATGCGCTGCCGGGCCTGCGCGGCCAGGGGGGAATTGGCGTCCAGTTGCAATACGGCGTTGTAATACACCACGGCTCCGGCCCACTTGTGGGCGTGCTCGTAAAATTTCGCGATCTGGAAATTGCCCTGCACCTGTTCGGCCTTCAGTTTGGTCATGGCCTTCTGGGCATCGGCCACGCGCTGGTCATCGGGAAAGAACGTGATGAAGTCGGTGTAGGCGGCGATGGCCTGGGCGGCGGCGCCCTGATCATACTCCGCGGTATCGGCCTGTTTTTCCCAGGCGAGGCCGGCGCGATACATGGCATCGGCGGCGATGGTCGGCTGGTCGTGATAGCGGTCGGCGGCGGTGTCGTAGGCCTTCACGGCCTCGGCGTAATCCTTCTGCTTCTCGCGCGCCGCGCCGATGCGCAACTGGGCGTGGGGCGCGACATCACTATAGGGACCGCTGTTGACAATTTTGCCATACAGCTTGGCGGTCTCGTCCATGGAGGGATACAGGGGAATCAGGTTCCACAGCTTGAACCATTCGCCGTCGAGAAAGCGGTTGGCGATTTCATACTGGCGCCAGAGCACTTCGTTGTACTGGCCGCTCTTGGGATATTTTTCGATGATTTTCTGGTAGGCATTGAAGGCGGCCTCGTCCTTGTGTTTCATCTCAAAACAGCGGCCCACGAGATAGGCGGCGCGCGGGGCGTAGTCGGACAAGGGCCAGACCCGCAGAACGCGATTGGCGGCGTGCATGGTGATGGTGTAATCCTTGTTGGTAAAAGCCTGCTCGGCCACGTCCAACTGCTCCTTGGCGCGCGGGCGCTGCCACTTGGCCGTGGCCCCGGCAGACTCATAGTACCAGCCCTCGCCGGGCACAAATATCAGTGGCGCGGGCGAACGTGAAGGCAACAACACGATCACGGCCAGCAGCAAAATCCAGATTCCAAACCGAAGCTTCATGCGCGCACGTTAACGGCCAATTTTCACCAAGTCAAAGCCAATTCAACCACGATAAACCACCAGTATCCCGTAGTCGGTCATGATCTTCTGGACCCCGACGTCGAACTGTTCATAGACAACGATGTGGGTGGCGACGATGTTTGACTCGCCGACTTCACATAAAAACGCGGTAACTTTGTCATCGAACAGGTCGTGGCCGTTTTCGATGCAGGCGGCGCGGCGGATGGTGCGAATGCGCAGGCGCTTGCCGGAGCCTTTTTGCACGACTTCCAGCGGCGGCTTGGCTTTGCCGATGAGCGACTCGACCGGCTTGTCATGCACCGGGACTTTGAGGTGCAATTCCACCTTGGCCGCCGCCGACGTGTTGATGGCGCTTGGGGCGGAAACCGGCGCGACGGGCAGGGAGCCGGTGGTAACCTTGCCGGGAGCGGCGGGAATGGTGATGGTCTCGCCGCATGAGGGGCACTCAATTTGCGAGCCGGCGCCGGACTGGTCCACCGCCAGTTCCTGATCGCAGTTCGGACAGTTGAAAACGATGTCCATAATTGGAAGGATGAGTTCCTCGCCAGCGTAAATGCAGGCGGCGCCGTTAACCAGAAAATAATGCAGGTTCCGGCCCGGCGAAACTTGGGGGTTGAAAGTGGCAAGTTTCTTCGTGTCTTTCCGGCCCGCCAAGGGGAATTCGCGGCGTTGACGACAACCTGGCGGGGGGCATTTCGGTTTGATTCAGTTTGATTCGGTCTGAAACCCGAAGTCCGAGTCCCCGAAAACCGAAAGAAACCCGAAATCCGAATTGAGTTTTGCGCGGTTCGTGAAAAGTGCGGGTGAAATGCCGCTCCCGACTACTGATTCGGCTTTCAAACTTCTGGTTTTTGGTTTGATTCGGTCGGATTCGGTCGGATTCGGTCGGATAAATCGCCGGAAAACAGGTTTCGCGTGGCTTCAGCGTGACAACCACCAAGCACTACGCACTGGCCGCCGACTTGATCTGTGTTTTTCATTGTTTGCCGCTTGATTCAGCTTGATTGACCTTGATTTACCGTGACTGGCCTTGATTTTTGGGGGCCAAAACAGGGCTGGCGAGACGCCTGCCCTACTTTGAATGGGGCGGCCTTTCAGGCCTTGGGGACTGGGTGGGACGGTTCACCTGGACCTGCGCTCGTCGGACTCGCTTCGACCCAGGCTGTCCTGTGGCGGGCCTTCGGCCCTCGTTGCGGACGGCAGGAGCCGCCGTTTTTCCCCGCCGCCGGTCAGTCCGTTTGCAATACACGTCGTCGCATTCATCCGAGATTCTACACCTCTTCCGCCAAAAGACCACGTAGCCGCTAACAGAAAATGTCCAGGCTGTGTTTGCCACATTATCCAGCAAATTTGCCATTGTATCCACTTTGGATGACATGACATTCCACCCCAGGCGGATTATGATGCAACATATATTCGTCGCAGCCCTGTTTTTGACGCCGGCATCGCCGAACTCCTCATTCGTAACAAACAACACCGAAATTTTCAGCATGGAAAAACCACAACCGTTTAAAAAGATCGCAGCGGGTCTGGCGTGCCTGGCGCTGCTCTTATTGGTCCATCCGGCCCGGGCGCAACTGACGGTCACGGGGACCGACCAGTTGGGCGCCGTGCCGCTCACACCCGCCTGGACGGCGGCTTCGGGCAGCTTGATTGCCGGACTAACTCCGACGGTTGCCAACGGCAATTTTGGAGAATATACCGGGGCGAATGCCAATAATCTCACGAAACCGGGTATTCCGCTCACCATCTATGCCTATAGCAGCCCCCGGGCCACGAATCTTGAAGTGTGCGGCAACGACGGCACGGCGGGAACATTGCTGGTTTATACGCTGCCGGCCTCCACCTACGGATATAACATCACCAATATTACGGTCTATGGCGGATGGCAGGATGGGGGCCGGGATGCGCAGGACTATACGGTTTATTATTCCACCACGGACAATCCCGGAACGTTCATTTTGTTGACGAGTGTCAATTATTTGCCTTCCAATCCCAGCAGCACCGGTTCAGCCAACCGGGTGATCATTAATGATCTGTCGGGTGCGGCCATCGCCAAAAACGTGGCCGTCCTGAAATTTGATTTTACTTCGCCCTCGGCAGAAAATGGCGCGGTCGGCTACACCGCCATCACGGTGAGGGGAGTGGCGGCAACCACCAGCGGGTTCAACATCACGCAGATGGCCTTCAACTCTTCCCAACGCACACTGAGCCTGGCTTGGGATTCCCAATTTGGCCAGAGCTTCCAGGTCAGCCATTCGCCAACGATCAGCGGTCCGTGGACGCCAGCCGGAGCAATGATCCTGGCTGACGATATAGTGGCGGGCACGGTCGTGAACACCGGGAACAGCAACGATTTCTTCCGGGTTGAACAGTTGAGCGTGGCGGAGTCCGCAACGGGACAGCCACAGGTGATCCTGAATCCCACCAATCAAACGGTCACCATGGCCAACGGCAAAGGCGATTTGCAAATCCGTCTGAACTATGCGGGCGGCTGCAGGCTCGACCATGTGCGGGTGGATGGCAACGAAACGGTTTCTGCGCAGACCGGTGTTTCCACGGGCATCGAGGTGGATGGGAACTGGGTCACGACCCGGAGTCTGTCCGTGGCTCCCCAGGTCAACGTATCTGGAAACACGGTGACCATTAACAATATCCAGTTCGCGACGGGAGGAATTGCGGCGACCGAAACCTGGCAATTTCAGGTGAGGTCGAACAACATTCAGTGGAGCATCTCGCGAAATTACCTGAGCGGTGGCACGTTAAACGACAGCTATTTTCCGGGATGGGATTTCCTCAGCACCGGGACCTGGACAGCGGGACTGCTGGATACGGGCGGCGTGGCCTGGATGCGCCTTTTGGCCAGCGGCTCCTCGTATGGAGCGCACGCGGGCGCGGTCACTTTCTGGAATGACAACACCTGCCTGAAGATTACCCCCCAACCGGTGAGCGGGCAGTTCTTTGCTTCCCGCTTTTCCCAGCAACCATCGGGCGTCCTGTCGTTCGCGCAGTCGGTCAGCAGCCAGTCCCTCGCCACGGAGTATGCCTTGCATCGCAGCAATGGCAGTCTGGATATTTGGGCGCCCTATCAGGTCACGCCTGGAACGGTGCAAACGACCCTCACCCTGGAAACACCCGACCTGGCCACCTTCCGGTATCGCGGCTCGTTCAACGGAATAGACGGGGCGGCGGTGGGCGATGTTTTGGATACCATCGCCAGATACGGGGTCGTTGACCAGCAACTTGTGGGCGGCAATGGCTGGCTGTCGGGGTTTGTCTGTCTGAACGAACCGTTTTTTGCCGAAATGGCGCTGGCCATTGGGGACACGAATTACACGGCCAATCTGGCGACGAGCCTCGATGCGTGGCGTGATGATGCGTTGCAGACGAACGGACGCGTGTATTCCCGCTGGCATCATGACACCAGCGACAATATCGTTCCGGGCACCTACAACCCTCTGACGGGTTACTATGAGTGCGGCTGGGGATATCTGCTGGATTCAAACCCTGATTATCCCGCCGAGGTGGCCGAAGAATTCGATCTCACTGGCGACCTGTCGTGGTTGCAAGCGCACAAAGAGCCGTGTGAGCGGGCGCTCAACTGGCTGCTCAGTCGCGACACCACCGGGAACGGCCTGGTGGAAATGATGACCCAGTCCCATACGCAGGGACAATCGAGCGATTGGATTGACATCATTTGGGCGTCGTGGGAAAACGCCTTCGTCAATGCGAAGTTATACAACGCCCTGACCCTTTGGAGCGAACGCGAGACCATCCTGGGTGACACCACTAATGCCGCCCGCTTCAGCACGGCGGCGGCCAATCTCAAGCAAACCTTTATCCTGCCGATCAGTCAGGGGGGATTCTGGGACCCGACCAACGGCTGGTTTGCCTATTGGCGGGATCAGGACGGCACTATTCATGGCGACAACCTGGTTACACCGGTGAATTTTGCCGCGGTGGCATACGGCCTCTGCACCAGCAACCAGCAGCAAACTATCTTGAATGTAATTCAGACGAACATGCTTCAGGAAAATCTGTTTCATTGGCCAATTTGTTTTACGTCGTTCGCTTCCGATGAAGGCGGCGGAAGTAATTTCCCGTTTCCGAATTATGAAAATGGGGACATCTTTCTTTCCTGGGGGGAACTGGCGATCCGTGCTTACTCGCAATATAACCCTGCGATTGCGGTCTCGTATGTCAACCTGCTGCTGAACCAGTACAACAAGGATGGGCTTTCGTATCAGCGATACCTGCGAGCCAGCCAGACGGGCTCTGGTAATGATATTTTGGCGGGAAATTCCACGACGATTGTGGGGCTCTATCGCGACATCTATGGGATTCGTCCCCAGTGGGACCGGTTGCTGATTGATCCTCACCTGACGCCGGCGCTCGCCGGGACCCAGTTGAGTTATCCTCTCAGAGGTCAGACCTATGTTGTCACTTTGAATACGCCAACGACTACGGCCACGGTCAGCAATTTCACAGTCACAGCCACCACGCCGTTTGCGCTCACTGCCACGGCTGGCCAGGTTTCTTTCTGGCCGGGTTCCACCGACGGAACATCGCTCCAGACAGGCCGGCAGGCTGGCACTGCGGTGCAGTTTCAATTGCTCAACTGGAACGGCAGCCCTGTGACCAGTTGCAGTTGGACCGAATCCTCAGCCACCGCGCAAACTCTGTCCCACTCGTTGTCCGGTCTGAGTCCCGGTCTTTCGTATTCATTAAGCGTCAATGGCAGCTTCGTGCAAACGATGGCTGCAAATCTTGCGGGAGAACTTACTTTCCAGCAGGCGGTGGCCGCGGGTGTTTCCGTCACGATTTCGGTGACGTTGGCTCCATGAAAAAGGGTCAAATCCGAAGCCCGAGATTCGAAATCCGAAAGAAATCCGAAGCCCGAAAACCGAAGTAAACTGGCAGGGGATTTAGCGTTTAAAGTTTTAGTGCAGCCACAGACAAGCGGGCGTTAATTACGAGCCATGCGGCTGGAAGGCTTGGGAGCGCCGCTTGCGCCCGTGTTTTCCGCGAGGCGCGGAAAACTGCACCCGGGGCGGGTGCGCTCCCCGGGCATTTCCGCGACGCGCCCTGCCACGCTGGTTGCAAGCGAGACTATTCCACAGGTTATTTGTGACTCAGGAGAGCGTTTCAATTTTTAGTGTAGCCACAGACAAGCGGGCGTTAATTACGAGCCATGCGGTTGGAAGGCTTGGGAGCGCCGCTTGCGCCCGTGTTTTCCGCGAGGCGCGGAAAACTGCACCCGGGGCGGGTGCGCTCCCCGGCATTTCCGCGACGCGCCCTGCCCACGCTGGTTGCAAGCGAAATTATTGCGCGAACGGCACCAAATCGCCCCATTTGCAGGGCATGACGAGCGTGCTGAAGGGCATTTCCAGGAAGACGCCGCCCTCGAGCACATCGGGCTTGGTGCTTTCGCCGCGGTTCCAGAGGCCGCGCAGATAGTAGCGCACTTCACCGTCGCGACTTTCGTAGAAGGGAATTTCGGTGACAATCTGCTGGCGCGTGCCGCCGAGGCCGATGGTGTCGCCGACGGTGTATTCGATGAACCCGCTGCGGTTGAACGTCAGGCGCACGCCGGCGTAGCGGGCGAACCGGTATTTCGACTCGTTGTAAAGATGATCAAAGCCGAGGTTGACCGTGGGACCCAGCCCGAGGGCGAGCGGCTGGCAGAAGGGGCACACCGAGTTGCTCCGGGCAAACATGAGCGAGGTCCAGTGGACCCACGGCCAGGTAAAATCGGCGCGGAAACTGACGCCGTTGTCACTGCCGGGATGCGCATCCTGGTCGGTCTTGGGCAGATACTGGCTGGTGATTTCAGCGTCGGCATCGGGAATGAGCCAGCCGTTTTTGCCGGCGCTTTCCCGCAGGCCGTCGCCATAGGCATAAAATTTGGCGCCCAACGAATAGGCACTGTTGTTGTCGCCGTGGTTGATGTACTCGTAGCCGGCGCGGAAGCGCAGAAAGAAATTGGTGCTGGAGCCGCCGCCAGCCGGACTGAGGCAGCAGGAGCTGGAGCTGGTGCTGTTGGTGGTGATGGCGGTGGGATAAAAATTGGTCGGCGCGACCGGCGCGTTCGTGGGCATTTCCACCACTTCCGCGTGTCCCGGCACATTGGTTTCCGTCATCTGGATGGTTTCGGGCGCCTTGGTCGTGGTTTCGGCGGGCGGCGGATTGGTGATGTCCTGCGGGACGGCCGGGGGGACATTGGTGACGACCGGGGCCGCTTCAACGGGGGCGGGGGGCGTGTTGGTGACGTCAACGGTATTGGTGGTATTGTCCGACACCGTATTGGTTGGCAGCGGCTCTGGCGGCGGGGCCGGGTTTTTTTCCGGGGGGGTGCCTTTCTTGGCGCAACTCACGGCGCAAACGATCAAGCCGGCGAGGGCGACCGTCATCGAAAGGGGAATGGACAATTTATTAGTTTTCATGTTGCTGCACGGTTAAATCCCAACTGGCAGAGCCAATAAGAGCAGGCGCAGTGCGGAATATCAAGTAAAACTCTCGGTTCGCGGGGGTGGGAGGCGGTTTGACCTGGTCCTGGAGCAAATCGTCAGAGAGATGAAATTTGCTGGTGGAGAGTGATAAGGTAAGACCATGCCTGGCCGTAGCAAAGATGGCAACCTGCGCTTCCAAACGCACTTGTGAACGGTATGGCCGCAGCGCGGCCATTGCCACCGGCGGCTCTGGCAGGCCTGCGGGAACCTTCCCCAAAGGGCAGTTTCAGGAGCAGCGGGACAAAGTTATGTTTCAAATTCATTTAGCTGGAACACATCGTGAAAAACCCAAAAATGAAAATGACAACCAGCAAAAAACGAGCGCCTCTTGAATCAAGAAGCCGGGAAATTTAGCGCATGACCCAGCCATTGAGTTTTTCAATCATCACCCCAAGCTTCCGTCATTCTGCCTGGCTGAAACTGTGCGTCGCGTCGGTGGCTGACCAGGCGGGTGTGGAGCGGGAACACATCGTTCAGGACGCGTGTTCGGACGACGGCACGCAGGACTGGCTTCCAAAGGATGCGCGGGTGAAGGCGTTCGTCGAAAAAGACAAAGGCATGTATGACGGGGTGAACCGCGGTTTTCGACGCGCCACCGGGGACATCCTCGCGTATTTGAACTGTGATGAACAATATCTGCCGGGGGCGCTGGCAGCGGTGCGCCATTTTTTTGAGGAACATCCGAATGTGGAAGTGGCGCTGGCCGGCAGCATCATTACCGATGCGGATGGGAATTACCTGTGCCACCGCGGGCTGCTGCCGCCCAACCCGCGGCACATCTGGTATCGGTTTCCATTTCTGACCAGTTCCGTGTTCATCCGCCGTGGTGTGTTTCACGAGCGCGGAATATACTTTGACCCGCGCTGGCGCGATCTTGGTGATTTTCACTGGGTGCTGGCGCTGTTGAAAAACAAGGTGCCGATGGCGGCGTGCAACGTGTTTACCTCCACGTTTGCCGATACAGGCGACAATATGAATTGCAAGCCGAATGCCATTCGCGAGCGAATCGAGGCGGACGAGATGGCGCCGCTGTGGGTGCGCCCGTTCAAGTGGTGGTGGATTGTGAGCCACCGCCTGCGCCGCTACCGGGCGGGCCATTTCAACCTCAAACCAACCAGCTACGAGATTTACACCCGGCAAAGCCCGGAAACCCGAATCCGGTTTGACGTTCCGCAGCCCACGGCTGTGTGGTGGAACCGGCTGGCTCAACCGCCGTCCAGGGCGGTACGACGTGCTCCAGGTCAGCCTCCATTCCCGGTCGTGCCGAGATCCTAATTTGCGAGGCGGTCTGAAATCTGAAATCCGAATCCCCGAAATCCGAAGAAAGCCCGACACGCGGATTCTGATTGAGGCTTGCGCCATTCAGGTGGTGTGAGGCGTGCAAAAAATGGTTTATTACTGACCGGTTGCCTTCCCCAAGGGGAAGATTGTGAGATTCATCTGACAGCGATACCCTGCCGGCTGGAATTCATGAATGGCAACCAAAACTCCGGGGCCACGCCGGAAATCCATACGGGTTCGGCTCAGCCCAGCAAGCGTCCCAACATTCTTTGCGTGGATGACCATGAGCTGGTTCGTGATGGAATTCGCGCAATGCTGGTCAGGCAGGGCTGGGGCTGCCAATGTGCCAACGACGGTGAGGACGCGTTGCAATGGCTGACTTCCGGGGTCAAGCCGGTGGACATACTCATTACCGATCACAGCATGCCGGGGATGGGTGGCCTGGAGCTGGTGGAAAAACTGCGCGCGACGAAGTTCGCGGGAAAAATCTTGGTGCATTCGACGAGGTTGTCCGGTTCCGAGCGGGCGGCTTATCTGGACTTGGACGTGGATGCCATCGTCCCCAAAACTGGCAATCCGGAACCGCTGATCAAAGTGATTGAAGAATTGCGTCAGGGATAAAGATCTGAAAAAGCTAAAAAATAAATCTGCCATCGCGGGCCGGGGCGTGTCAGCTCTCAAAATGAGCCCGCCCATTGCGGCGACCTGCCGTGCCCGAGCGGCGGTTGACGCCGGGGAGCCTCCCCACTGCCTGGTGGACGAGAGCATTGTCTGCTGCTATCGAAGCTGGCTTTCAAGCCTGGGTTGTTTCTGCCTGCATCCGCAGCACCTCGAAATTGTTGTCCGAACATCTCCGAACATCTGAATAGGAAACAGTGTCGGTTAGGACAACTTTTTGTCGGGCTGGCTTACACTTTTGGGTTTCGATCCGGCGGCATTTTTTTTGAGCTTCAGATTTCAAATTCTCAGATTTTGTGTCCTTTGGAATCGCGCCCGCCCGGTGGCACACAAGTGGAGAAAATGCAAATGCAGCGCGCTTGAGCGGCATATTTTCAAGTGTTTTGGAGGGAGCAAACGGCAGGTCTTGGCGGTCGTTCGCCGTCGTGGCGCAAGGTGCCTGTGCGGAGATGAAAATATAACAAGTTTGACTCCATTCAATCAGGAAACTAGATTCAAGCCGATGCTGGCTGCTGAAACCAAAATCGCGGGTTCCCATTCCGAACGCGCTCCCGACGCCGATTCCGCCTGTTCCTGGAAAAGAATCATGGAATCGGTGGACCCATTTCTTCAGGACGTGACGCAACAACTCATGCGTCAGGCCCATGATTTTGACCCGCAAATTGTACCCTACGCCGAATACGTGCTGAATAATGGCGGCAAGCATTTGCGCCCGGCGCTGGTGGCGCTGGCGGCGGGCTGCTTTGGCCGGCCCAAAGCCGCGCACGTCAAAGCCGCAGTCATCATTGAAATGATCCATCTGGCGACGCTCATTCATGACGACGTGATGGACGAGGGCGAAATCCGCCGGGGGAATCCGACCGTGGCCGCGAAATGGGGGAATGAAATTGCCGTCCTGTTTGGTGACTGCCTGTTCGCGCACGCCTTGACGCTGGCGGCAAGTTTTCCGACCACGGAAGTCTGCCGGGCGGTTTCCCTGGCCACCAACACGGTTTGTTCCGGCGAAATCCTGCAGACGCAGCAGCGGCGGAATTTTCCGGCGGCGCGGCGCGATTATTTCCGCGTGATTGAAATGAAGACGGGCGAATTGTTTACGCTGTCCTGTGACCTGGCGGCGTTTTTGAGCGACGCCCCGCCGGCGCAGCGGCTGGCTTTGCGCGAATTTGGCGCGGCCGTCGGCACGGCTTATCAGGTTTATGACGATTGCGTGGATTTGTTTGGCACCGAGGCCGAGGCGGGCAAATCCCTGGGCACCGACCTGGACAAGGGCAAGCTGACCTGGCCGGTGCTGCTGGCTTGGGAACGCGCCCGGGGCGCCGGTCGCACCACGCTGGAACAATTAATCCAGAATTGGGAGCCTAAAAACCTGCCGGCGGTCAACGCATTGCTGGCGAAATATGAGACATTTGAGCCATCCGTGAAGGAAATCCAGCGTTTTCTGGACCAGGCGCGCCGGGCGTTGCGGGTGTTGCCGGAATCGCCGGGGCGGATGGGACTGTCGGCGCTGGCTGATTTTTTAGCGCAACAAACCGGCACTTTGGCGGTTCAATAAACATGCTGACTATGTCCGAACCCGCCACCGTCCCCGACCACAATGTCCCCGCCAGCCAGTTGGAGGGTGATCTGGTGCGTCGCGCCCGCCGTGGCGACCTGACCGCCTACGATGAACTCGTACGCCGCTATCAGGAGCGCATTTACGCGACGGTTTACCACATGACCGGCAATCATGAGGACGCCAACGATCTGGCGCAGGAATCATTCATCAAGGCCTATTCGGCGCTGAAGTCGTTCAAAGGCGGCTCCAGCTTTTATACCTGGCTTTACCGGATAGCGGTCAACAAGACCATCAATTTTCTCAAGCAACGGCGGAACAAGCACCACCTCAGCCTGAACGACCTTGATTTCAACGCCGAGCATGATCCGGACCTGGTGGCGCTGATTTCGGACAAAACTCCGCACCGCGACATCAATTTGAGCGAGCTGCAAAAAAAATTGAACGAAGCGTTGCTCAAGCTGTCTGAACCTCACAGAATGGTTGTGGTGCTGCATGATGTGCAGGGGGTTTCCCACGAGGAAATCGCCGAAATTGCGGGCTGCAACATCGGGACGGTGCGCTCGCGGCTGTTTTATGCGCGCCAGCAGTTGCAGGGCTATTTAGCCGACTATATTAAAGCGTAATGTTACTATGAGCGAAGCAAACGAAAACAATTTTAGCGAGTTGAAACGGCTGCTCAAACTCAAGCAGCACGAAGTCCCCCCCCCCGGCTATTTCAATCATTTTTCCGGCGACGTCATTGCGCGGATTCGCGCGGACAGGGAGGCGGGGGTGCAAAGCGCGCTGGAACGATCTGAGAATTCATGGCTGACAAATTTGCTGCATATTTTTCAAGCGCGGCCCGGGATGATTGGCGGGCTGGCTACCAGCTGCCTCCTGCTCCTGATCGGCGTGGTTGTCCTGGCTGATCGTACCGATGGCGTGGCAACCGGCGGCACTGACATGGCCAGCGCACCCTCGCTGCAAAATGATGCCACGGCCCTGGCTTCGGCGGCTCCTCTGGCGCCGGCAGACAGCAACTCGGGCATTGCCCTCAGCACCAACCGGGTCAGTCTGCAGCCGGTGGCTTCGCTGTTTGGCTCCCAGCAAAACCCGCTGTTCCAGTCCGCCGCCTTCATGCCCGCTGGCCAGTAAGGCATCAAATACTTTCCGTCCAGTGCGGTGTGCGCTTGAAACGCCACCGCGCTTTTCATTTAATTCCCCCAGTGCCAACCAAAGTCATTGCCGTTGCCAATCAAAAAGGCGGCGTGGGAAAAACCACGACCGCGGTCAATCTTGCGGCGTGTCTTGCCGCCGCCGGGCAGCGGGTATTGCTCTTTGACCTGGACCCGCAGGCCAATGCCACCAGCGGCGTCGGCGTGGAAAAAATTTCCGGCGCCAGCGCGTATCAGGTTTTGCTGGGCGAGGGCGGCCTGCTGGAAAAAATCAAGCCCACGGCTTTCGAGCGGCTTGAAATCATTCCCAGTGAAATGGACTTGTGCGCCGCCGATCTCGAACTCGCGCGGCTGGAAAATCATCTGCTGCGCGTGGCGCAATCGCTGCAGCCCGTGCGCGACAGCGGGCGCTTTGACCTCGTGCTGCTGGACTGTCCGCCGTCCCTGGGCATTTTGTCGCTGAACGCCTTCGCGGCGTGCGACGGCATTCTGGTGCCGCTGCAATGCGAGTATTACGCGCTGGAAGGCATCTCGATGATGAACCAGATACTCGACCAGTTGCGCGGCGCCGGCGTGAACCCGCGGCTCAATGTCTTCGGCGTGGTGATGACCATGTTTGACGGGCGCACGAAGTTGTCCGTGGAAGTGGTGGAGGAAGTCCGCAAACTGCTGGGCGCAAAAGTTTTTGAAACCGTCATTCCGCGCACCACGCGGCTGGCCGAGGCGCCGAGCTTTGGCAAGCCGATCATCCATTATGACAAATACAGTTCCGGTGCGGCGGCGTACCAATTGCTCACCGCCGAAATACTGGACCGCCTGTCCGGAATTCCATGACTTTTTCCCCTGAACGTGGTTGAATAAAATTATGTTGAAACGCACCTGCCTGTTCGCCGCACATCAGAAACTTGGGGCGAAGCTCATTGACTTCGGCGGCTGGGAAATGCCGGTGCAATACACCAGCATCACCGACGAACATCTGGCGGTTCGCAAGGCCGCCGGTATTTTCGACATTTCGCACATGGGCGAGGTCACCGTCAGCGGCCCGGGCGCGCTGGAATTTCTCAATCGCACGCTGACCAACGATGTTCGCAAGCTCGCCCCCGGCCAGGGCCAGTACACCCTCATGTGCAACTTGCATGGCGGCGTGATTGATGATCTTTATGCCTACCGGCTCGCGGACGACGCCTTTTTTCTCATCATCAACGCCTCGCGTATTGAGGTTGACGTGGCGTGGCTGCAGGCGCAGGCGGCGAAATTTTCCGGCGGGGAGTTAAACCTCACTGATGCCTCGCATCATTACGCGGCCATTGCCGTGCAAGGTCCGAAGGTGCGCTCTTTCATCAACGCCTGCATCCCCGGCGCATCTGACGCAGTCACGCCGGTTGCCGCCGCCAGTGACCTCCAAAAGAACCACCTGGCCGGGTTTTCCTTCGGCAAATGCAATTTACTGGTGGCCTGCACCGGTTACACCGGCGAGGATGGCTTTGAAATTCTCGGACCGGAAGTGGCGGCGCAACAGATCTGGGACAAGCTGCTGGCCGTGGGCGCGGCGGCGGGCATCAAACCCTGCGGCCTGGGCGCGCGCGACACCCTGCGCACGGAAGTTTGTTATCCGCTTTACGGCCATGAACTGGACGAGCACACCACGCCCATCGAAGCCGGCCTCGGCTTTTTCGTGGCGTTGGACAAGGGTGAATTCAACGGTCGCTCCGTGCTCGCGGCGCAAAAATCGGACGGGGTGAAGAAAAAACTCGTGGCGTTCAAGATGACCGACAAATCAGCCCCGCCGCGTCCGCATTATCCCATCTGGGTGAATGGCGCGAACGCGGGCATTGTCACCAGCGGCACGCAAAGCCCGTCGCTGAACGTGGGGATTGGCCTGGGCTACGTGCCGCCGGTCAGCGCCAAGGCCGGCACGCCCATTGAGATTGAGATTCGTGGCAAACGCTGCGCCGCCGTGATCGTGTCCAAGCCGATTTATCAGCGGGCCAAGGCGTGAAGGTTGAATGGTGCGCGCGGCAGGTTTCGAACCTGCGATCCGTAACCACCCCTCACAAAAGCAAGAACACCCAGCAGTCACCCGTGGTGACGCGTTGTGTATTCTTAAACATATTTCAGCCACTTTCCGGTGAACTGATCATCAGTCCCTCACAGAAGCCTGCTGTATGCCGGCAGATCGTGTCGGGATATTTGGTCACTCCGCTGGCCGTTGAGACGACTGACCTGTTTGGTGTAACAAATACTTGGCCACCGCTTCGGTCCGGGAATGGACATGCATTTTCTCATATACTTTCCTTAAGTAGGTATGGATGGTCTCGACGGTTAATCCGGTTTCCGCAGCGATTTCTTTATTTGAACGGCCTTTGCAAAGCATAACTAAAATCTCCTTTTCCCGGTTGCTCAGGCCCAGTGACGAGTGGAGTGCGCGAGCTCTTTGCCGGAAATACTCCGCCACCCTGCGGGCAATCCCGCTGGACATGGGCACTTCCCCATGCAGCACCCCGAGCAATGCCTTATGCACGTCAGCGGGCTGCGCTTCTTTGATCAGATATCCGTCCGCACCCGCCTCCAGCGCCGGGAAAACGAGTTCCGGGTCGTCAGAAGCGGTGAAAATTAAAATCTGCGTTTGCGGCAGGGCCGTCTTTAATTTTGCGGTGCAGGCAATGCCTGACATTCCCGGCAAAAAAATATCCATCAATATAACGGTTGGCCTCGCTGGAGCGATCAGCCGCAAAGCTTCCTCACCCGTCGTACATGCGGCCACACATTTAAAATCGCCGAAGGATTCAAGCAGTTGCACCCAACTCTCACGAGTTTCCTTTTCGTCATCCACCAAAGCGAAAGTATGAACTGGACTTTTCGGAGGCCGGGCCACCCGTTCGGAGATTGGAGCGCTCATGGGTTATATTCTGGAAATTCGGCAACTTCGGAAACAGAGGTCTTTGGCGAAAGTGTCACCCGGTCACTGTCAACTTCGACCGTTTTTTTGTTCCAGAGACGAAACTGACTTGTGCCATGCAAGGGCACCCTGAATTCCACCTCACAACCCGAGCCGGGCAGGCTGACCAGCCGGCATCTGCCGCCCGCATCTTTCGCCCGCTGGTGCATGTTGAGCAACCCGTTTCGTCCTTTGCCGGTTGTCGTCGGGTCAAAACCCTTTCCATTGTCTTGAACCAACACAATAATTTCATTGCTTTCCGTGTAGATGCGCAATTTCAATTCACTTGCCTCTGAATACCTGACGGCATTGCAGAGCGCCTCCTTGACCCCCAACAGGAGGTTCCGCCGGATTGTCATGTCACAAGGAAGCACGGGCAGGTCCGTGGTGACGTCGAAGGAACAACGAATCGTCGTCGGGCTTAGGAACGCCTCCGTATAATCACAAATATAAAAGACCAGATCACGCAGTGAATCGCGTTGAGAATTAACAACCCATACAGTTTCCCTCAATGACACCAACAGGCGTCGCGTCTTCAGGCAAATCTCATCGAGGCCCGGCTGGATTTCCGGGCAGGACTGCAACTGCATCTTGGTTTTCTCTCCATAAACCACCAACTGGGTCAGACCCGCAGCGAGATCGTCGTGAAGGTCCCGGGCGATTCGCGCCCGTTCCCGCCGAATCGCCAGCCGTTCTTTGGACTGCATGACGAGCCGGCTTATGAGGTATATGACGGTCGCCGCCAAAATAACCAAAAGGGAAGCGAGTGTTATCTGAAACCAAACTCGCTGCCAGAAGTGAACCACCACCGGTTGCAGTGGCACCGCCCTGAAAACGGCCGTTCCCCATTCCCAGTCCGAAACCCACGGGTAGCTCCCCGCTGCTCCCTCAATTCGTGCCTTCGGCCATGAAGGTGAGGCATTTAGTTTGGTTTCCCAATCGCTCTCAGTATTGGGAACGACGCGCCAGCTTGAGTCTGAGCTGATTTTGATCCATTGCCCGTTTTCAAGTTGCACGCCAAGCCCAAGAATAACCCCGGCTGGACCGAAATCATTCACCCCTTCAACCGCAAGCACATGAGTACCTGCTCCAAGCAGCATCTTCAGGTCATATTCGGTCGTAATTCTCCAGTCTGATCCACGTCCCACATTCTGGCCATCCAGAAAGACCTGATAATAGTTGTCGGCAGAAATATGAAGAGTTGCAGACCGCACGCGAGATGTGTTTGGAATAACAAATGATTTCCAGAAGCGGCAGGTCTGCTGTTCCCGCGTCTCGGAGGCCCAAATCCACCAGCCGACTCCGTATTTGGAAGGAAAGTTGGTCGTCCAAAATGCGGCTGACTTCTCATAGCCGCCATGCTGACCTGGGCCGCCACTCAATGACTGCAATGTGACGCCATAAATATGCGGCCCATTTCCAGGTGCAATGACTTCCATCCGCATCGTGACCTGCCTGGCAGCCGCGATAAAATCATAGTCAATGAACGCTGCCCCGCCCGCGTCCAAGTCAAGCGGGTTGCCAGCGTATTCCTCCTCCGCTCCTTCGCCACAAAAGCTGAAGTTTATGAAGCGTTCCTTATTCCATTGGCGATAGTAATATCGCAGTGAGTATTTCACACCAACGGTCAACCCGCCCAAGGTCATCGTGAACGTGCTGCCGTTCGTCAAACCCCACCAACCAGACCTTACAAAAGCCATCTGCCCCAGTAAAGATGACATGGCACCGTCCGCCTGACCTTCGACACCACCGGGACCGTTGTCACTAAAACCGGTTTCGCCGCCAAAAACTCCCAAGACGGACCAGGTTCCACCATGACAGGTGTCCTTGCCGCTGAACAGGCAAGGGTCTGTCTTCGAACCATCGCCGCGGCCGTTCAAGTGAACTTGCTGGAAGGGAACTCCGTTGACAGAAATCGGCTGATCGCTGGTTCCGAATGCCAACGCGCACAAATAGGTATTTGAAAGGCTGATTCCAGAGGCCAGATCGGTTCCCTTGTCCGGCAACGAAAAAACTGTAATTGTACCCGCAACCGTCGAAACCGTCGAAATAATCCAGGTGGCGAGTAACAACGATCGGCGTATATGTGAAAGGGCGGGCATATTAGGGCCGTCAAATATAGTGTATAAAGCGTAATTAGCCTAATTTAAATTATTGATGCTGTCCAGTAAATAACCCCCAGGGGGTGGGTGTTAATGTTTGGAATTTTTCATAATTTCAACTTTGTCGTCACTTTTTAAAACCGACTCAAAAAGGATTCGCCAACAACCGGCTATGTCCCCGTTTGGGGATATTGATCGGCAAGCTGAATCACCCATATCATGTAAGATTTTGCCAGCAAAAGTAAAAATGACAAAAGGCAGGATCCAAAATATCCACAAGACCCAACAATAATCAGGATTAAATCTCCCTCATGCTGCTTTCAATGGGTGCAGTTGCTTACTTGCAGGATGCTGATCACGCAATATTCCGGCCATATCCCCGATTGGGGATATTGATAGGCATGGTTATTGAGTTATACTGCCTAAATCTCAATCGAACGAAGAACAAAATAATCCAAAACCCGCCTGAAACATTAACGAACCTTAAAAAATAACAATTATTATGATCAAAACAAAACTATTAAGATGCAAAATCACAGTGAGCCTTGCTTGCATGGCGCTGCTGGTTTGCACAAGCTCCGCTTCGGCGGCTCTGGTTGTTTCCGGAGCCAGCCAGCAAGGCGCCGCTGGGTTTACACCAACTTGGCCCGTCGCTCAGAGTGCAGATGGTGATTTGATTGCCGGAGCCACGCCAACAATTGCCGAGAATAATTTCATCCCGGAAGGGGGGGTTGGGGTTTCGGTTCTTACCGATGGCTTGATAGGTCCAATAACTGACGGGGCGGGTTATCCAGACCCATTCGCAGCGTGCGGCAATAACACAGGTGCTGGAACATTGGTCCGGTATAATCTAACCGGTGCTGTTAACGGTTACAATCTGACAAACATCACAGTATATAGCGGGTGGGGGGATGGCGGCCGCATCGCACAGGCTTACACCGTGTATTACTCAACGGTGGCCAATCCGTCCTATTTTATTCAATTGACCAATGTGGTTTACGACCCATTTACCGGGAACAATCCCGGGAACCCGGCGTCTTTGCAGGTGATCATAAGCGACTCGCTTGGTGGTGTAATTGCGACTAACGTTGTGGCCATCGAATTTGACTTTACCACGCCTGTCGCGCCAAACGGTGAGAATGGCTATACTGGCTACTCTGAAATCACCGTGCAGGGAACCCCGTCCGTTAATACAGTTACGCCCGTTGATGTATCAATAGCGACAGAAAGCCAAAGCGGTGCCAGCCCGTTTACTCCCAGTTGGACATTGGAAACACCCAGTTTGATTGCCGGACAGGAGCCCAGCACTGCGGTTGGAGATTTCACGGTTGATCCCGGCGTTTTGACTGATGGTACGATTGGGACATCAGGAGACAGTACAGAATTTGCCTCTTGTGGCCCCGGCTCTGGTGCTGGCATCACACTGATCTATTCCCTGACGAATTCACCAACTGGGTCAGATGTGACAAACATCGTGACATACAGCGGCTGGGGTGATACTGGCCGTTATGGGCAATATTACACGGTATCCTATTCCACGGTGTCATCTCCTTTGGTATATATTCCGATTACAACTGTCTATTATCTCCCGCCAGCAAGTGGAGCTCCTGCATGCCGTGTGGCTGTTTCAACTGCGTCCGGCGTTTTGCCGCTGGCAAAAAACGTGGCCAACTTGAAATTCGACTTTAATCCACCGGCTGCAGCAGGGTTCAATAATGGCTGGCAGGGTTATTCTCAAATTATTGTGCAAGGAACAAACTCAGCGCCGCCAACGGCCCCTCCGTCGCCCTATTTGACACAAGATACTGTGCCGTCTTATGCCGAGACAGTTGCTGGCGATCAGATAATTTTCACGGCAGCATACAGCAATTCGCCGCCGCCCAATCTCCAATGGCAAAAGGTTGTTGGCGGAGTGACCAATAATCTCAATGCCGGTGTGGTAACTGTGACTAATAGCGGAGTCATTACTTCAACATTGACACTCAACAATGTGCAGACAAGTGATTCTGGCTCCTATCAGCTACAAGCAGTGAGTGCGACCAACAGCACGGCAGTCTTTTGCAGCACGGCCGCGCCGCTTGTAGTCAGCAATGCACCAGCGGCAGTAAATAATATTATTGTGCAATGCACTGGACAAACTGCTCCCAGCACAAATTTCTATCCGGCCTGGACTGTAAACATTGCCAGCGACCTGATATACGGATTTCCAACGGACGGTTCCATGGCTCCCGGAAATGCGGCCGCCGGAAACGGCAATTATGGCCAGGTTAATGGAACCAGTGCCGACCCCACCATATTGGTTGATGGCACACCGGGTATTCAATTGTCCCAGCTATGCACCTGTGGCGGGGCATACTCGCCCGGGCCAGACGGCCAATCAATGACCTACACATTGAATGCTCAGACTTATGGCTACGATCTGACAAACATTACGGTGTACGGTGGGTGGATTGACGATAGTCAAAACGAGCAGGCCTACCAGATACTGTACTCCACAGTCTCAAACCCGAACGCCTACATTGTATTGGCCACAGTGGATTACAACCCGGCTGACCCGAGTGACGGTGTTTCATCCGCCCGGACAACGCTTATTCCGGCGTCAGGAGTGTTGGCGCATAATGTGGCTTCGGTGGAAATAAATTGGAGTTTGGGAATTGGTATTCCCAAAAACGCCGGATTTTCGGGTTACTCCGAAATTACCGTTGGCGGCGCGCCGTCAACGGGGCTGGTGCCGGCTTTGACTCAAGATATCAGTCCGCTCGCGGCCGAAGATGTTCAAGGCAGTTCATTGATCCTGACGGCGACTTTTAGCGGGGCTACCAGTTATCAGTGGCAGAAGAACGGAACGAATATCTCCGGCGCAACAAGCCCTACCCTGACGCTAAATAATTTGCAGCTTTCGGATACAGCCACCAATGGCGGTTACCGCCTGGTAGCCGCAAACACCGTGGGCACAGCCATGACCCGCGGGTGCGCTGTCATTGTTGATCCCGCACCGACAGCGATTAACAATGTTTTCGCAGCCTTTGCCTATCAAACGTCAGATCTACCAAGTGGATGGGGCCCTACTTGGGACACGTCTGCTTTGACATCAAGCTTGATTTCAGGCCAAAACCCAACCGATTCTGAGGGCGATTTTGTGCAGGGGGCCGGTGCTGGAGGTGATTATTGCGGAGGCTTGCCGGTCCTCACTGATGATAGCTATGGAACTTTCACCGGTGGAACGGATCATCCGGCTTTTGCCGCTGGTGGTCCGAATGCCGGGCAGTATGCGGTCTACTCACTTGGCGCCAACGCTAATGGATATACCATCACAAATATCCAGGTCGCCGGTGGATGGGCGGACAACGGAAGAAACGAATTATTTTACAGTGTTTATTATTCAACCGTGGGCAGCCCCACAATTTTCCACCCACTGTTCAGTGTTTCTGAAAACAAGTCGTTTAGCCATCAATCTGTCATCCGTTCAACGGTAACCCCTGTGGGTGGTATATTCGCCAGCAATGTCGCGGCCTTGATGTTTGACTTCACCACGCCAGAGGGCGTTCCGAATGGATATTCCGGGTACAGTGAACTCAGTGTTTTCGGCTTGCCCACTGCCACTGTCGGGCCAGCCTCGCCGATAGCCATAACGGCAGCAAATGAACCAACCAGTGCGCCGGACTGGGTAATAGAAACAAACAGCCTTATCGAAGGAGCCACGCCCAGTGTGGACATTGGTAATTTCGAGGCGGAAGGTGGTCTTGGCGGTTTATCTGTCTTAACGGATGGGGCATTTGGCCCAATGCCAGCGGGTTTTGTGACGTGCGGCACGACTGCTGGGAACACCCTGATCTACACCGCGACCAACGGCGAGTGGAATCTGACCAATATTGTGGTTTACTCCGGCTGGGCCAATTATGCCCGCGATGGACAGTTCTACAATGTCTTATATTCCACAGTGGCAGCGCCAAGTACATTCATCCCGCTGACCAGTGTTATATACAATCCGCCGGACTTGAATTCATCATCCGCCAACCGCGTGGATATTTCGCCGGCGAACGGAGCGAGCTATCTGGCAACCAATGTCTCCGCGGTTGAGTTCAATTTCTCACTGCAAGGCGGTCAGGACCATGCCTATTCTGGCTACACAGAAATTGTGTTACAGGGATCCAATCTGGTTTCGGTAATTGCAACCCCTCCGACGCTCAAGTCCCCGGTGATTTCAGGCGGCAACCTGATTATTACTGGCGGCGGCGGCACGCCGAACAGTGGCTACACATGGCTGACCACCACCAATCTGTCGCCTCCGGCCATCTGGACGACGAACAGCACTGGCGTGTTGGATGGAACGGGCGCCTTCTCGAACTCCATTCCGCTTAATCCCGCAACCCCGGCCAGATTCTTCCGGTTGCGTTTGCCGTAGGGAATACTTTAAGGGCCCGGGGTTTGAAAGCCCCGGGCCTATAGTTATGCTGTTTTTGCGAGCTTGTGATTCGGTAACGATCAAACGAAAAGAAAGTTTGATTTATTAGGGCGCGTTTCAAAATCGTAAAATGCAACTAAATCGTATTTACGGTTTTGAATGACCCCCGACGTGGGCTGATGAGAAGTTGAAAAATTCGGCAACAAAATGAA
>Ga0181520_10004068_pt1 | contig 24962 bp, 18 predicted proteins | sample PEATcosm2014_Bin_29_FD_132451 | JGI IMG/M metagenome (GOLD analysis project Ga0181520, IMG submission 132451) | Peatland microbial communities from MTU Mesocosm Facility, Houghton, MI, USA - PEATcosm2014_Bin02_30_metaG | ecosystem: Environmental > Terrestrial > Soil > Wetlands > Peat | place...
GCCGAGCCTCATGCGGAGGCGCTGGAAGTTCTGGAAGTTGCACCCACGATAGAGAGCGTGCCGGCGGTTCCCGAGGCGGTCGCGGAGCCAGTGCCATCCGCGGCTGAGGCCATCGAGGTTGAAGCGGCGCAGCCTTCCGCCGAGTCTCATGCGGAGGCGCTGGAAGTTCTGGAAGTTGCACCCACGATAGAGAGCGTGCTGACGGTTCCCGAGGCGGTCGCGGAGCCAGTGCCAGCGGAAGTGGCGCATCCCGCAGCGGCGACACCGCTGCATGCGACTTCTTCCACGCACGAGGTTTCGCCTCGGTCGAGCGAAGCCGAACGGATTCACCAGGCGGTCGAACGGGTCTTTGACCGCTTCAAGCCTGTGCTGGTGGCAGCCATTGTGCGCGAGTTGGCCCGTCGCGATTAACCAGATGCGCGGTTGTGAAAAAGCCAGGCACCCAGAATTGGGTGCCTGTAGTTCTGTGACCGTTTGCGGGCTCAGGCGGGTTGAATTCGCATGCTCAAGTCTACCGAGCGGGCCGAGTGGGTGAGGGCGCCGATGGAGATGTAGTCCACCCCGGCCTCGGCATACTGGCGCACATTTTCCAGGGTGATTCCACCGGAGGATTCCAGCGGGATGGTGCGCGCTTCGCAGCGCACACGGGCGACGGCCTCGCGGGTCTGCGCCGGGCTCATATTGTCCAGCAGGATGGAATCGGCGCCGTATTTCAGAGCGCTCTCCAACTCCTGCATGTCGCGCACTTCCACCTCGACTGGCTGCTCGCCTTTGCGGTTTGCCAGGGCGCGCTCGATGGCGATGCGAACTCCGCCGGCAAGATCGATGTGATTGTTCTTGACGAGGATCCCGTCGGAGAGATCGAGACGATGGTTGGAGCCACCGCCGCAGCGGACGGCGTACTTTTCCATCAGGCGCAAGCCGGGCACGGTTTTGCGCGTGTCCAGGATTTTGGCAGCGGTTCCCTGGACAGCGTCGGCGTAGCGGCGGGTCACGGTGGCGACGCCACTGAGGTGCTGCAACAGGTTCAGGATGAGCCGCTCGCAACTGAGCAGCACGCGCGCGTTATGGCGGATGGAGGCGATGGCCGTGCCTTTGTGGAGACAAACGCCATCGAAAATCTCCTGCGGAATGCTTACTTCGGGATAGGCGTGCGACTCGCCCTCAAGCTCGGCAAAGACTTCAAAAATGCGCTGCACCGAGGCGATGCCGGCCAGAACGCAATCCTCTTTTGCCAGGATGGCCGCCGTCGCCTTCTGATGCGGATCGATGATCGCCAGGGTGGTAGCGTCGCGGGTGGCCTGATCCTCAAGCAACGCGTTTGCCAGGATGGCTGTGATCCTACGGCTATTCCAGTTCATATCCGCTTCCTTCCGTTAGTCTTGCGCGCCCAGCTCAGCCAGCCGCACCCTGCATTTTTCAATCAGCGATTCCAACTCGACGCGGCGGGTCCGCAAGCCTGCGACGACTTTTGCGGGAGCCTTGGAGAGAAATCCCTGGTTGGCGAGCTGATTGCCATTGCGGAGGTACTCGGCTTCGAGCTTTTCCAACTCTTTGGCGGAACGCGCGGTTTCAGCCTCGACATCGACCTTCTGTTCGTAAACCAGGCGCACCTCAAAACGCGCGGTGGCGCGCGCGTTGGTAGCCTTGGCCAGCGATTCATCGACAAATGTCAATGTAGAGACATTGGCCAGCCGCCCGAGTGCGGCGTTGTTGGCCTCGATAAGCGCGCGGACCTCGCCGTTGGTGAAGACCTGGATTGGCAGTGTCTCTTTCTGCCCGACCTTCAACTCGGCGCGAAGGTTGCGCACCGAAACGATCAGGTCCTCAAGAATTGCCATGTCGCGCTCGGTATCCGGGTTGAGCTGCGCTGGGTCGGTGGTAGGATAGGCGGCTAGCGCAATGGACTTGAGCGGGGTTTTGCCATCGTAGACCGCGCTCCAAATCTCCTCGGTAATAAATGGCATGAACGGAGCCAGCAGGCGCAGCGCGCCCTCGAAGACCCGCACCAGGTTGGCAAAGGCGGCCCGGGCCTCGGCACGGTCTGGTGAGAGCAGGCGCGGTTTGAGCAACTCGACATACCAGTCGCAATACTCGCCCCAGAAAAAGTGATAGACGACGTGCGCGGCCTCGTGGAAGCGGTAGCCGGCGAGCGCTGAGGAAACTTCGCCGGCGACGCGATTGAAGCGCGAAAGAATCCATCGGTCTTCTAGCGTGGCCGCGGCGAACCCTTTCAGACCGGCGGCGTCCTTTGGATTGGCCGTGGCAGTAAACTCGCCGAGAGACCAGACATTCTGCTCCGCGGCGCGGTCCACGTTCATGAAGAGGAAGCGGGCGGCGTTCCAGATCTTGTTGGCAAAGGCGCGATAACTCTCGGTACGGCTCTCGCTGAAGGCGATGTCAGTGCCGGGAGCGGCCATGGCAGCCAAGGTGAAGCGCACCGCGTCCGTGCCGAATTTTTCGATGACGCCGATGGGATCGACGACGTTGCCCTTTGTCTTGGACATCTTCTGGCGATCGGCGTCGCGCACCAGGGCGTGGATATAAACCTCGCGGAAGGGCACGATGTCGCGTTTATCCGCTTTTTGTTCGTCCATCAGGTGGCAGCCCAGCATGATCATGCGGGCGACCCAGAAGAACAGAATGTCAAAGCCGGTGACCAGAGCCGAGGTTGGATAGAAGGCATCGCAATCCGCGGTCTTTTGAGGCCAGCCGAAAGCCGAGAACGGCAGCAGGCCGGAGCTGAACCAGGTGTCCAGCACGTCGGTATCCTGCTCAATTTCAGTGCTGCCGCAATGTACGCAGGTGGTTGGATCGGTGCGCTCGACGGTGATGCCGTGACAGTGAGCGCAGTGCCAGGCCGGAATGCGATGGCCCCACCAGAGCTGACGCGAGATGCACCAGTCGTGGATATTCTCCATCCACTGCAGGTAGATTGCAGTGTAGTTTTCCGGCGTGAACTTGATGCGGCCGTCGTTGACAACATCGCGCGCGACCTGCGCCAGCGATGGGCGACCGTCGTTCGTCTGGCGGTTGACGGCCAGGAACCACTGGGTGGAGACGCGCGGCTCAACCACGGTCTTGCAGCGGTCGCAGATGCCGAGCGGCACCAGGTAATCCTTCACGCTGACCAGCGCGCCGCTGGACTCGAGATCGGCCACGACGCGCTCGCGCGCCGCGTAACGGTCGAGTCCCTGGTAGGGGCCGGCGTTTTGGTTCATGTGCGCGCTCTCATCCATGATGACGAGCTCCTCGAGCCCGTGGCGCTTACCGGCTTCGAAGTCGTTGGGATCGTGGGCCGGGGTGACCTTGACGGCTCCGGTGCCGAACTCGGGCTGCGCAAGTTCATCGAGGATGATGGGAATCTCGCGGCCGACGAGCGGTAGTTTCACCGACCTGCCGTGCAGATGGGTGTAGCGCTCATCGCGCGGATTGACGGCGACGGCCGTGTCGCCCAGCATGGTCTCCGGGCGCGTGGTGGCGACGACAATGGCTTCGCCGGGAAGGCCGACGACGGGATAGCGGATCTGCCAGAGTTTACCCTGGGTTTCCTCGTGCACGACTTCAAGGTCGCTCAGCGCGGTGAGGCAGCGCGGACACCAGTTGACGATATAGGCGCCGCGATAGATCAGTCCCTCTTCCCAGAAGCGCACGAAGGCTTCGCGCACGGCGCGCGAGAGTTGCGCGTCCATGGTGAAGAACTCGCGCGGCCAGTCGACGGAGTCGCCGAGGCGCTTCATCTGATCGAGAATGTATCCGCCATATTGCTCCTTCCACTGCCAGACGCGCTCGAGGAAGGCTTGGCGGCCGATGTCCTGTCGTTTCTTGCCCTCGCTGGCCAACTGGCGCTCCACCATCATCTGGGTGGCGATGCCGGCGTGGTCGGTTCCGGGGAGCCACATGGAATCCTTGCCCAACATGCGCTGCCAGCGGGCGAGGATATCCATCTCGGTGTGATTGAGCATGTGTCCCATGTGCAGGCGGCCGGTGACGTTGGGCGGCGGCAGCAGGAGGGCATAGACGTTGGCTCCATCAGCGGGAGTTGCGGTGTGGAAGAGGTTTTCGCGGACCCAGTAGGTGGCCCAACGCTTTTCAATTTCGGCGGGATCGTAAGCCTTTGGCAGTTCATGCGGCATAAGACGGAAAATTCCTCAGCTTGGAATCTTCAAGTTTATCAGAGCGAAACGGGAGCGCATTCCGAGACAGGCGAATTGGCATCACAGAGACGGAAACAAAGTTCCGGTAAAATGGGCATTTCTAAATCCCCTGGCATCCTGTGCGGCAAGGCTGATGAGAATTCTTTTTTGTGGTGAAACGTTTCCCGCTGCTTCCGAGATGCTGCGGCAGCGTCTGGAAGCGGGCGGGGCCGATGAGATCGTGGTCTCGTCCGGCACGGCGATTCGAGCCGCGCTGGACGGCGTCGAGATGGTGGTGCCCTTGATGTCGCGGATCGACGCGGCACTGATGGATGCGGGGCATTTTCGCTTGATTCAGCAGTGGGGCACTGGATTGGATGGTGTCGATCTGGGAGCGGCCCGCTCGAGAGACATCTGGGTCGCCAATGTGCCTGCTTCGGGCGGCAATGCCGACTCTGTCGCGGAACATACCATCCTGCTGATTCTGGCCTCGCTGCGACAGATTCCCACGGCGCGGGCAAACCTGCAAAGGGGCGTGCTGGGTGCGCCGCTGGGAACCATGCTCGCGGGCCGCACGGTGACTCTCTACGGTCTGGGAGCCATCGCAAAAGCCCTGGTCCGGAGATTGCGCGCGTTCGATGTACGTTTGGTTGGAATCACGCGCGACCCCGCGGCCGCGAAGGTAGGCGAGTTGGGCCTCGACGCAGTTTATTCGACGGCTGACCGCGCCAAAGGATTGGCGCAAACCGACATCCTGGTGGTGTGCCTCTCACTTTCAGAGGAAACCCGCGGAGCGATCGATGGCGATGCGCTGGCGGCGCTCCCTCGCGGAGCATTCCTGATAAATCCGGCGCGAGGAGCCCTCGTCAGCTACGATGCGCTATACGCGGCGGTTGCCGTCGGCCGATTGGGCGGGGTTGGGCTGGATGTCTACTGGGAAGAGCCGATTGCTCCCGATGATCCGCTGCTCAGGTTCCCCAATGTGATCGCGACCCCTCACATCGCCGGCATTACGGACCGGTCGTACGAGGAAATTGCAGACGTGGTGGTAGAAAACGTGGAGCGCCTGCGGCGCGGCGAACCGCCGCTGAATCGCAACGTTTGACCGCGGCAAGCGCTGGCTGCTGACGGATTTACTCGGGCTTGGTGGCATCCGGGAAGTCGGCGCCGAGCGTCGTCTGCTCCCACTTGTCAAACTCTTGGGCCATGCGAGCGAATTTGCCGCGCGCATTTTCCAGAGCCATGCGACCCAGTACAAGATGGAGCGGCGGATTTTCCGACTGCACGGCCTGAATCATAGCCTCTGCCGCACGCACCGGATCGCCGGCCTGACGCCCGCTCCCGCCAGCAATTGCCGCGCGGCGGGTGCCCCCGGTCTCCGCGTATGCATCGATCGGGTGGCCTGTCTGCTTCAGGGAGCGCCCGGCCCAATCTGTGCGGAATGGCCCGGGTTCAACAATCAGGACTTTAATGCCAAGCGGCTCGACCTCCTTGGCCAAGGCTTCCGAAAGCCCCTCGACAGCAAACTTGGTTGCGTTGTAATAGCCTACGCCCGGGAATCCCACGAGACCGGCTACCGAGGAGATGTTGATGATGTGGCCGCTGCCCTGCCGCCGCATTCCCGGCAGCACGGCCCGGATCATGGCAGCCAGGGCGAAGACGTTGGTTTCAAACATGGCGCGAACCTCGGCGTCCTCGCCCTCCTCGACCGCGGCCAGGTAGCCAAATCCGGCATTGTTCACCAGTACGTCGATGCGGCCAAAGTTGCTCTCAGCCTTCTGCACGGCTTCGGCAACCTGCGCCGGGACGGTGACGTCCAGTTTGAGCACAAGCGCCCGGCCGCCGTAGGCCGTACGGAAGTCCTGGATCGTATCCGGATTGCGCGCCGTGACCACGGCGCACCAGCCCTTTTCAAGCACGAGCTTCGCCAATTCCCGGCCAAACCCCGTGGAGCAGCCCGTGATGAACCATACAGGTGGGTTCTGATGCGGCATCCCGTCTCCTTCCGAATGGGAAATCCACGCCGATCTTACCGTAAATTTATCGCCGGAGGGCGGATCGATTGTCCCGAATTCGCTCGCTGGAAACGTTCTTCCCGCAGGGCGAGCGACCAGGATAAATCGTGCGTTTGGTGCAGCGGCATGCGCCGGGATTCAGCAGGTTGACGCTGTTTCTTGCCGTAGAGGAGCAGGACCGGACCCCAGGGGAACGATGCCGTCTCCAGGGCGGTCCCGCTGTCCTGCTGCCGGATCGCCGGCAGCCGCGCGACGCTTACGAAGCCTTGGCCGCAAGTTCGTCGAGCAGGTGCGACGCCTTGGTCACCTGATCGACACCGAAAACCACCAGCGGAAGGTTGGAACCTGGCTTGAGGCCGGAGTAGGAGTAATTGATGTTGACCCGGTTTTCGCCCAGCCGCAAAGCCGCGCGGGCCAACTCACCCGGACGATGCGCCAGGGTAACGATGGCCACGTCGTCTTGCTCGAAGTTCGCATGCAGGCTGCTCAGCACCGCAAGAGCGCCGGCCGGATCGTCCACCACGAAGCGGGCCAGACTCTCACCTTGCTCCACAAACGACTGAAAAGCCAGGATGTTCACACCGCGCTCCGCCAAGGCAAGACAGCAGGATCCCAGTGCGCCCGGCTTGTCATCCACCGTGACCCTAAATTCCTTCGACTTCGCCATTCCGCTTGATCTCCGTTTCCGGGGCGAGGACATCGCCGAACCATCGCCCCCGATCTCAACAGCTCTGTTGGACAGCTTAACCCAACCGCTCCAGAATCATGAAACCAAGTGGTAGTGTCCGTCCTGTTTGGTGACCTGCACCGGACATCCGAACAGGGAACCCAGGCTGCGGGCGGTGAGCAACTCCGGCTTTCCGCCATCGTCCACAATGCGGCCGCCTCGCATGAAGATGACGCGCTTGATCTCGGGAACGACGTCGGGAAGATGATGTGTGATCAGCAACAGGGCGATGCCGGATTGCGCCAGCTTGCTCATGGTGCGCCGCAGTTCGATTTGCGCGGAAACGTCGAGGCTGTTGCTGGGCTCATCAAACAGCAAGGCTCTGGGTTCGTGTACGAGGGCGCGGGCAATCATCACGCGCCTGACCTCGCCGGACGACATCTCGCCAATCACCCGCCCGGCCAGGTGTTCGATTTCCAGCCATGCCAGGATTTCGTCAGTCTTTTCATCCATTCCAGGCATGATTTTCTGATGCCGGGAAAGGCCCACGCTGCTGAAAAACCCGGAGAGCACGCCATCGCGCCCAGTGATGGGGCGCGAGTAGAAAGCGGCATTGTCGTTGGTCACGACTCCCAGCATTGAGCGCAGTTCGGAGACGTTCCAAGTCTCCTGTCCGAAAAGCCTCATGGAGGAATTTGGGTCATAGAGCGGGTAAAGTTCACGGGTGATGGTCTTGATCAGCGTCGATTTACCGGAGCCGTTGGGACCCATGATGGCGACGTGCTCGCCGGCTTCGATGCGTAAGTTCAAGTCATGCAGCACCATGCAGCCAGCGCGGACAACGGAAACGTGGCGCAGTTCAATCAGCGGAGGAGCCAGGTGGGTCGCCATGCAGTGAGAGTTGTGGATGCCGGTCTCCGATTCGCCGATAAGATTTTCGATCCTGATATGCTTCACTTATTGTAATCAGAAATTGGCCGGACCGGAGGACGCTGAGGCGATGGCAAGGGCAGGGGAACCGGTAGTTTTTCATCCCCACTGCAATCCAGGGGCGCAGATGCTCGATTGGACCATGCTCACAATGATGCCGGTGATTGACGCCAAATCCTCAGTGCCGAGGCCGCCAATCGGTGGTGAACCTCAAGCGGTTTGCGGTTTTTCAGGCCCTGCCTTGTCCTTGGTTCCGGGATCGGAAGAGTAGAGAAACTGCTCGATTTCATCAATGCGCTTACTGGCGTCATTGTAGCCAATGTCGATGAGGGCGCCGGTGTACTGCGGTGTAAACAACAGACAACTCATCAGATCCGAACAGGAAGCGGCATCCCGCCCCAGGCTGCTGACGAAATACTGGATCAGATACGGCATGGCTTTTTGATGTTGCTGGGCCAGTTGCGATAAATCGACCGACGGGGTGATCAGCAGCGACGTTACCGGGCGCATTCTTTCATCGCCTTCAATCCCGGAGGTGCTAATATCGCCGGCGGCAAGGAGCTGATTCAACCGCTCCAGGTGCTCGATGTCGGTGGACAGGTGGTCGAGAAACATGGCGTTCAAAAGAATGCCTACGACCTGTGCGATCGAAGGATCTTCGCGGCCGCCGACTTCCTTCTGGTGTTCGAGATTCTCGCAGCGGACCCCAATGGCCATAATCCGGTTTGCGCCCAGGCGGATGACCGGGCTGAGCGGTTGCTGAAGCCGCACGCAACCGTCGCCGAAGAACGCCGTCCCTTGGTCCGTTTTGAGCTTTACCGGCTGAAATACCAGCGGAATGGCAGCGGACGCACAAACATGGTCGACCGTAATCGCCGTCGCCATGGTTACCCTCCGGCTTCGGCTCCACATGGGGTGTCCCTTTTTGCCCTGGATGAAGAGATAGGATTTCCCCGAGGTATAGTTCGTCGCGCAAACGACGACCGCGTAGATGTTCCCACGCTTGATATTGACCTCAATTCGATCGCAATGCAGGTGGGAATTGAGGTAGCGGCGCAATGGCGTCGCATCGAGGAGTGAATGGGCGCTGCTTCCGCCCAGGACGGCCCCGAAAGATAGATTGACAATCCAGGCAACAGAATTGGCGGCCTGGGAGAAAACATCACAGCGAAAGACCTGCGAAGGCCGGAGGCTGGACCAGAGCCGGGCGATCACCTCGGTTGCCAAGGAAAAATTGTGGCTGCCGGCAGCCAGGGCGACACCATTGATGGCTCCGGCGGAGGCCGCTCCAATAATAGGAAAAGGATTGCCGCGCGTGCGAATCCTTTTTATCTCGCCAATGCGTTTGAGAACACCCGCTTGATAGGCGCCGCGGGCACCCCCGCCCGTCATCACCAGACCGAGTGTGTTATCCACAGGAATCTCCTTCGGCAGGACTGGCTCGCCCGAATTGTATCAATCCTGAGAGGCTCTACAAGACCAAGCCTGCATCTGCGACCGAAAAGGGGAACGATTCTGGGTCGTTTTGGCCCTGCGGTCAGCAGAATGACGGCAATTGCCTTGCCGGGAAGGCTTCAGGGCCGGCCGATACGGAGATTTTGCGAATGCTCCAGCAGCTCCGCAGGATTACCGGCGAAGTTCAGAAAACCAAATTTTTGCCGCTGCGGGGCTTCCCAGGCGCTGCGAGAAGATGGGCATCGCGCCTCCTGGGGTGCGGCAACGGGGCGAAACAAACCCCATCCCTGGCGCCTTGACCCAGAGGCGATCACCGCAGAGGGTGGGAGGATGCAAAGCCGGGAAACTTTGCCGCCCGGCAAAACCCAGGGATCCTTATATCGAGGGTCCAGGGAGGCGATCAGAGCGGGTGATTCGGGTCTCCGGAGATCAGTTCAAGACCGGAATCGCCGCTGGTGGTATCGGTGATGGGGATGATGGGTTCCTCCTCGGGGCTGGGGACGCGCATGGCATCGAGTACGCGCGAGGTATGCTGGCCGCGGCGCATTACCATGCGGCCGGTGCGGGAGATTTCGAGGATTTGGTTATCGCCTTCGCTGAGGACCTGGATGAGACCTTCAATCTTGGAGGCGACGCCGGTGATTTCGAGCATCAGCGATTCGGGGGCAAGATCGACCACGTGGGCGCGGAAGACCTCGGCGAGCTGGAAGATGAAGGCGCGGGTTTGCGGGGTCGCGGCGACCTTGATGAGGGCGAGCTCGCGGCAGACGCAGGAGAGCTGACCGATATCGTCCACGTCGAGGACATTCTCAAGCTTGAAGAGCGAGGCCTTGATGCGATGGCCGGAACCGGAAGCGGCCTCAGCCACGATCGTCATGCGCGAGACGTCCTGGCTCTCAGAGTGGCCGACGGTGAGCGAGATGATGTTGATGTTCAAACGGCGGAACAGAGAGGCAACCCGGGTGAGGACACCAGGTTTGTCTTCAACGAGAGCGACGAATGTGTGCAGCATATCAGACCTTTCAGCAAGTTAGCGGGTGAGCCAGTCAACGGGTCGGCAACCGATGCAGTCTATGGCTCTTCCGAGGTTTCCAGCAGCGGGTTGTGCCCATTGGAGGGGCGGCGGATCATTTCATCGAGAGCGGAGCCAGGGGCGATCATGGGATAGACAGCATCCTCTTTCTCAACGAGGAAATTGATGAGGAACGGGCCGCTGCAGCCGCGCGCGTCCGCGACCGCCGGCAGAACCTGGGAGCGCTCGCGGACGGTGGCGCCAGGAATACCATGGGCTCCGGCGAGCTTGACAAAATCGGGCGAAAGGATCGACACGCAGGCGTAATTGCGCTCGTAAATAAACTCCTGCCACTGCCGGACCATCCCCAGGAAGCCGTTGTTGATGACGGCGATGCGGATGTCGAGGTGTTCCTGGACGACCGTGGACAGCTCGGCGGAGGTCATCTGAAAACCGCCATCACCGGCGATGACCCAGACCTCTTTATCCGGGCAGGCGATCTTGGCGCCGATGGCAGCAGGCAGGGCGAAACCCATGGTGCCCAGTCCGCCAGAGGTAATAAGGGTACGGGGTGACTCGTGCTTGTAATATTGGGCCTCCCACATCTGGTGCTGGCCGACGTCGGTGACGACGATGGCCTTGCCATCGGTGGCGCGCCATAGGTCGTGGATGACATGGGCGGCGTAGAGGTGACCGAGATCCGGGAGGTTCTTGATGTCGCGCACGGCGGCGTCACCCTTGAGGACATTGACGGCGCGGATCCAGGTGGAGTCGTTGCGCGGGGCAATCTGCGGCAGCAGGGTTTCGAGGATTTCGCGAAGATCGCCGATCAGCGCGACATCGGCCTTGACGTTCTTGTTGATCTCGGCCGGATCGATTTCGATGTGAATCTTTTTGGCATTGGGCGCGTACCTGGTGAGGACGCCGGTCACGCGGTCATCGAATCGCATCCCGCAGGCGATAAGCAGGTCGGATTGCTGGATGGCCTGGTTGACCCAGGCTTCGCCATGCATGCCCATCATGCCGAGGGAGAGCGGGTGCGAGGCTGGGAAAGCGCCAAGGCCAAGAAGCGTGGAGGCCACGGGAATCTGCAGGCGTTCGGCCAGGGTGCGAACCTGGTCCATGGCGTCGGATTCCAGAATGCCGTGGCCGGCGAGGATGATGGGGCGCTTGGCCGAGAGGATAAGCCCGAGAGCTTCGCTGAGGACGGCGTGCCCAGCCGAAAGCATGGGATGCGGGCGGTGAGGCGTGGGCGCGGCGGCGGCAAAATCGAAGTCGGCCAAGCCCTGTTGCGCATCCTTGGTAATGTCCACCAGCACCGGACCGGGGCGTCCGGAACGGGCAATGAGGAAGGCCTTGCGAAGCACCGGGCCGATCGCCTTCGGGTCGGTGACGATGAAGTTGTGTTTGGTGACAGGCAAGGTGATGCCCGTGATGTCAACTTCCTGGAAGGCATCGGTGCCGAGAATTTTGGAAGAAACCTGGCCGGTGATACAGACCATGGGCACGGAGTCCATCATGGCGGTGGCAATACCGGTGACAAGATTGGTGGCAGCTGGGCCGGAGGTAGCGACGACGACGCCGACCTTCCCAGAGGCGCGCGCGTAGCCGTCGGCCGCGTGTGCCGCGCTCTGTTCGTGGCGGACCAGGATGTGGCGGATGGGGTACTTGCGCAGTGCGTCGTAGACGGGCAGAATGGCGCCGCCGGGATAGCCGAACACGTCGCGAACGCCCTCTCCTTCAAGGGTTGCCCAGACGATCTCCGCGCCGGTGAGGCGCGTGGGGTTACTGGCTGCGGATGTGGGTAGTTCGCTCATTGCGGGTTCCTCCTTAGTGCGGTCGCGAAACGGATCTGCGAATGTATATATGCACTGCTGCGTCAGATTGTGACCGCGTCCTTCGGTTGCTTTGTCACCAACCGTCTGCCTGCTCGTGGGTTGATAGTCGATTCAACGAACACTTCTTGCAGCGTGTATGGCGGTGCGATCATGCGCCAACAAAAACCTTGCTTGCCCGCCATCTCTGCCGCAAGGCTACTGCCGTCAGCCTTGTCGTAGATTCGCCGCAGACCTTCATGCCGGGAGCACTCGATGCGCGCAACGCTCCCTTGCTGATCTCCTTAACTTATGGTGACACGGGGCACTTGTCAACCGTCTGGCTGCCATGGAATCGTGTGCGCGCCAGTACCCGGCTGGTTGTGGCGCCGCAAGTAGGAGGACAGGTTCCCCTGTTGCAACTCCCGCACCCATCTCTCCAAGGCAGGCCGGTCTGCTTCCGCCACAAAGCGGTCGTGGATCTCAGGGATGTGTCCGATCATCACCCGGACCACCTCCCGCGCGGGCAGTTCGAGCGTTTCCGCTTTCTTCGTCAACGGGTAAATCGCAATTCACCCGCAACCGGCCGCATGACATCCGCTCCTTCACATCCAAATCCCGGTCTTGTAACTTATCGAATTCAGAACAAGAAACGGGCCGAACTTCAAAGAGTGGTGCTCAGGGGATCAAGATCGAAGGCCGCCTTGATGGCCGTGATTTCCCGGTTTGTGTTTTGCGAACCAGTGGAGCGCAGAAGCGCGACATCGGCACGCCGAGAGCAACTATCCAATTCCTTAAATTAAAACGTAACAAATTAATTGTGACAATCACGAACGTTGTGTTATTGTATTTTCGTTTCGGATCGCCCGTTGTTCTCTGGAATTTCAAAGGAAGACAGCATGGGCAACATTCCACAGAATCGTCCCGCGAATTTCCCGGCCTGCCAGGAGTGGATTGCTTCCGAGGTCGCGGTCCCAGTCTCGGTTTCCATCGTTGACATCGTGAAGCAGTTCGGGTGGCTTGGATGAGGGTGCGCCGCGATTCCGAAGATTTGAAAGCACGAGGGTCTCTGCGCAAGATCCGCAACGCCGCTAGTGCGCAACCGTCGAACCGGTTTGAAAACGTTGTCCGATACTGCCGGTTGCGGCAGAAGAACTCACGGGGTTCACGAACTCAAACGCTAAAGCGCGCCGTAACCCCAGACTCCTGATTCAACCCCAGTCATTTCCGTCGAACGCAAATCCGCACTGAACACATTAAGGACACGAAGCAATGCAGCGCAACGACAAGCAGTTGGTTCACCGGGCTCATAAGGTCCATGACATCGTGCATGAGTCTTACGATGCGTACGTTTTTGATATGGACGGAACCGTGTATCTGGGGGCTGAGCTTCTGCCCGGGGTCAAAACGCTGATGACGGCCCTTACGGCCGCCGGTAAGCGCAGAGTGTTCCTGACCAATAACCCGACCAAGACCCGTGAACGGTATGCCAGTAAACTCACCGCACTCGGCCTTGCGACCGACCCCAACGAAATCATGACCAGCGCGACGCTGACGGCAGCGTGGTTGAAAACGTTCTGCCCCGACGACGTCTGTTTTGTCCTGGGCGAAGCTCCTTTGGTTAGCGCGCTCCGGGATGCGGGGATTCGCCTGTCGCGTGATCCGCGGGTAACGACGCTGGTTCTTAGCAGCTATGACCGCACCTTTGACTACCTCAAACTCCGCATTGCTTTCGAAGCCCTGTGGCGACGCCCGGAAGTGAAATTCATCGCCACCCACCCCGACGCGTATTGTCCTTTTCCTGGCGGCAGGGGCGACCCCGACGCTGCCGCAATCACCGCCGCGGTGCAAGCGTGTACCGGCCGCACCTGCGAGAAAGTCATAGGCAAGCCAAGCCCGGAGGCGCTCCTGACCGCTCTTCGCCTGGTCGATGTGGCTCCCGGACGAGCCATCATGATTGGTGATCGTCTTGCCACCGACATTGCCATGGGGATCGCGGCAGGGGCAGCAACGGCGCTTGTCCTCACCGGTGATTCGACCCTCCAGGATGTTGAAGCGGCACCGGACGATAAAAGACCTACGTATGTTCTGTCGCGAATTGATGCCTTGGCCGCACCTCTTCTTATGAACGCGCAACCCGCGTTGGAAACATCCACGATGACCCATGCTATTCAGTTGAATCCCAAGAACCTCAAAGGTTTCTACGACGACGTCAGTCGCGCCAGTGAAACCGATCGAACGCTCACCTTGTCTTCCATCCGTGTCGGTGAAACGGTACTCGACGAAGTAGCCGATTTTGTAATTGCAGGCTCGAACATCAAACGAGTGCTGCTGGTTCAAGACGAAACACCCATTACCCGCAACGGAGTCGAGGTCAAGCCGCTGGTCGCGGAGAAGTTGAGGGCCGCCGGCCTCGAGGTCGAGGTATTCGTCCTTCACGACCCTGTTGAACTGCACACCACGAACGTCCACATCGCGGAGGTTGGCAAACGGTTGCAAGCCGGAATCGCCGTCCTTGCCCTGGGCTCGGGAACGGTGACCGACATTTCGAAACACGCGGTGTTCGAGTTTGAGACCGCACACCCGGATGCCCATTTGCCGCTAGCGGTGATTCAGACAGCAAACTCGGTTTGCGCTTTCACTTCCGGCTTCGCCGTCGTGACCACGGATGGCGTCAAACGGACGATTCCCTCGCGTTTACCCAATCGGCTGATGCTGGACACAACCCTGCTGGCGCAGGCTCCACGCAAGTACACCCTTGGGGGAGTTGGAGACGCTGCGGTTTCCGCATCTTCGATTGCCGACTACCGCCTCACGAACATGCTGGGACTAAGCCGCTTTGAGCCAGTTTCCTGGCGCGTGCTCGAGAGCGACCGCGACAAGTTCCTGCGGCAGGATCCCATTTTCGCCGATGCTGGAGAGGCAGGGGCAGCGAATCTCTCCCTTGATCTTGTGCTATGTGGTTTCTCGATGACGTTTGCGGGCGAATCGGCGCCCTTGTCAGGTCTCGAACATGTCACCAGCCACATGCTTGACATGTGCGCCAATTTCTACGGACGAAGCGTGGGAAATCACGGCTGCCAGTGCGGATTGGCTACCGCACTTTCCCTCATCGCGTTCGAGCGTCTGCTGAACAAAGTGGACCTGCTGGCAGTCGATCTGGACAGCGTGTTCCCCAATCGCGACGCCGAGCGGGAGGCCGTCCGCAAGGCGTTCGGTCATCTGGATTCGACGGGCGCCATCTGGCAGGAATGCTGGGCCGACTACAGCAAGAAACTCGACGCCTGGGCAGCCAACCGGACCGCAATCACGACGTTCGTGGCCAAGTGGAATGAGTATCGTGAAGAACTTCGCTCGTACCTAACCACCCCAAAAACTTACCTCTCCGCTCTGGCCGCCACCGGGCATCCACTCTATTTCGAGGATGTGCCGCCCGGAATCGCCGAAGCGCAAGCGCGGTGGGCGTTCAGCTACGCCCGAATGATGCGCAAGAGGCTCTCAGTCGCCGACGTACTGTATTTCTTCGGCTTCTGGAATGACGAATTCGTGGATTCTGTATTTACACAATTCCATGATCTGCGCGGCACCATCACCAATCAGACAACACAAGGGAGCACTCGATGAAATACGTGATCGGAATTGATACAGGAACAACCGGAGTCAAGGCAAAGATCTACGACCTAGGCGGCGCGATTATTGCGCAAGCGTATCGGGAGTATGGATGCAGTTATCCTCACCCAGGCTGGGTGGATCAAGACATCAACATGCTCTCAAGGGCCAATGACGAGGTGCTGGCGCAACTGATGCAGACCTCTGGAGTGGATGCTGCGGACATTGTCTCGATCGGAATGTCGACGCAGAGAGCACTGCACCTATATGTCGATAAACAGGGAAAGGTACTCCGCGGAGGGATGGGCATTTCCTGGCAGGACACCCGCTGCGAGAAACAGGTCGACTGGATCAAGGAGCGCATCGGCGAAGCGCGTTATTACGCCATCACAGGTCTGGCTCCCTGCTGCGTCTGGGCGGCTCCAGCCATTCGCTGGGTGCAGGAGAACGAGCCAGAAGTCTATGCCGCCACGGACGCAATTCTCACGACGCAGGAGTACTTCCTCCGTCAGCTTGGCGCTAAAGACGGCTGGTTCCAGGACTACTCCAACGGTTCCTTGTTCGGTCTCATGAACATCAAGACATTTGAGTGGGATAAGGAACTTCTGGATCTGTTCGAAATTTCCCCGAAAATCCTGCCCACCCTGGTGCCCTCCGGGAAACAGGTCGGAACCATCGACGCGGATGCATCACGGCGAACGGGCCTGCGCGTGGGAACGCCCATTTGCACCGGAGGCGGCGACCAGCAGTGTGCTGCGATCGGGGCCGGCGTTATTGAAGAAGGGCTCGCCGAGGTTACGCTCGGAACTGCCGGCGTCAGCATTGCCCACCTCGAACAGCCCCGCTTTGACCCCTTGTATCGAATCTCGTGTTCCGCATCGGCGATCGCGGGAGAACGGAAGTGGATCTCCGAGGGGCTGCAAGCGGCTGCTGCCAGTTCGTATCGTTGGTTCCGCGACACCATCGGATATGTCGGCCGGCAGGTCGAATCGCTGGGAGGAATGAATGCTTATGAAGTCCTCAACAGCATGGTGGCCGGCGTCCCGGCAGGCTCCCACGGCCTGATTTACTTGCCCTACCTGGCCGGCTCAATCACTCCCAACTTCGATAGCAATGCCAGGGGCGCGTTCATCGGTCTTACCTTCGCGCATAACACCGCGATGATGGCCAGGTCCGTCATGGAGGGTGTATCGTTCGAAACTCGCGATATTCTAAGTTCATTCATGCACATGGGCGTGGAACTGCGCGAGATTCGTTTGTCGGGTGGGGCAACCAAGAGTCCCCTCTGGTGTCAGATTCAAACCGACATCTATGGCCGGCCGACGGTCTCCCTGGAAGAGGGCGAGTGCACGGTTCTCGGCGCAGCCATTCTCGGAGCGGTTGGGGCCGGAGTGTTTGCCAGCATGAAGGAGGGGATCGCCACCATGGTTCGGGTGAAGAGTACCTTCGTGCCAGATGAATCCACGAGGGCGCAATACGACGAGACGTTTGAGATCTTCAAGGAGACCTATCACGCGCTGGCCACCTCGGGTGTTTACAATAAACTGACCGCATTACAGAGCCGGCACGCGCAAACTACTTAGCGGGTTGCCAAACCAATGAAGAAATCGAGGTCGCGGTGATGACATCCATGATCCGAGCAGTCGCTTTAGATATTGACGGGACCCTGGCCGGCGCCGACTCCATGGTAAGTGCGCGGTCGGCGAAGACCCTGGAAGCACTACAGCGGAAGGGTGTCACACCCATCATTGTCACGGGTCGCACGGAGACGGCGGCTATCGCGGTCAGCACGGGAAGCCGGCTGACCGCGCCGGTTGTGTCATGTAACGGTTCCGTGGTGACAGATCCTTGGTCGCGCCAGCGATTCCTTTATTCCACCCTTGACATAGATACGGTGAACCACGTCATGGCATTCGGAGCCGACCATGGTCTTGAGGTCGTACTCTGGAACCCAAATGATATGTTCGCCGTAAAGTCTACGGCAGGGACGGCGCTGCTGGAGGTGATCAACCAACAGGCGGTCGTGATCACGTCCCTTGATACCGTCCCGAGAAACGACATTGTGAAGATTATGCTCGGTGGCAGTCCCGAACAACTTGATGGGCTTCAGGACGAAATCGCCCGGACACTGCCGCTGGTAAAGCGATCATTGGATGTCTTCTACGAAACCACTATTCCAGGCGCCACCAAGTGGGAGGCCCTGAGCCTCGTCCTTGACCATCTGGGTTTTGCGCCGGAGGAGTGCATGGGCATCGCCGACGGAGATACGGACGTGGGTTGGCTTTCCAGGATAGGCATGCCTGTAGCAGTCGAGAATGCCCGCCCGGCTGTGCAGGCAATCGCATCGATGCATATAGGCCATCACGCTCAAGACTCGGTCGCCGAGTTTCTGGAAACGTACTTCGAGCTGGGGTGCCGGGGATAGCGAAGTGGCCGTTGTGCCGGGTGTCCCTCCACGGCAAGCGTCGGCTGGTGGAGCACGGGAATGTGACCCAGGGTAATGCGGACTGATGGCAGTCTTGCGTTCCGGGCGCTGGTTGCAACCTGTCATCAGGATTGCACTTGAGAGGTGATTCCACGCTGCCCACTGGAGGCTGCCCGGAGCGAATCCGGTAAGATCCCAAGGAATCCGGATGGCGCACTCTCTCACGAACCGCCGTGCTTGGTTCAAACCTTTTCTGGAATGCCACAAGCGTTTTTCATGAACGTATTTCCGCTCATTCGGGCAACCCAGAACGCAACATTTTTGTTGTGATAATAACTTTCATTATGTTATTGTTTCTCTGTCTTAAAAGGGAAGCTGGCGGTTTCTGGAATTTCCAAGGGAGAGAACATGCGCAGCAAGGTTAGTATTCCGCAGAATCGTCCCGCGAATTCCCTGGCGCGCCATGCGTGGATCGCGCAGCAGGTTGTGGCCAAAGGCTCGGTATCCATCGACGAAATCGTGAAGAAGTTCGCGGTCGCGCGGATGACCGTGCACCGCGATCTGGACGAACTGGAAGAGCAGGGAGTGCTACGCAAAATTCGCAACGCCGCCACCGCACAGCCGTCGAACCTGTTTGAGAGCGACGTCCGCTACCGCTTGCTGCAGCAGAGAACTGCCAAAGCGCTGCTGGCCCAGACCGCGCTCCAGTTTATCGAGCCAGGGTCCTCCGTTTTCCTGGACGAATCGACCACGCTGCTGCCCCTGGCCACTTTGTTGCCAACCGTGGGTTCGCTCACCGTGATTACAAACTTCCTTCCGCTCCTGCAACGGGTGCGGAGCTGCGAGAACCTGCGCGTGATTTGCCTGGGCGGGGATCTGCTGAATCGCTTTGACAGTTTTTCCGGGCTGATCTGCCAGCGCACGGTGGCGGCCATGCGGGCCGATCTCTATCTCACTTCGAGCACGGCCGTGTCGGGCAACAAGGTTTTCCATCCAGATGAACAGGTCGTCGCCGTGAAGCGCGCCATGATGGCTTCGGCCAGCAGACGCTACTTGCTGGCCGATCACATGAAGTTCGGCAAGACCGCACTGCACGAGTTTGCATCGCTCACCGATTTCGATGGGGTGATTGTGGATCCCCAGTTAGACAGCAAGACCATACAACAGATGCGCGATGCTGGCGTTCGCGTCCTGATCGCGAGGAGACAAAACCGTGAAAAATTATAGTTCGAAGGTCGGTAATTCTATTGCTAAAGATCTGGAGGCGCTCTTAGGTCCGGACGTAGTGCTGGTTTCGCAGAAGGAAGTAGACCTTCATACCTATGACGCCTGGCCGGTGGCAAGCAAGTGGAAGAAACAAGGGAAACATCCCTGTGCGCCTGACCTCGTGGTTCGCCCCCTTCACGTCAGCCAGATTCAAGAGTTGGTCCGGTATGCTGCTCGCGAGGGAGTTCCGATTACTCCCTGGGGATTGGGCTCGTCGGTAACCGGTTCCAGTCTGCCGCTGCATGGCGGCATTACGCTGGATCTTTCGGCGCTGAACCGCATCCTTGACATCGACGCCGCCAACCACATGGTGACGGTCGAGGCTGGCGTGCTCGGCATCGATCTAGAGAAGGAATTGAACGGGCACGGATTCACCCTGGGCCATTCACCGCAATCGCTCGACCGTTCCACCGCCGGAGGATGGGTGTCCACCCGCGCCACCGGCCAATTCTCATCCTTATACGGAGGCATTGAGGAGCTGGTGGTGTGCTTCTCGGTTGTCCTGCCGTCAGGAGAGATTTTCAATACTCCCGCTGCACCGAGATATTCCCTGGGCCCCGATCTGCGTCAGATCTTCATCGGTGCGGAAGGCACCATGGGCATTATCACCCAGGTTACGTTGAGGTTATTTCCCCTGCCCGCGTTCCGCCGCATGGAGGCCATTCGCTTCGGCTCGGTCGAAGCTGGCGTCAAGGCGATCCAGTCGATCATACAAAGCCGGTTGCATCCCTTCCTGGTGCGTTTGTATGACCGGGACGAGGCTCCCCACGCCATGGTGGACTCCAACTTCCGCGACTGCGTGCTGTTCCTCGGTTTTGAAGGGAACCGTTCGGTTACCGAGGCCGAGTTTGCCGCCGCCCTGGAGATTGTGGAGAAGCATGGTGGTTCGACGGTTGGCTCCAGCGCGGTCGAAGCCTGGATGCAGCGCCGCTTCGATTTCTCCACCATTGAAAATCGTTTGGCGCTGAAGGGCGGCGTGGCCGAGACCATAGAAGTTGCCCACTTCTGGAGCGGCATCTACCCGCTTCACCTGGCGCTCAAGCAGGCGCTCGCGCCCTATGCGGACGAAGTGCTGAGCCACTTCTCGCATGTCTATCCGCAGGGCACTTCGATGTACATGATTTTGCTCGGCCAGCAAAAGAATGACGCGGTGGCCGAGAATACAATCCTGACCGCGTGGGAAACGGCGATGAAGATTTGCAAGGAGCACCATGCGTCCATTGCCCATCACCACGGCATTGGAATCGTCCGTCTGCCATACCTTGCCGAAGAGCTTGGCGAGGGCAAACTTGTGCTGGAAAAAGTCAAGCGGGCACTGGATACGGAAGGGATCATGAATCCAGGAAAGCTCGGCTTGGAATAGACTATTGACCGCTCATCCGTCTGAACAGTTTCGATCAACAAGCAAGAGCAGTCCTGGGCCTCTCGCAGTGAAATCTGGGAAAGGAATTGGTGAGTAGCATGGCTGAAAAATACATTCTGGTGATTGACGAGGGCACAACCGGAACTCGTGCCCTGGTCGTCGATCACGCAAGTCAGATCAAGGGGCAGGCTTACGTAGAGCTTACCCAGCACCACCCGGCGGGCGACCGTGTGGAGCACGATGCGGAGGAGATCTGGACCTCCAGCCGCGCCATGATGGACAAAGCCCTCCAAGCCGCTGGCATCGGAATTGCCGACGTCAGCGCCATTGGAATGACCAACCAGCGCGCCACCACCGTGGTGTGGGATCGCGCCACCGGCAAACCTATTACCAAAGCCATCGTCTGGCAGGATACCCGCACCGCGCAGTTCATTGAGACCATCCGTGATCAATGGGCTGATAAGGTTTATGCCCACACCGGCTGGGCGTTGGCTCCCGTGTACTCATCGCTGAGTTTGCATTGGATTCTTAACAACGTTCCGGGGGCGCGCCAGAAAGCTGCCAATGGCGATCTTTGTTTTGGAACCATTGACTCGTGGCTTCTCTACAAGCTGACCGGCGGGCGCACCCATGCCATCGCCGCTTCCAACGCTTCCGTTACCGGAGCTTATGATCTGCTCTCAGACGATTGGTATCGCGAATGGTTGGATTTCCTCCAGATTCCGCTTTCAATGTTCCCCAAGGTGTCCGACGACTCGGGCGACCTGGGTATCACCGATCCCGCTGTCATGGGCGCCAGCATTCCGATTACGGGCGCCATTGCCGACCAGCACGCGGCCCTGTTCGCCCAGGGATGCCTGGAGCCGGGTACAGTGAAATGCACCCACGGCACCGGAACCTTCCTCGATATGAATATCGGACCGAAGCCGATCATCTCCTCCAACGGCTTGAATAGCATCATTGCGTCCCGCATGGGAGGCAAAACCAACTATGGCCTGGAAGGCTATGCAGCCGTCACCGGCGCTGCCGTGCAGTGGCTGCGCGATGGCGCGGAAATGATCGGAAAATCGTCGGAAACCGAAGCGCTTGCCGAATCCGTTCCTGACAATGGCGGAGTTTACTTTGTTCCGGCTTTGACTGGGTTATCGGCTCCCTACTGGGATTCCTTTGCCCGCGGCTTGCTCATTGGTATTTCTCCCGGAACCCGTCGCGCGCACATCGTCCGCGCTGTGCTGGAAGGCATCGTGTTTTCGGTGAGAGATTTTCTTGCAACCATGCGGCAGGACTCCGGAGTTGAGTTCAAATCGATCAAGGTCGATGGCGGCGCCTCCAAGAACAACTTCCTGCTGCAGTTCCAGGCGGACATGCTGGATGTGGAGGTGGTGCGCCCGGTGAACGAGGAAGCAACTGGATTCGGCGCTGCCTACATGGCCGGCCTGGGCGTTGGCTTCTGGAAGAACCCGCAGGAGTGCTTCGCCAACCAGAAGATCGACAGAGTCTTCCAACCCAAGATGGACGCAGCTGTACGCGCCGAACTGTATCGGAATTGGCAGAACGCCGTGCAACGTTCCATGAATTGGACCAAGCGGTAATTCCGCGCCCGGCAGGCGCAAGTGTGTTTGCGCCTGCCGTCTTTTTCCAGCAACACCGAGGATAAACGATGAAGCGACTTTCATTGGCTGACATCTCAGGAAACATTTTTGACATCGTCGTGGTGGGAGGTGGGATCACCGGGGCATCGATTGCCCGGGATGCGGCAATGCGCGGCTTGTCCGTCGCCTTACTGGAGAAAGACGATTTTGCCTCCGGAACCAGCAGCCGCTCCACCAAGCTGCTGCACGGGGGCTTGCGTTACCTCGAGCAATATGAATTCAAGCTGGTTCGGGAGGCCTGCCGCGAGCGTGAGCTATTCTTGCGCTTGGCTCCCCACCTGGCCGAGATACGTCCATTTATCTACTTGCTCTATCGCGGGTACCCGGAAAGTTCGCTGCTGCTGAACCTGGGACTTACGATCTACGACATTTTTTCCGGCAATCCCATTCAGCGCCACCACCACATGCTGAATGCAAAGCGAACCCTGGAACTGGAGCCGGATCTGAACCCCGACCAGCTCGTCGGCGGCGGATGGTACTACGATGTGCTGACCAATGACGCCCGCCTTACGGTTGAGACGATCAAGAGCGCCGGCGAAGCTGGGGCAGCCATCGGAAACTATCTGGAGGTTGTTGGACTCGTGCAGGAGTCCGGCAAGGTCCGTGGGGTAGAGGTTACGGATCGCCTGACCGGAGCACAGGCAGTGATCCGCGCCAAGTGCGTCATCAACGCCAGTGGCGTCTGGGTCGATCGAGTGCGCGCTTTGGAGAACGGAATTTCCGACCTCCGCCTGCGCCCCACCAAGGGCGTCCATATCGTCGTGCGCAAGAGCGATTTTCCCCTGCAACACGCGGTCTTCCTGCGTTCTCCCAAGGACCGCCGCGTCGTCTGGCCCATCCCGGCTCTGGATGGCGACCTTGTTTACATTGGAACGACCGATACCTTCTACGAAGGCAAGCCAGAGGAAGTTACTGCCACGCAGCAAGACATCGACTACCTGCTCGAAGTTGCCAACCACACGATTCCGGACGCGAAGCTGAACTACGAGCACATTGTTGGTACGTGGGCTGGACTCCGTCCGCTTTTTGGAGCTAAACCCGGCGTGGCGGCCAGCAGCGTTTCCCGCGAACATGAAATCTTTGTCAGCCCCGGCGGCCTGGTCAACATTGCTGGCGGCAAACTGACCACGGCTCGCGTCATGGCGTTTCAAACCGTCGATGCGGCCCTCCGGCTCTATGGCGATACTTTTGCCAATAGACATCCGCAGCCCTGCACCACCAACCAGAAGCCGCTCTGCGGCGGCGATGCCGAGGGCATCAGCGCGGCCAAGCAAACCTTGGAGAGCCGCCACATTCCCTCCGCCATCGCGCAACGGTGGCTGTCGCATTATGGCAGCAACGCCCTGCGCCTGGCCGAGACGGTCTCGGCCGATCCCGGCGCTCTGCAGGAAATGGGCTCGGCGGCGATCACTCCAGCGGAAGTTCGCTTTGCGGTTGAAAACGAAATGGCCAGAACCGTATCCGACTTCTTCATCCGCCGCGCTACCGTCTTCTTCTGGCACCATGACGGCGGGCTTCAGAGCGCGGATGGCGTGGCTGCGGAAATGGCAAAGTTGCTGGGCTGGAGCAGCGCAGAGTGCACCCGGCAGGTGCAGAACTATAGGCAAGAGGTCGAACACAACCGCTTCACGCCGGTTTCTGCTACCACCGTTCCCATCGCTAAATAGAGCGTCGGAGCGTCGGGGAAATAACAGCGAGACTTGGGCAGGCGCTCTTGGTATGCCAACTCTTCAGGAATTGGAACGAGCGCCTGCCGGGGTGGGATATATTCCGCGCCCAAGGTCGCGGTCCGGACAAGTCGTGGTGACCGACAACCTGAGCGCAAACAAAGTTGCCGGCTTGTGCGAGTTGATCGGAACAGGCGCTCAACTGCTCTACCTTCGAACCTTCTCGCCGGATTTTGCCCTCATCGAAAAGGTGAGGGCAAAGAACAAATAACTGCTCTGCTCCGCCCAACCGTGGCCGCTGGAACCACTCGAACCGCCGGTGTTGCCGGCAGCCAGCACTCCGGACTACGCCACAGCTTGGTTCAGGCACTGTGGACATGGAATAGAGTTTCGTGCAGACCGCTCTAATGCTGCAAGAGCCGGGCGCGATTCAGACGCAGGTCAAGTCCACTGCGAATGGACGGGTAGGGCTTGGAACCCATCAGACCCTCCCACAGAATATGGTTGTAACCGTCGAAGTCGATGCGATCTGGAGTCGAGAAATCCATCCCCGCCGTAACCCTGGCCCAGTACGCCGCATTGTGTTTCGGATAGAGAACATGATGTCCGGCAGCCATCGGCGGCAGAGGTAGTTCGGTGGCGTACAGCAGGTCCGACGGAGTTGCCGTAAACGTCCAGTCTTTTGCCGTTGTTTCAAACACATCTGCCATGGGCAGAGCCAACTCATCATTCAGGTTCTGGTGGCCGACTCCGAGAATATCCTCGATGGTACGAAACATGCTCAGCGTAGTGTACTGTGTCGAAACCACGGCGTTCTGTTTGACGTAGGCGCCAATCACAAAGGCAATGCTGCGGTGCGCATCCACGTGATCGCCACCGTCTTGCGCATCGTCTTCGATGACAAAGATCAGGGTATCGTTCTTGTAGCCGCTATTGGCGATCTTCTGCACC